>PVMS01009779.1_pt1 | contig 11465 bp, 13 predicted proteins | sample 1853461 | NCBI WGS metagenome assembly PVMS01 (sample SAMN08582032, study PRJNA380276) | Marine sediment metagenome, whole genome shotgun sequencing project. | isolation source: ocean sediment barecode stripped | collected 2017
GATCCAGCCGTCCTACGAAGAGAGCTTCGAACACGGTCACCAGGTCGAGGACTACGAGTGGATCGCCTACCTCGCCGACTGGGTCGACGAGATCGGCGCGGCCTGGCGCTCCGGCGGCTGGATCGAAGGCGTGCCCCCGGTCGAAGCGCGGCCCGGCGAGCTCGTCGATGCCAACCCGGATCCCAAGCAGTGGGTTCCCCCCGACTACAAGTGGCAGCCCGTTCCCTAGCCTGATCTCCCACCGGGGATCGGGCTCGGGCGACGGCAGGCGGCATCCATCCCGGCTTCGCTGCTGCCGATACAGGAGGTGGGGCGCCGTCGCGCACAGGTCGAGCCTCGCGCGCGAGCGGCCTATCGGCCGCTTTCAGAAGTCTACCTCCGCTCGTCGGCCTACACCGAGGCGATGTCTCGTCATCTGCCGCACCCCGGCGTCTACGATCTCCACGAGGCCCAGAACTGGCCCCGCAGCTTCCACACCCGCCATCAAGAGGTGGGTGCAGAGCTCGGTCTCTTCCGCTGGCGGGGAATCCAGCAGCACCTGGACGAAGTGCTGGCGGCGGTTACCGATCCGGGCCTGTCCGTGGTGGATTTCGGGGGCGCGGCCTGCCCGCTGGGCTTCGAGTCGGTTGTCGTGGACCTCCTGGAAGAGGATGGACTCGGCCGGCCGGTCCGCTTCCACTCGCTCGAGGAGCTCGGCTTCGCGCCCGACGTGGTGTTCTCGTCCCATACGCTCGAGCACGTCGGGCCCATCGAGCAGGTGCTCGCGCAGATCCACGAGCGGCTGCGCCCGGGTGGAAAGCTCATGCTGCACCTGCCGGCCTACACCTGTGAGCGATGGCGCGCCGGACTTCATCGCAGCCGCTCCTACAGCGACCACCTGTGGACCTTCGGCCTGCGCGGCAGCGAGGTGCCCGAGGGTCTGGAGCGCTATCGGGAAATCGACGCGATGCTGGAGCGCTGGTTCGAGCTCGACGAAGCCTCCTACTGCGGCGACGACAGCATCTACATCGTCGCCTCGAAGAGGGGGAGCCGCGCGCGATGAGCGAACCGCGAGCGCAGCCCGGTGCTCCGGATCCGCTCTCCACCGATCACCTGCTCGACGACATCAAGCAGCGCTCCGTTCGGGGCGGCGCGCTCGTCCTGGTTTCGCAGGGGATCAAGTACGCCGTAGACCTCGCGTCGATCGTCGTCCTCGCTCGGTTGCTCACGCCGGAGGACTTCGGCCTGATCGCCATGGTCACCGCCGTGGTGGGCTTCCTGGCGATCTTCCGGGAAGCCGGCCTCTCGACTGCGACGATCCAGCGGAAGATCGTGAGCCAGGATCAGGTGAGCGCCCTCTTCTGGGCGAACTTCGCGCTCAGCATCGCCCTGATCGCGGCCATCGCCGCCAGCAGCCCGGCGGTGGCCTGGTTCTACGGCGACGATCGCCTGCTGCCCGTGACACTGGCGATCGGAAGCGGCTTCCTGTTCGGCGGACTCTCGACTCAGCACGCCGCGCTGCTGCAGCGCCAGATGCAGTTTCGCGCCCTGGCCATCGCCGAGGTCAGCGCCCAGCTTGCGGGTGTGATCGCCGCCGTCGTCGGAGCGCTCATGGGCCTCGGCTACTGGGCGCTGGTGGCGCGCACGCTCACGACACCGTTCGTATTGATGCTCGCGATGTGGGTCGCCACGCCCTGGCGTCCCGGGCCGCCTCGCTGGGCCGAAGGCCTACGCCCTGCTGATGTTGCCGCTGCGCATGATCCACAATCCCATCGCGGGTGTCGCGGTGCCCGCGCTCTCCCGGCTCCAGGATGATCCCGCGCGGCTTCGCTCCTACTTCTACAAGGCCGTGGGGCTGGTGATGGCGCTCTCGATGCCGCTGGTCGCCTGGCTGGCGGCGGTCTCCGACAGTCTGATCCTGACGGTTCTCGGAGAGCAGTGGCGGGAGTCCATCGAGATCTTCCGCATCCTGACGATTCCGGCGTTCATCGCCACCACCAACGTCGCGACGGGCTGGGTCTTCGTCTCGCTGGGTCTCGTTCGCAGGCAGCTCTTCACCGGGATCGCCAATACGATCGTCGGTGTCATCGCCATCGCCATCGCCATCGGTCTCTCCTGGGGAATCGAAGGTGTCGCCTGGGCTCTGGTCGTGAGCGCCCTGGTTCGCCGCATCCCCACGCTGGTCTGCTGCTACTGGGGGACTCCCTTCATCCTGCGTGCGCTCGGGCAGGTGATGTGGCGCCCGACGCTGGCAGCGGGGCTGGCCGGGGCCGTGACCTTCTGGGCCCACGCCGGGTTCGCCCCCGATCTCTGCCCGCCGCTGGCGCTGGCGGCAAGCCTGCCGATCTTCAGCCTGGCCTACCTCGTCGGACTGCTCGGGCTTCCCGGCGGCAGGGAGCTGGTGTCGGAGGCGCTGGGACATCTCCACGCCCTGCGAGCCCCACCGGCGGCGGTGCTCGGGTGAGAGAAGGCGCGCTCTACGCGGGGCGGCGGCACCGGTAGAGCGGGTATTCGGAGGGCTGGGCACGGCGCTCCCGCTCGGCAGGTGTCAGCTCGTGGCCGAGCAGAACCAGGTCGACCTCGAACCCCGCCGCGCGCAGGCGCGCTTCGACGTCACGTCCATAGAGTCGCACGTGTGTGCGGTGACCGAAGCGCGCGAAGAGCTCCTCCGGTGAGGCATTCGCGGGAGATTCTTCGGTCTCGGGCCGCGCCGGCGGTGATCCCGGCACGGTGATCCAAGCCTCACTTCCGGGTCGCAGCAGCCGATGGAGCTCCGCCATGGCCGCTGCGTCCGCGCGAATGTGCTCGAGGACGTGATTGCAGATGATCTGGTCGAAGCTCCCGTCGCGGAAGCCCATGCGCGTGATGTCCCCGCGCACCATCGCGCCCGGGCCCGCCAGATCCGTGGTGATGTAGTCGAGTTGCGGAAGGCGTCGCAACCGCGGCTCGAAGCAACGCTCCGGCGCGAAGTGCAGCAGGCGCGTGGGGCCAGACGCAGCGGAGAGCCGTTCCAGGAGCAGCGGCCACAGCGCGCGGTGTCGCTCCCTCGCACCACACACCGGGCATTCGGCCTCCTCGCGCTTTCCGACGGGCAGGAAGCGCGCCAGGCGGGCATCGCAGACGGGACACGTCCGAGCGCTGCCGCGATGGCGCAGCCTCGCCACCGAGGCTCGGGTGCACTCGATGTGGCGGCGCGGGAGAACGCGCCCGACGGCCTGGCGAAGCGTCTGGGCCATGCCCTGGTATCGAGCGCTCCGGCCGCCGGCTTGATCTCTTCGCGAACGCTCTCTTTGGCGGATGGCGGGACCCGTCATGCGCAGGAGAGGAAATTCAGGAAGCTCTGCGCGCTGCGGTTGAACTCGTTCGGCGTCCGGCGAACGCGGACGAAGCTTCCGATCTCCGAGTTGTTCCGGTGGTAGATGCCGGTCAGGCAGCCGAAGAGGTGCCGGTAGTCCACGAAGTACTCGCTGCGGGGCTCCGGCAGCGCGTCGGAAGGCCGTACGGCGCTGAAGTCCGTCGCTTCGCGCCCGACGCTGAACTGGAACGATTCGACGACGCGATCGTCCTGCTCCACGTGGATCACGAACCAGTAGTCTCCAGTGACTTCGCTGCGCCGACGGGCGCCTTCGAGCGCTGTCCGCGGCAATCTCCCGAATGCCATGCGATCGCGGGGAATCGCGATCTCGGTCTCGTAGTCGAGCGGCCGTGCCTCGATCTCGCGAATGCGCGCGTCCAGGGCCTCCTGGGAGTAGGGGCGCTGCGGGTGGCCGTGGCCTCCAACGTGCCGAGGTCGATCTCTCCGTCGCCGGCGTCCGTGAGGACGATCGCCCGCGTGTCGAATTCGAGCACCTCGACCGCGTCCGCCACCCCGCGGAACGGGTTGAGCGGAGCCAGCTTGCCCCCGAGCAGGTACTTGCCGGCAAAGGGGAGATGGCGCCGGGCCGGGAAGGCGTCGCAGTAGCGCCGATAGCGAGCGAAGAACTCCTGCTTCTTGGCCTCGGCCTTCGTGGAGAGCTCGTCCCGATCGCGCACCGGATCGAAGTAGGTCTGCGGATAGGGCCCGGCCCCGGGGATAGCCGAGTGCGAGAAGGTCGATCTCTTCGCCGAGGGGCTCGGTGATCCGTCGAAGCTCTGCCACGTGCTCTTCGTTCCACATGCAGTCGTTGAGGTTCACTAACGTCTGTCCCTCCGCGTGCACCACCAGCGCCGAGTCGACGTCCGAGGCGGACCCCGTCAGGTTCGGGAGCACCTGCTCCAGGGCTGCGCGGGTCGGCTCGTACAGGTCCATGTCCATCAACGCGAAGCTGACCTTGTTGAACGGCTCGCTCTGGAAGTGGGGGCCCACCGTATCGACCACGTTGCCGACGACGAGGCGCACGAACGGATCGAGGCCGCGGGCGGCGAGCAGCTCCTTCAGAGCCTGCTCATCGGCCCGGTAACGCCCGGTGTCACGGCCGCGGGCCGTTCCGTCCTCGGCTGTGCCCGGCGCCAGCCCCTCGAAGGCGTCGAAGCCGAACAGGATCTTGTTGCCCTGGGGCCGGCGGAGTCGAGCCCACTCCGCCAGGAGCACCAGGGTCGAGCCGCGCCACGTCCCGAACTCGTAGATGTTGCCCGCGACGTCGAGCGTCGCCTCGAGCTGGTCGAGCAGGACCTTCTTGCGCGCGATGTTGTGGATGCCGACGAAGAGCGGGAAGTGATCCAGATCGTTCGCATCGAAGCGGCGCTCCGCGAGCGACCGCCGGAACGAGAAGGAGGCCTGGTCTTCGGCTGCGGTTCGGGCCCCCATGGCTCGCGTTCTCCATGCCGGCACGGGGTCACAGCGGCCGGCAGCGCGTAGGCAACCGATCGGTCCAATCCCGCTGGCACTGAAAGGAAATCGGGCCCAGGAGTGGACCCCGGCCCGGTGCGAGGCGAATCCCCCTCGCTTCGTGGTGCGCTGCTCAGCCGACCAGCTTCTCGCGCACTTGCCCGAGCTCGGCGCGCGAGAGTCCCAGGCCCTCGACGACGTAGCTCTCGACGTCGCCCCAGCGCTCGCGCAGCACGCGGAGTGAGGCGTGGGCGTAGACCGCCCGGCACTCCAGGAAGGGACGGATCCACTCGGGGTCGACGCCCTCGCGCAGCCCTCCGAGGACGTCGGCGTTCTCCGCGGCGCGGCGGCGGTTGCTCTCCGTGTAATGGGCGATCACGGTCTCCTCCGGCGCCCCCGCGATCAGCAGCAGCAGCGACGACGCCCAGCCGGTGCGGTCCTTGCCGGCGGAGCAGTGCACCAGCGCCGGGGTGGCGTCGGGCTCGGCCAGCACGCGGAGCATGCCCGCGAAGCCCTCCTGCTCGCTGAGCACCAGGCCCTCGGCGGCTGCGATCATGATGGCCTCGGCCTGGCCGCCACCCAGGTGGCGCTCCAGCGCGGCGCCATCGCTCGCGGAGAAGAGCTCGCGGATCTCCCCGCCGCTCGCCGGGTCTCCCATCGGCAGGTTCACCGTTCGGGCGTTCTCGAGGCGACCCGAGCCGCCGTCCTCGGAGACGTCGACGTTCGTGCGAAAGTCGATCACCGTGCGGATGGGGAGAGCCTCCAGGGCCACCGCGTCTTCGCGGGTGATCGCGGCCAGGTGGCCGCTTCGGTAGACGACCCCCTCGCGCATGCGCCGGCCGTCGGCGGTGGCGTGGCCCCCGACGTCGCGAAAGTTGATGATGCTCTCGATGCGCAGCACGGCCTCAGTGGGTTGCTGGATTCGGCGAACCGCTCAGGTCGGTCGGCCCCAGGTAGCGGATCTGCATGCGGCGCTCCGCGAAGCGCCACCCGCCGCCCTCGACGACGTAGACATCGTGGTAGGTGCCGAGCATCAGGGTGCCCGGGCCACTGCCCAGCTGACAGAACTCTACCGTCGGGAAGCGTCCCGCTCCGCGGCTCCCGGATGCGTCGATCTCGATCGTTCCTTCACCCGGCAGCTGGTAGACGAACTGGATGCTGCCCATGAGCTTCTCCCACTGGGCGACGACGGCCGCACGCCCGTTGTGCGTGGAACCCATCAGCTCCCAGGTGCCCTCCTCGGACCAGGTCGCACCCCAGGCGGCGACGTCGCAGGCGTTGGTCGCCTGCGCGTAGCGCGACACCAGGCTGCGGATCTCTGCATCGGCGGTATTCGACACGGGCTCTCCTCGGGTGGGCCGGCCGCGATCCCAGGGCCGGCCGGCTCAGTCGGCACGACGTAGCCCTGCTGGATGATCGGTCCGAAAACGACGCTCACGGAGCTTCTCCGCTGGGTTCGAGAGCCACGCCCTCAGGCGGGCGGATTCTACTGGAGCCGGATGCATCACCCGCCCTGGGACCTCCATTTTCTTCTTTTTTTCGCCTCTGATCCGTTGACGCTGTGAGCCGGCGACAGGTACTCTGGCGTCGGTGTCCGGCATACCCCCGCTGAGGCGCCGCCTGTAGCCGCGCTCCTCCTCCAACGCGGTCCCGACAGGGTGGGCCACGCAGATTCCCGAAAACGCTCGGGAAAATTCGCCTCCGGCGAACCCGGTGGTGGTGTTCATCGCCACCGGAGCAGGCTCCGGCTACGCGCCGGTGGCCTCGGGCACGTTCGGCTCGATGGTCGGAGTGGCCCTTTTCTTCCCATTTTCTGCCTTCGGCCCGTGGCTCTACCTGCTGACCACGGTGGCGCTGCTCTCGCTCGGGGTCTGGGCCGCGGACGAGTTCGAGCTCGCCCACGGGAAGAAGGACGACGGCCGGATCGTGATCGACGAGATCGTGGGCCAGCTCCTGACCTACTTCCCCTTCGTGCTCCTGGATTTTTCCGCCGGATTCTTCTGGCTCGTGACCGGATTCGTCGTATTCCGGGGCTTTGATGTGGTCAAGCCCGGGCCAGTGGCCTGGGCCGAGCAGAGCTTCGCGGGAGGAGCGGGCGTGATGTTGGACGACGTGCTGGCCGGGATCTTCTCGGCCCTGGTGATGGGCGTGCTGATCGCGGTTCTCGGCTGAGCGGCGCGAAGGAACGGATGGGGTTGCAGAGGTGATCGCGGAGATCCTGACCATCGGAGACGAGCTGCTGCGGGGCGAGATCATCGACTCGAACAAGTCGTTTCTCTCCGACCGGCTGCTGGGGCTCGACGTGCAGACGCACTGGCACGCATCCGTGTGCGACGACCCGCCGCAGATGATCGACGCCTTCCAGCGCTCGGCGGAGCGGGCCGACGTGGTGCTGGTCTCCGGCGGCCTGGGGCCGACTCGCGACGATCTCACCTCGGCGGTGCTGGCCGAGAGCTTCGGGCGCAAGCTCGTGCGCGACGAGGCGGCGCTGGACACGATCCGCGCCTTCTTCTCGGCCATCAGCCGCGAGATGACCGAGAACAACGCGACCCAGGCGGACTTCCCGGAAGGCGCGGAGGTCCTGTCCAACCCGATCGGCACCGCGCCGGGCTTCATGCTCGACGTGGGCTCGGCGGTCTTCTTCTGCATGCCGGGCGTGCCCCGCGAGATGATGAAGATGATGGACGAGCAGGTGATGCCGCGGATCGGCCAGCGCGGCGGCGTCAGCCAGGTGGTGCGGGCGCGGCTGCTGCGCACCTTCGGCACCGGCGAGTCCATGCTCGACGAGCAGCTGAAGGACATCGCCGTCGGCGACGACGTCTCGCTCGGCTTCCGCACGGCCTTCCCGGAGAACTTCCTGCGGCCCGTCGCCCGCGGCGCCAGCGTCGAGGAGGCGGATGCCCGGCTCGAGGAGGTGTGTCGCCAGATCTACGAGCGGCTCGGCGCCGTCGTCTACGGCGAGGGCGAGGACACGCTGCCCGTGGTGGTGGGGCGCCTGCTGCGCAACACCGGCCAGACGCTGGCGGTGGCCGAGTCCTGCACGGGCGGCCTCATCGCCGAGCAGCTGACCGGCGTCGCAGGGGCCTCGGACTACTTCCTGGGCGGCGTGGTGGCCTACGCCAACGAGGCAAAGGTGAGCCTGCTGGGCGTGCCCGAGGCCCTGCTGGCCGAGCACGGCGCCGTCTCGGAGCCGGTGGCCCGGGCCATGGCCGAGCGCGCGCGCGCGCGCTTCGGCGCGGACTTCGGCCTGGCGACGACGGGCATCTCCGGCCCGGGCGGCGGCAGCCCGGACAAGCCGGTGGGCCTGGTGCACATCGCGCTGGCGCAGGAATCAGGCACTCACGCCGAGCACTTCGTCTTTCCCCTCGACCGCGATCGCCACCGCAAGCTCAGCGCCGCCGCAGGCCTCGACTGGGTGCGGCGCGCCGTGCGGGGCGACGAGCTGCTGGGGCCGACGTTGATGCGGGCCCGCGGCGGCAGCTCCGCTCCGGGTGGCGGCAGCTCGGCGCCGGGAGGCAGGGGTTGATCCGTGCCTTCGTTGCGATCGATCTCGACGACCGCTCCCGCGCAGCCGCCGGCGACCTGCTGGCCGCGCTGCGCGGGTCGCCCGGCGGCGACGGCGTGCGCTGGGTCCGCCCGGAGGCGCTGCACGTGACGCTGCGCTTCCTCGGCAACATCGAGCCGGAGCAGGTCGCGGAGCTTTCGCGGGCCGTGGGCGCCGAGGCGGCGGGGCAGGAGCCCTTCGCGCTGGTGCTCGGCGCCGCCCGGCTCTTTCCGTCGCCGCGCCGGCCGCGGGTGGTGGCCCTCGAGGCGGGCCCCGAGGCGCAGCTCTCCGGGCTGGCGGCCGCCGTCGAGCGCGGCACCGCGGCCTGCGGCTTCGAGTCCGAGGACCGCCCCTTCCGCGCCCACCTGACGCTCGGCCGCGTCAAGCAGGGGAGGGGGCCCGCGACCCAGGGCCTGCGCGTGCCCGAAGGCACCACGTCTCCTGTTGGTGACGTCGTCCTCTTCCGGAGCGAGCTCGAACGCTCCGGTGCTTCGTACACCCCGCTCGAGCGCATGGAGCTCGGCGGGTCCGTTCACCCCTGAATTCAGATCGAAAAGGAGAAAAGACATGGCAGGCAAGGCAACCAACGGCGGCGGAAACGGGAGCGCCGAGACCCAGAAGGAGAAGGCGATCGCGCTCGCGATCTCCTCCATCGAGAAGCAGTTCGGCAAGGGCGCCATCCTCAAGATGACCGAGGATGCCATCGACCGGGAGATCGAGTCCTTCTCGAGCGGCTCGGTGAGTCTCGATCTTGCCCTCGGCATCGGCGGCTATCCGCGCGGGCGCGTGGTCGAGATCTACGGCCCGGAGTCGAGCGGCAAGACGACGCTCTCGCTCCATGCGGTGGCCGAGGTGCAGCGTTCCGGCGGCGTGGCCGCCTTCGTCGACGCCGAGCACGCCCTCGACGTGGGCTACGCGCGGAAGCTCGGCGTGAAGGTCGAGGACATGCTGGTCTCCCAGCCGGATACCGGCGAGCAGGCGCTCGAGATCGTCGACGTGCTGCTGCGCTCCGGCGCCATCAACCTGGTGGTGGTCGACTCGGTGGCGGCGCTGACGCCGCGGGCCGAGATCGAGGGCGACATGGGCGACCACCACATGGGCCTGCAGGCGCGGCTGATGAGCCAGGCCCTGCGCAAGCTCACGGCCACGGTCTCCAAGTCGAACGCGACGGTGATCTTCATCAACCAGATCCGCATGAAGATCGGCGTCATGTTCGGCAACCCGGAGACGACCACCGGCGGCAACGCGCTCAAGTTCTACAGCTCGATTCGCCTGGACGTGCGGCGCATCGCGGCGCTGAAGGACGGCGACGAGGTGGTGGGCAACCGCACCCGGGTCAAGGTCGTGAAGAACAAGGTGGCGCCGCCCTCCCGGCAGGCCGAGTTCGACATCCTCTACAGCCAGGGGATCAGCTTCGAGGGCGATCTCCTCGACCTCGGCGTCGACGAAGGCATCGTCGAAAAGAGCGGGGCCTGGTTCTCGTACGGCGAGGACCGGATCGGACAGGGCCGCGAGAACGCCCGGCGCTTCCTGCTGGAGCATCCGGACATCCGCGAGCGCATCGCCCAGGCCGTCTACGAGGCCAAGGGCCTGAAGCGCGCCGTTCCGGCCGCGGTCGAGGGTGCGCGTAAGGGCGAGGACAAGGGCCTGGAGGCCCCGGCCGAGGCCTGAGGTTCCGGCGGGCCCGTCACCCCCAGGGGGACGGGCCCGCAAGCGGCGCGCTTGGGCTTCAAGTGGACCCCGGGATGGCCGAATAGAGGTCCAATGGGCGGGGTTGGTCCCCGATCCGATTCCGGGATCCAAACCACATGCTGCAATCACGTCGACAGTCGATCCGCCTGCCCCAGCCGGCCGCGCAGCTCAAGCTGCCTCTCGTCCTCCTGTCCCTGACACTGGCTTTTGGCGCGTTCATGGCCTGGCATACCCACGCTGCGTACGACCAGATCTACGCCACGACCATGTCGGGTATCTCGCCGACGCTCCAGGAGACCATCCAGGCCCAGACGGCGGACTTCCTGGTCGTCGCCAGCGTCATCCTCGGCGGCTATGTGCTGGTCGTGCTGGGCGTCTGCATCGGCTACACGCACAGCCTGATCGGGCCGCTCGTCGCGCTCCAGCGCCAGGCTCAGCGGCTGCGCGGCGGCGCCTTCTCCGCGCGTACGCAGCTCCGCAAGAGCGACAGCGTCTTCGCGAAGCTCGCCACCGACCTCAACGCCGTGGCCGAGATGCTCGAGAAGCACGCCGGCAGCGGCTCGTCCGACGGCTGGCGAGGCTGACCCCGGGCCTCGTCGGGGCGGGACCCACTCCGCCGCCCGCCTTCGTGGGCTGAGCGCGCGGAACGCTCCCTGGCGCGCGCCGCGGAGCCGCTACGATCCGGCCGTGGGGGGATTCTGGCGAAGAGCCGCGACGGCCCTGCTGTCCGTCGGGTGGTTGTGCGCCTGCAGCCCCGGCGAAGTTCCGCCTCCGCCTGAGTCCTGGCGCAGCGAAGCGCAGCTGCTGACCCGCCTGGGCAACGCTGCGCCACTCCGTGTCGGTACGTTCGTTCGCGGAGACGTCTCGCGTCACGGGGTCTGGCTGCCCGCGGGCAGCGAGTTCGCCGCCGACGTCACGGTGCCCGACCGCGGTTTTCTCGAGTTCACGTCCCAGGCCGTCGATGCCGCTGCGGACGGTGCCCCCCGCCTGCAGGTCGACCTGCGCGCGGGGGCCGAGGATTGGCAGCCGCTCGTTCCCTCCTTCGAGGCTGTTGCATTCGCGAGCCGGCGCGTCGACCTCGCCGCCTGGGCGGGTCGGGAGCTCACCCTGCGCTTCCGCGTCGAGGGCCCCGCCGATGGCACCGTCTTCGTCGGAGAGCCTGCGGTCTTCGCGCCCTCGAAGTCGCCACGCCGCGTGGTGCTGCTCTTCGTCGACACGCTGCGCCCCGATCACCTGGGCTTCCTCGGCTACGACCGCGACACTTCACCGCGTCTCGATGCGCTGGCCGGCGAGTCCGCCGTCTTGACGGCGATACCGGCCCGACCCAATCGCCGGTCGAGGCCGCGGCTATCTGACATGCCGCTGCCGGCCGCCACAAGACGGTGAAGAAGATCCGCCACACCCGGCGCTTCGTCCGGTTCACGAAGGCTGCGATCTACCACC
>PVMS01064635.1_pt1 | contig 11465 bp, 7 predicted proteins | sample 1853461 | NCBI WGS metagenome assembly PVMS01 (sample SAMN08582032, study PRJNA380276) | Marine sediment metagenome, whole genome shotgun sequencing project. | isolation source: ocean sediment barecode stripped | collected 2017
AGGGTTTATCGTTATATTAATCAACAGCAATCCGGCCACGATTATGACAGACCCCGAATTTTCGGATAGAACCTATATAGAACCGCTTCGTGCAGATGTGATTGCAAAAATCATAGCAGATGAGCGCCCCGATGCGCTGCTGCCCACCCTGGGCGGCCAGACAAGTCTTAATCTAGCGGTTGAACTTGCCGAAAGTGGTATTTTAGAAGAATACGGCGTGGAGTTGATCGGTGCCAAGCTCGAGACGATCCGTATGGCCGAGGACAGAAATCTCTTCCGAAATGCTATGGGGGAAATCGGATTGAAAGTTCCTGCGGGGGTGTGTGTTAATTCTCTCGAAGCAGCGGAGGCGCTCCGTGATGAAATCGGCTTTCCGCTCATTATTCGCCCTTCATTTACCCTTGGCGGTATCGGCGGCAGTGTCGTTTATAACAGAGAGGAGTTCAGCCGGGCGGCCCAGTGGGGATTGAGCGCCAGCCCGGTCACCGAGATATTAATCGAGGAGTCCGTGCTCGGGTGGAAGGAATACGAGCTGGAAGTGATGCGGGATGCGGCGGATAATTTTGTGGTGGTGTGTTCCATCGAAAACTTCGATCCCATGGGTATCCATACGGGGGACAGTATTACTGTCGCGCCCGCACAAACCCTAACGGACGTCGAATTTCAAGCCATGCGGGATGCGGCCAAGAAAATTGTGACCAAGGTCGGCGTCGAAACCGGAGGGGCCAACATCCAATTTGCCCTGAACCCGGAAAACGGCGATATGGTGGTCATTGAAATGAATCCCAGGGTCTCACGCAGTTCGGCTCTGGCATCCAAAGCCACCGGTTTTCCCATTGCCAAGATTGCCGCTAAGCTTGCTGTTGGATATTATCTTCACGAAATTCCCAACGATATTACCCGAAAAACTCCGGCATGCTTTGAGCCGGTCATTGATTATGTCGTGGTCAAGATCCCCCGGTGGGATTTTGAAAAGTTTCCCGGGAACGACGTCCGATTGAGCTCTCAAATGAAATCGGTTGGTGAAGCCATGGGAATCGGCAGAACCTTCAAGGAGGCGCTGAACAAAACGTTGCGGTCCCTTGAAAACGGTTGGTCCGGTTTCCATGCCAATGGCAACGATTTCGTTAGCCAAATGTCTGGTGAAGTCTTGCTGGATGATCTCAGATGGGGAACGCCGGATCGCATCCTGAAAATTTGGCAGGCCCTCACCAACGGTATTTCTTGCGAAGAAATATCCAAGATTACCCGTATTGACGTCTGGTTTCTGAAAAATCTCCAGCAACTTGTGGAGTTCGAGGCTCATATTTCCGAGGAATTCAAACAACGGCGCACCCTTACACCGGAAACCCTCAGAAGCGCAAAACGTCTTGGATTCTCCGACAAGCACATCGCCTGGTTGACCGGCAAACTGGAAAACGAAATCCGGAGTCTGCGCAAAGAAAATGGCATATTGCCGTCTTTTAAAATTGTGGACACCTGTGCCGCCGAGTTTGAGTCCTTTACCAATTATTTTTATTCCACCTACGATCCGGAAAACGAATCCATCCCTTCAAACCGGAAGAAAGTGATTATTTTAGGCGGCGGTCCCAACCGAATCGGTCAGGGAATTGAATTTGATTACTGCTGTGTTCACGGCATACTTGCTTTAAAAAATCTGGGAATCGAAGCCATCATGATCAACTGCAATCCGGAGACGGTGAGCACGGATTATGACGTGGCCGATAAGCTGTATTTCGAGCCGCTAACCTATGAAGATGTATTGAATGTGATTGAGCTGGAAAAACCGGATGGTGTCATTATTCAATTTGGCGGCCAGACACCGCTGAAGTTGGCCATCGACCTGGAACAGGCAGGCGTGCCCATATGGGGGACCTCCCCGGATTCCATCGATTTGGCCGAAGATCGCGACCGGTTCGGCGCCTTGCTGGACTCCCTGGATATTCCCCACCCCCAATACGGAACGGCCACGTCCATAGAGGGTGCCGCTGAAGTCGGTCAGAGAATCGGTTTCCCATTGATGGTAAGACCTTCCTACGTTCTGGGCGGCCGGGCGATGGAGATTGTTTATGATCTTAAATCGTTGGAACATTATATGCAGCATGCTGTCAATGCTTCAGAGGAACATCCGGTGCTTCTGGATCGCTTTTTGGAAGACGCTTTTGAGTTTGACGTGGATGCCGTCGCCGACGGTGAGCAAACAGAGATTTGTGGTGTCATGCAGCATATCGAAGAGGCCGGTGTACACTCAGGGGACAGCATGGCCGTTTTACCGCCTTTTTTGCTGAGCCGGGATCAGTATGACGATATCAAAGAATATACCCGTATGCTTGCCGAAGCACTTAATGTCCAGGGCCTGATCAATATTCAGTTTGCGATTATATATGATACACTTAATGTGATCGAAGTGAATCCCCGGGCATCGCGAACAATACCTTTCGTGAGCAAAGCAACCGGAATTCCCATCGCCAAAATTGCCGCAGAAGTGATGTCCGGCAAATCATTGAAACAGATCGGGTACACCTTTAAAGATCGATTGCCGTACGTTGCCGTTAAGGAGTCGGTATTTCCATTCGACCGCTTTGAAAAAGCCGATATTTACCTGCGGCCGGAAATGCGTTCCACCGGAGAGGTCATGGGGATTGCAACGACATTTGGAGAGGCGGTATTTAAAGCCTTTCAAGCCACCGGCATTACCATTCCAAAGTCAGGCACCATATTTATCAGCGTGAATGACAACGATAAAGCCCGTATGTTTCCCATTGCCGAAGGTTTGTTTAAATTAGGCTATAAATTGGTTGCCACCCAAGGGACGGCGGATTATATCGCCGGTCGGGGCATTCCGGTGGAGACGGTATTGAAAGTTAGCGAGGGACGTCCGAATGCTGTCGATTACATCAAAAACGACAACATCGATCTTATTATTAAAACCCCTTTAGGGCAGCGATCCCGCAAGGATGAATCTCCTATTGGCTGGACGGCGATTAAGTACCGGGTTCCGTTTATTACCACCCTTTCCGCCGCCGAAGCGATTGTGCGGGGTCTAAGAGCCCAAAGCAAAAAACCATTTGAATATCAGTGCCTTCAGGAATATTATAAAACCCACTGATACGGGAAATGGCGAATTGTTGAACGCGCTGCATGCCGGGACCTTTGAAAAATGTTTATTACAGGGGTTAGAGGTCCAGAAGCATTCCGACTTCATCACAATGGAAATATTTCGGACAGCGGCTGCATTCACCCCATACCTTGGGCGGAAGTTCCAATCTGTCTTGCCGCCTGAATCCAAATGTTTTGAAGAAATCTTCGGTCAATGTGAACGTGTACAAACGCCGTATGCCCAGTTGTTTGGCTTCTTCTTTCATGTATTCGATTAATTTGCTTCCCAGCCCCAGATGATGGTAGTCCGGATGAATCGCCAGGGCCCTGATCTCGGCAATATCTTCCCAAAGCACATGCAGGCTTCCACAGGCCACGATAAGATTCAATACTTCTCTGGTTTCCGTTATGCTGTAAACCGGAACGTTGCTGTCACAGGCGATTACAAAATCCCTGATATTTTCATACAGGTATTGGGGACCTCGAGGAAGCATTAAATTCATTGCTGCAAAGGCGTTAATTAATTCAAGGATTTCTTCCACGTCCCTGATTTGAGCTTTCTGAATGACAATTTTGCGTTCGTCTTTCTCGTGTAGGAGAACTTTCAGAAACTTTTCCTTGCGTTTTTTCTCTTCGGATTTTGGAGTCGGCGGCGGTTCAGTATATCCCATTGCCAATTACCTATAGACTTTTAAAGGTCCCATTAATCTGAAATATTGTATTCCCATGGATACGGAATAATAACGACAACCCCAATCGCTTTCAAAATCAGGAAATAACTTTTTCCTATAAAAATATGACCGGCGACTGTCTTTGCGTCAATGTTTAAAATGAATTATGATGATATCATTTGTTATGGGTAAGCTTAAGATGAATTGAAAACAGTTGTCAATTAGTTTCCATCCGGTTCAACTTAGAACAATTTCTTGATTCCACTAATAGAATCTACAATGTAGTCCGGCTGAACATCACCGGTTAAATCGCTTTCTTTAAACTCACCTGTTTTTACCAAAACCGATTTTATCCCGGCATTTTTTGCGCCCCGTATATCACTTGAAACCCGATCACCTACCATTAATACTGCATTCCTTTCAACGTCCATTGTCTTGAGGGTCATTTCAAAAATGAGTTTGTTGGGTTTCCCGATATACGTTGCTTTTACATTCGCGGCTTCCTCCAGCATTTTTCCATAGGCGCCCACGGTAAGTTCTACCTCTCCCATACTGTTATCAACGATTTGCGATATCATTACGATGAATTTTGAACCCCTTTGCAGGAGTTTTAACGCCGTGTTCATGTTATGGAAGTTGAACCCGTCGCGATAATCTCCCATGACAATATACTCCGGATTCTCAACATCATGACAAAAGTGTCGGAATTCTTCCAATCCGGTTTTTTTCAGCATTATCCAACATGATCGCGGACTTAAGGTGCCAAGGTATTTAGCTGTTGCATATGCGGCGGTAATCACCTCGGTTTTGCGAACATGAAAACCCATCTGATTCAGTTGCTCGGTACAATATTTTCTGCTTTTCAAAGTGCTGTTGGTCAATATTCTGACGACAATCCCTTTTTGCCGCAAAAAATTAATGAGCTCCACGGCGCCCGGATAAACACGTCCCTGAAATTCAAGAACGCCATTAATGTCAAATATTATGCCTTTGTAGTTTTGTCTCATATGTTTGAACTCCTATTATGGCTGTGGCCGTCTTCAATTTTTTTCCATATGGGATATTTTTTTATCAAAAAATCTAACGCCTGGGAATCTTGAAAAACGACAACGAACTTTAATTGACATGCCCCTGATTACTTTTTAGTATAAAAAAATTGTTCGAATCTTTTTTTACCGATCTATTTTAACCCGAACATCATGGCAGACAGAAATGCCAGATGCGCTGGGAGGGGTCAAGAAAGATTTTAATTACAGGAAAACCCGTCGGCGTGGAGGGTATGGATGCCCCTTTCAGCTTAAGACAGGAGGATGACAAGCTTTACGGCCGGGGCACTTACGATATGAAGGGGAGCATTGCCGTTATGTTGTTGCTTGCAGAGTATTTCACCCGTCACCCGCCGCCCATATCCATTCTGTTCACTTTTGTGGCCGACGAGGAAGATAGAAGTGCCGGAATGGAGTATTTGGTTAAACGATGGCTTCCGGAACTTTTTCCCCTCCCTTTCGGCGGCATATTTCTGGAACCCACCGAACTGGACATCGGCGTGAGTCATAAAGGCGTATCCTGGTATGAAATAGAAGTGTCCGGCAAAGCGGCTCACGGAAGTCGACCTTCCGAAGGTGTAGATGCTATTCTGCCGTTACAATCCGCGCTGGCGGAACTGAACAACATCCAATCTGAGCTGCTCAACAGCAAGGCAGATCCTTTGCTGGGGCATGCAACCCTCCACGCAAGTATCATTGATGGCGGGACTGCTTTGAGTGTGATTCCAAGCAGATCACGACTTCAATGGGAGAGACGGACCCTTCCGGGAGAATCTCAAACCCGGGTTGATCTGGAACTGGAGCGCGTTATCCAGTCGGTGAAAAGTTTTCCGGGAGATCACCATGTGAAGGGACGAGAAATTTTTGTAAGACCATCGTATAAAGTTCCAAATGCGGCAAAAATATTAACATGTCTGCAAGACGCTTCCCCGAACTCGAAACTTGTCGGACTCTCCTTCTGGTCAGACTCAGCGCTGTGCGGGCAGGCGGGGATCCCTTCTGTTTTGTTCGGCCCCATAGGTCATGGTGCACACGCAGTGGATGAATGGGTAAGTTTGAAAAGCCTGATCCGTGTCTACGAAATATTGAAAAAACTTATCGTATCTTTTGAAGTTTCTGTAAGATAGCTGGATCATCGATGGTTTATGAGAACATCAGCCAGACGACCGGCAGCGGTTTCTAATTCCGGCGTGTCATAAAAGGAAAAGCACAAGCGGATATAATTCTTGAGACTCTGCCGGCTTGAAAATCTTACCCCCGGTTGAAAACCAACATTATGCTGACGGGCTTTTGCTAGAAATGCTTCAGCATCTATATGTTCGGGCAGACGCAGCCAGATGAAAAAACCGCCGTTCGGCTTGCTGAAGTCGGCAGAACTTCCAAAATGTCGTTGCAAAGCGGTGCTTAAAAAGACCATTCGCTGACCATAAACCGTCTTCAGATTGATCAGATGGTCGAGTTGCAGACCCAGCTCCAGGGCACTTTGAACCAGTTTGGAAGTAAAGGGGTTCAATCCGCCTCCGCTTGCGAGCAAGCCACTTTTGACCAGCCGGCGGAGCAAAGCTTGATTCGCCTGAATCCAGCCCAGTCGTAAGCCAGGGGCAAGGATTTTAGAAAATGATCCGATTGAAAAGATCATCCCCACATCAGTGTAGTTGGCCAGCGGTTGCGGGGGGGCAGTATCATAGGCGAGCAAATGATACACCTCATCGGCAACAATTAATAAATTATGTTCTTGGCTCAGTTGAACCAGCCGTTCCCGGCGGGCAGCGGAAAGAGTGATGCCAGACGGGTTGTGAAATGTCGGGATGGTATAAAGGAACGCCGGATGGTGTTGTGTTAGATTTTCTTCCAGCGCTTCGATGCTCAAGCCGTCTTCATCCATGGGCAGGCCGATGATGTTCAGTCCATGGTCTCTAAAGATGTTAAGGGCCAAAAAATAGCTCGGCTCTTCTACAAAAATAGTTTCACCGGGTTTGGTGAACAGGGTGCAGATCAGATCGAGTCCCTGGGAGGCCCCGGCAGTGACAAAGAGATCGTCGGCATCAACTGGTTTATGATAGTGTTCAGCCAGAAACCGGGCCAGCGCGAGTCGAAAATACCCGTCCCCTGATTCCGCACCGTATGCCAGAAGGGATGCGTCGCCATGGCTCAGGCGATGTTCGGCGGCATTTTTCATCAATGCCAGGGGCAGCAGTGACGGATCTGGCTGACCGATGCCGAGATGAATCATTCCCGGCGGAATGTCAAGCTGAGTGGTTTGAATTGTATGCAAAGTCATATGCCGGTTTAACCGTTCACATTTTTTAAAGAAATAATTTTTCCATCTCCAGGCAACCCATCACCTTCTTCTCTCATCAAAATGTAGCACTCGAAAAGACCCCGGGCAAGGGTATATTTTTTTGCCCTGCATAAAAACCATTTTAAACTTGACAGACAAGCAATTTTTTGCCATAGGTTCAAAGCAAAACTCAGAAGGTCAAATCCTATGGTTTTAGATTCATCCAACATACGCATCCGCAACCGACGTCGCCGTACCCGACAGTCATCCGGGTGTTTTATGCGTTGAATCTGACCTTGTAACATAAAATTCAGTGAAAAAACAAAAAACCCCGGCAAAAGCCGGGGTTTTTTTGTTTTTTGAAAGGAGATTGAAAATGGCAAAAGATGGGGTAAACAAGGTTGTCCTCGCCTACAGCGGCGGGCTGGACACGTCGATAATTGTTCCTTGGCTAAAAAATAATTACCATGATTGTGAAGTGATTTGTTTTACGGCAGACCTGGGGCAGGAAGAAGAACTGGATGGTCTTGAAGAAAAGGCCCTGGCCTCAGGCGCCAGCAAGCTGATTGTGCGGGACCTGCGTGAAGAATTTCTCAAAGAGTATGTTTTCCCCACTCTGCAGGCCGGCGCGATCTATGAACGTGAATATCTATTGGGGACCTCCATTGCTCGGCCGCTCATGGGAAAAATCCTGGTTGATATTGCCGAGGCCGAAGGTGCGGATGCGGTTTCCCACGGCTGCACCGGCAAGGGCAATGACCAGGTTCGTTTTGAACTCACGGTGATGGCCCTCAACCCTAAACTTAAAGTTATTGCGCCATGGCGTGAGTGGGATATTCGCAGTCGTGAGGACGCCATAAAATACGCAAACAAATACAATATTCCTCTGTCCCAGACGGAAAAAGATATTTACAGTCGGGATCGGAATATTTTTCACTTGTCCCATGAAGGCGGACTCCTGGAAAATCCCTGGAATGAACCGGAAAAGGGGATGTTTAAATTGACCGTCTGCCCGGAGGATGCACCGGATAAGGCCGGTTATGTCGATATCGGCTTCGAAAAGGGAAGCCCGGTCAGTTTGAACGGCGAAATGCTGACAGCGGTGGAACTGTTCACCCGCTTGAACAAAATAGCCGGGGGGCACGGTGTCGGTCGGGTGGATATGGTCGAAAACAGATTAGTGGGAATGAAAAGCCGCGGCGTGTATGAAACGCCTGCCGGAACAATTGTGATTCGAGCCCATCAAGCCCTCGAAAGCATTTGCCTCGATAAAGCCACAATGCACTATAAAGATTTCGTAGCGGTCAAATATGCTGAATTGGTCTACAACGGCATGTGGTTCATGCGGCTCCGGGAGGCACTGGACGCCTTTGTCAAGACCACCCAGGAGAGGGTTTCAGGAACAGTCCGTCTGAAGCTGTACAAGGGGAATGTCATCATTGCAGGACGAAAAAGTCCTTTTAGTCTGTACCGTGAAGATTATGCGTCATTTGGGGAAGAAGATGTGTATAATCAACAGGATGCTCACGGATTCATTCAACTGTTCGGTCTGCCCTTGAAGGTCGAGGCCCTGTCGGCCATCGACGGCGGGGGTGAAAGCCGCTACCTCAGGCCGGACTACAGCAAGTTCAAGCGCGACTAGTTGCAGGTTTTAAAGCCTTTGGCATAGCTACGCTACCGGGAAATTTCAGAACACTCGGCTCGACATGCCCATCGGCCGGGCCAGATCGTTTGTTGCTTTTAACCGGCCTGATTTTAATTTGGGGCATGGTACTTGAAGCGGCCATTTCGACTTGACACATAATCAGATTTTTGCCATAAATTGATGTCCCAAAGCAGATCCGTGCTTTTTCCATCCAGCGCCTGTCTTGCTCAAAAAGGGAGAGCAGATGCAGCCCTTAATTTCAATTTATCCCTTGAGGTGAATAAAATGAATGGATCGGTAGAACAAACTCGTCAAACATACCAAGGGTGGGACGAGTTCTATAATAAAGATATCGATGAAAAATTAGATTTTTTCAAATTAGACGGCAGATTGTTTGATGTGATTTTTGCCCAACAGTTTGATAGACCGTTCATGGACTATTTGTGTAAGATCGCAGACATGATCCGGTTATTGGCCCAAACGAAAATGGGCCAGAAAAAACTAAGACATCTGTTGCCCCATAAACGGGCCATGCTGTATTTTGTTCAACCCTCAACTCGGACCTTTCTATCTTTCCAAAATGCATGTTATATTCTGGGGTTGAGCGTTTCTGAAAGTCGGGGAACGTCAACCAGTTCCGAGGTCAAAGGAGAATCGTCGGAAGATACCATTCGCACATTTGCCAGTTATGTCGATTTGATTATTTCCAGGCATCCGGAAGCCGGGTTTGCCGAAAAAACCGCCTGGGTTCTGAATCAAACCGAGCGTCCCGTTCCCATTTTAAACGGGGGCTCGGGACCGGATCAACATCCCACCCAGGCATTGTTGGATATTTATACCCTTGAAAGATCATTTCAACACATCGGCGGTTTGGACGGCAAAAAAATTGCAATGGTCGGCGATTTAATGCGGGGACGGACCGTCCGTTCCCTGAGCTATCTGATGAAAAATTATAAGGACGTTAGCTTGTACTTTGTTTCACCTGATGTTTTCAGGATGAAAGACGACATTAAAACATTTTTGAAGAAACGCGATATTCCCTATTATGAAACCGAAGATTTTGAAAGCGTTATGCCGCTGGTGGACGCCATTTACATGACCAGAATTCAGAAAGAGTATTCTGACGACCCGTCCAATGAAGCCGACAACTACCCAGAGTTTCATTTCAAGAAAGAGCACCTGTCCATCATTCAACCCCATTGTACCATCATGCACCCTCTTCCCCGGCGATATGAAATAGAAGTGGATGTCGATAAAGATCCGCGGGCCGCCTACTGGAGGCAGGAGCGGAACGGCATGTGGATCCGGGCAGCTTTGATAGCCTATATTTTCCGGGTTGAATCGGAAATCTTTTCGGAATTTTCCTGATGTGCTCGAAAATTAAATAAGAAACAATTCTTCTTTAGTACGTGTTCACGGGGAAGTAAACCCTGTGAACACGTATCTTCTTTATTACGTCCCCGTCCGTTTGGGGCGGGGTTGTTAATTCTCAGATTCGTTATTCTTTCCTTTTCAGGAGACACGGTATTTTAATTCGGTTCTTCTCCAATTTAGCTGGAAAAGAGGGTTCGATGATTTAAGGGATCAATGGTTCAACGAATTCTCCAGGCTCAGCAGTTGCTCCTTGAACCAAATGTGTGCAGGGTTTTTTTCATACAGGGGGTGCCAGATCAGGTTAAGTTGAAAATTTGGGGGGTTATCCGGAAGCTCCACCAATCTTAATGGCATGATTTCGGCCAGTTTTGTTGCCATGCGGCGAGGCAGGGTCATGATATAGTCGGTTTCGGCCAGAATCAGTGCAGCGGGTAAAAAAGCTGCGGTGGTAACGTTGTATTTTCTCTGAATATTTTGTTTTTTAAGCCATTCATTTAAGAATGCAAACCTAAATGGCGTACCCAATATTGAAAGTAAAATATGGGGTGTTTCAGCAAACTGCTCCAGGGAAATACGATTTCCAATCTTTTTGTTTTCTTTCCGAACAAGGCATACCAATGAGTCTTTAATCCAATTCTGACTCAACATATTTTTGGGGATATCCATAAGGCTTTCTACGCCGATGACAAAATCGACATCGCCGCTGGTGAGTTTGGACTCCGGCAACTCATAGGTCAGTATTTCAGCTACGATGCTGCAATGGGGCGCAACTTTTTCCAGATGCGCCATGAGTTTCGGCATTACCACGCATTCAAAATATTCGGTACAATAGAGAACAAATCTTCTGTCGGTGGTCATGGGATCAAACGGCTTTTGTGTATAAAGGGTGCGATTAATTTGGTTGAGCATTTCTCTGACCGGCAATTCCATTTCAATGGCACGTGGGGTGGGCATCATCCCCTGTTCCGTCCGCATCAAAATCGGATCATCCAGCAGGGTACGTAAACGGCTCAGGGCATGGCTCATTCCTGATTGGCTTAAAAACATTTTTTCAGCAGCTCTGGATACATTGCGCTCACTCATCAGGGCATCAAAGCAAACCAATAGATTCAAGTCGAAGTTCCGAAGATTAATGCTCATAATCGTATTTCATCCTTTCGGGTGTCCATCCGTAAATGGTATTATTGCCGCCGCTCAGGTATTGTGGAATCTCCCTGGAGCATAGAATTCCGAATTTAAAGCAAGGTTATTTTCGGAGACGGCTGAACCTGAAAATATCTCCGAATAAGCACCGGTTTTTTCGTTGCTTGACAAGGGATATGTGCGGTATTAATTTGGACCATGAATGC
>PVMS01029210.1_pt1 | contig 11464 bp, 8 predicted proteins | sample 1853461 | NCBI WGS metagenome assembly PVMS01 (sample SAMN08582032, study PRJNA380276) | Marine sediment metagenome, whole genome shotgun sequencing project. | isolation source: ocean sediment barecode stripped | collected 2017
AGAAACAGCGCGAACGACAGTACGACGGCAAAAGCGATACGTAGTCGCCTCGTATCGGTAGTGGTATTGGATCGTTTTTGAAAATCCATAAATTTGCAATGCGCTGCGTGCTGTCTAGCCCGCGCGTTTGACCCAGATCATCATTATTACATGACCCTCGTCAAGTTTAAGAGTGCCTTCATGGGTACTGTCAGCCGCCGCCGAGATAGACAACCGGCAGCAGCACCTTTGCCGCTCGCGGGTAACCGTAGAGTAGCATTGTTCCGATCACAATAATCGGGGCGGTGTTGGCGAACAGGTGCGCGAAGGAGCCATGGATGAAGGGTGCGAAGAGAACCCCTGCGAGCCCGCCTGCCCGGCGCGGATAAATACCAAACTGGGTAAAATCGAGACCGCCAAAATACTCTGTAAATTTCACCACCCATAGAAACAGCGCGAACGACAGTACGACGGCAAAAGCGATACGTAGTCGCCTCGTATCGGTAGTGGTATTAGATCGATTTCGAATATCCATAAATTTGCAATGCGCTGCGTGCTGTCTAGCCCGCACGTTTGGCCGAGATCTTCATTATTACATGACCCTCGTCAAGTTTAAGAGTCCCTTCATGGGTACTGTCAGATTAATGAATGGGAATGCGATTGGGCCGAAGCGATACTGAGCATGAGGTTCTACAGTGAATTACAGTAAAAAATCACATTAACGCATATTTATGTTCCAAAGGAGTATCAACGCTTGAATCAGCTTGACTGAATACCTCAGGGCGTGAAGCGGACTCTCGGGACAAGTCATCATCGAGCAGCTGCAACGAGCGGGGGTAGAAGCACCGCAGCCTGCGGCATTGCTCCTTCTCAAATTTGATAAACTTCACGTTGCCAATCCAGGAGGAAGGGCTGATCCATACCTAAGGCCATATTCATAATGTTTTTCATTGCAGATTTCTGATATATAAGCCTCGGTAGGGTTGATACAATATAGTCGATAGTCTTTAGGGTTTTAGCCCCGGGAGTAAATCAAGAGAATAGAGCGCACTCCAAAATTGACCCTATCATTCTAATAAAAAATAATATATGAAAATTTCATCCATCCCAGGCCGAATAGTTACAGTATTATTCATATTCAGTCTGAGTGCCTGTGCCAGCCTACCTCCTATTGGTGATCGTCCAGAAACCCTGGTGTTGCGCGATACTGATGAAACGGTGTTGGGCTTGGTGGCCACACGACATGGAATCGCTCATCCCGGACAGTCTGGCTTTCATCTACTTAGCAGTGGGCTCGATGCTTTTGTCGCGCGTGCTGTACTGGCAAACGCTGCTGAACGCGGTATCGACGCACAATATTATCTATTTCACAACGACCTGGTTGGGCGACTGTTTATTGATCTGCTGTTGAAAGCAGCCAATCGGGGCGTGCGGGTGCGCCTACTGGTTGACGATATGGCGATTACGGGTGGCGATCGCGGCGTCGCTGCTCTCGACGCCCATCCTAATTTGGAAGTACGCATATTTAATCCCTTCGGTCGAAACGTCAGCCGCGTCAGCCAGTTTTTAACCCGTTTCGGTTCTGTCACGCGCCGCATGCACAACAAATCCTTTACCGTGGATAACCAGGTCACTATTTTTGGTGGACGCAATATTGGAAACGAGTATTTCGAGGCCGACCCTGATCTTGAATTTGCCGATCTCGATGTGATGGCCGTTGGGCCCGTCGTCGACGAGATATCAATCGCGTTTGATAAATACTGGAATTCCAGCTTGTCTTATCCGATCAAGCTTTTGGTCGAGGATCGTCCAAGCGATGATGAAATCGCGACAAAGAAACAGGCATTGGAGGACTTTGTTGCGCAGCAGGAGAACTCAGCGTATCTACAGGCGTTACATAACAGTAACCTGGCCAATTTGATGAGGAGCCAGACGTTTGTATTCGAATGGGGTACTGCCGAGGTCATATACGATGATCCGGCGAAAGTTACAGCTAGCCGTGATCAAACCGATCTCCATCTGTCGACCCAATTGAAACCCCACATCGATAGCATTACTGAAGAGCTGATCATATTTTCACCTTATTTTGTGCCGGGTGTTGAGGGTGCTGCCAACCTTCGAGCACTGGCGGAAAGTGGCGTTCGGGTGCGTATATTAACCAATTCGCTTGCCTCTACCGACGTTATTGCCGTACATGCGGGTTACTCCAGGTACCGAAAAACACTTTTGCAGGGCGGCGTTGAAATTTATGAAATTGACCATGCTCTCACTCGCAAACAACGAAAGGAAAAAAAAGGTGTGAGCGGTTCCTCGAAATCCAGTTTGCATACCAAGTCATTTGTATTAGATCGCAAGAGCGTGTTTATTGGGTCGCTGAATCTGGACCCGCGCTCGGTTATCGAGAATACTGAAATCGGTGCCGTCATAGAGTCTGAAGATATCGCTGCTGGAATGGCTAAGTGGTTCGACCAGGAAATCGAAAGAATCGCTTTCCGACTCGAGCTTGTGAGCAAGCGCGATGGCAGCCAGTCAATAGTCTGGCACCATACTGAGAACGGTGAAGCCAAAATTTATACGACAGAGCCATACACCAGTTTTTGGCGTCGTTTTAGTGTAGGATTCTTGCGTCTGCTGCCTATCGAGTCACAACTCTAATAAATACGTAATCCTTACTCCAGGCCTACTGCCTCTTTTGTACCGCTTTATCGATCGATATCCGAAGATGAGTACGCCGAACACTCCCCATTTCAAAATCTTCGCGAGCGCAAATTCAGGTCCTAGCAACACTTGATCAAGTCCGCGGGTTGATCACTAAATGCACAAATGAGACGGGTGATCACCGCCGGGAGACAGATAATCACAGTGGGATTGCGCAATTGGTCTCTGTTACAGCATCAAATACCTCATCAAAGCCAGCCAAACCAAGGGTACCAAATAGGGGGTTGTAGAATTGGAATTATGAGAAATCAGCTCATCCAGTATTGATGTCAAACACTCAAATAAGTTGGAAGTTAAGAGGGCATATAGTTGTTACTTTGAAACGATAACCAGATGTCTGCTTAGTACAACGATTTTAAGTGGTCAACGCAACGCCTTTTCTTTAGATTATGAAGATGGAGTGTAGAGTATCCGGTGATTATGTTACGATTTTGCGATTCAGCTAGTCATACAACTACGGGTGGGTGAGTCATCGAACCGTGTGGGAGAGCAGGAAGGGAAATTCGTATCGTTGGATTAAACAATTTATTTACAATCCTATTCCTCCGATTTGGCTGCATCTACCTTACCATTTTGCTTAGTGCCTGCTCGACTTCACAGCATGGATCATTCGTGGCAAATAGCTATTCGGGCGGACTGGAAGAAGAGGTAGTTGCAGCGTTAGGGTCCGTAGAGGGACGCAGTTGCCAGACCAGGTCTTTGTACTTATTTCCGAGAGGTGAATCACCTACTACAGATGAAGCAATCGCTAATGCCAAGAACGTGCATCATGGAACCCGATTCATTGCGAACATTTCCATCGATGATGAAACACGGTGGGGATTTGGATACGCGGTAATGTGTATTGTCGTGTGAGCGACCGCTTATCGATAACTAGCCAATGGTAAAATACGAATAATAAAAGCGGATTAATCAGACCACCTCGCGACGATGCACCAATGCTGCGTCCTGAAAATTATCACTTGATTTGAAGAAAAGGGTGTTTATGCTTCCTAAACCCCAATAGCCGTCAAAGCGAGACGAGACTACTCCAAGTGGGCGCGTATCTAACTGTCGAGGACATGAGGAAGGAGCTGAATAAAATGCCCAACATGCTGGGAAAGCTACACAACAGACGGGTTTCTGGCATGCAGCTCGCCTGCGCCGTAATCTGTATTCTTACGAATATGGCTTATGCTCAAACGAGCAACAGCGACGAGGGCACTGCAACATCTACCACTGCACAGCCCTTGCCGGCTGGAATGGCTCGCTTGCAGGTGGTTCAGACGGATAGTCCACGCGACACGCTTCGAACCTTCCTGGAACTCACCCGGGAGTTGGAAAAAGCATTGCTGATGTCCTCGAAAAACAAGAGTCGCGACAATGCAAATCGTGTGGCACTGATTGGTCGCCAGTTCTTACAGTTGTTCGATCTGTCATCCGTACCGAAGGCGTTACAGCGTGAAATAGGGCTAGATACCCTTGGTTTTTTTCTGGATATCATCGGGCGCCTGGACCTGCCACCCATCGAAAGCGTTCCGGGCGCAGACGCTTTTGGAGGTGACGAATCGCCCGCAAAATGGCGCATTCCGGGCTCTCCGATCTGGATCGTCCGAATCGAGGACGGACCAAGAGAGGGTGAATTCTTGTTCAGCGAGAGAACGGTCGAGATCGCGCCGGGATTCTACCAGCGAATCCGGCACCTGCCGCTACGCTCGTCGGTCGGGATCGCGTCCTGGACCGAGGAGATACCTCAGTGGCACGGTCCAATGATTCCCTCCGGACTTGTCGCTGCATTGCCGGACAGCTTGAAATACATCTGGCTCGGTACGCCGATCTGGAAGATTATACTGGTCGTAGTACTGATTACTCTCTTCGCAATTTTATTGATCATAGGGCACCGTGCAATCAACCATCCCAGTTCGGGAAACAGACTGGTCATTCGACTCCGCCATTTTCTGGCTCCCTTCGCGATATTGGTTGTCGTTGTGAACCTTTCGCCGGTTCTTCTGATCGAAATAAATTTGACCGGCACTTTCGCGCGTGCGATCAGCTTTACCGGGACGCTGGTGATTTATCTGGTTGCCGTGTGGATCTTCTGGCTACTAGTGTCGATAATTTTCGAATGGATGATCCTGTCGCCGAGAATCTCCGACGAAAGTCTCAATGCCAATCTCCTGCGTCTCGGGGCGCGGGTAATCGGCTTCGTGGGCGGTGTGGTGATCCTTGCATACGGGACCCACAAACTAGGGTTTCCGGTGCTTGGTTTGGTGGCCGGCCTGGGTGTCGGCGGCCTCGCAGTGGCACTCGCTATACGACCAACTCTGGAGAATTTCATCGGTGGTGTGATTCTATTCATTGACAAGCCCGTGCGGGTCGGCGATTACTGCAAGTTCGGCGATAAGACGGGTACGGTCGAAAACATCGGCATACGCTCGACGCAGGTCCGCGCTCTTGACCGAACGCTAATATCCATACCCAATTCGGCTTTTGCCGATATGGAGATTATCAACTGGGCAGAATGCGACCAGATGCTGATTCATACAACCATCGGACTTCGCTACGAGACTGACCCGGATCTGCTGCGCTACGTGCTGGTAAAATTGCGCGAAATGCTTCATGCCCACCCGAGGATAGACGGCGACACGGTACGTGTGCGGTTCGCAGGCTACAGCGCATCGTCACTCGACGTCGACATTCGCGTCTATGCAAGGACCCGGGAATGGAACGACTTCTATGCAATCCGGGAGGACGTGTTCCTGAGGGTGAACGAGATTGTCGGAGAATCGGGCACCGGCTTCGCTTTCCCATCGCAAACCCTGTACATGGGACGCGACCCCGGCCTGGACAAGGAACGTGGCGCTGAGGTAAAACAACAGGTGAATTCCTGGCGCAAATCAGGCCGGTTGCCGTTTCCCAGTCTGCCGACTTCGAAGGTAGAGCAACTTGCAGACACGCTCGACTATCCACCACATGGTTCGCCCGATGCCGATCCTTCGAAATCGCAAGCATGGGAGGCAACTGAGCCGCTTTCTGCTGATGAACACGCAGAAGAGGTCACAGAAAAGAGCGAATCTGAACGCCGATAGCTCCTTCTGTGCCAATCTCGCCCAACACACACCCTAGGTCAGCTGGCAAGTGGAGCTATCGAACTGCGCCACCGGTAAGAGGAGAAATAATATTGCCGAGATTTTTTCGTGCAGCGAGTGCTATTTTCATTACATGTCGCTCTTTATCTATTCCACACTCGCTCCCTGCGCTGCCTTTAAAGCCCGAAAGTCTTCCGCAAACTCGGGATCCACAGTCTCAATAGCATTCCACAGGCGCGAGATGTAGTCAGGCGGAAAGGTGAACACGGGCAGGTCCTCCTGTTCCACCAGGCCTCGTTGTTCGGGCGTAAGGCCGTAGTAAAGCGTCATCAAGACATCACTACTGGCCCACGGGCTGCTGCGAAAATAACCGTGCCCATTGCCTGTGTCAGACGCCTCGGCATCGCTCACGTTGATAATGCTCACCTGGTCCCGGTAATCGATCAGCGCCTGCCGGGCCAGCGGGTGTATTTCGCCACCCTTGCCACCCCATAGTTGCCCGAGACGCTGGCGCCGGGTCAGGAATTGCGAGACACCGAGCGCTTTATCGTACTGCGACATATAAATTGTCAGGTGCTTCGAGACATTGAGCAGACCATCAGCCATGTAGGATCCGAATACACCACGATCGAGGTCACTGCCGACCAGGATCACGTTGCGCAGGCGCAGTTCCTCCCATATTTCTTCGGGTGTCTTGCCCTGGTGGATCAGTGCAAGTTGCTCCATCGCGCGGGTGACGAGCCGCGTACCGTTGCTGTATCCGATCACATGGATCTCTTCCACGTCAGTGTTCTCTGCGAGGAATTCCAGCAGCAGCCGGAAATTCCGCGCATACCCAGCTGACGTATCCGAATCTTTGATATAGGCAAACTTACTCGGCGTGGATGGCCAGGCATACGCGATGAACGCGCCGTTATAGCCCAGGAAATGCCAAAGTTCGGCCGACACCAGCACCGGGTGCTCGTATACAACCTTGTAGCCGTGGACGTAAATATAGACGTGTTTCTTATTGGACACTGCAAGTTGCGCGTTAATGGCATGGGCGAATCGGTCCGTCGCATCGGGTGGCAATTCCTCCTCGCTGAACAAGCTCCTGTTGAACCAATATGGAACCGTGCTGCCCATGATGCCCCACTCTTCGACATTCGAAATTTTGACCGGGTAGGCTTCGGTTCGCGATTTCAGCATCGAGATCTCGCGAGCGAATTGCCAGGTAAATTCTTTTTTCCCGAACTGTATTTCGGCGAGACCCAGGCGAACCACCTGGCCACGGTCGTTCCGATAGTACTGCTCGGGATCGAGCTCGGTAGCGGGCGACCGATCGGTCGCGAACAGGATGCCGTCGTAGGGTATCCGGTCGAAAGGGTTGGTTTCCGGCAACGGATTAAGAAGGCCGTCACCGTATACATCCGGCGCAGGCATGAGTTCTATCTGGTCTACCGGTGGGCTCGCGCAGCCGTCGAGAATGGCGACTAGAATGAGGCCTGCAAGCGACATCGCTGCAACCTTGACTCTGTTATGTTCTCGTTTAATTCTTAATCTCCTCTTTCGTGCTGATGCACCTGTAGTGGTATTTTCCAATACATTTAGATCCTCATTACGGCGTGTACCAGATCGGCGAGGTATAGGCGCGATCCTGAATGCTTACCGGCACATCATCAGGGCGTTTTACTTTAAAGAATTAGCATCATAAGTTGTCCAGCGAGGCGTCGGAATTTCCAATACCCTTACATAATAAAACGCCCGTTGTCTGGCATCAAAATCAGGATCTTTCCAGTAAGCCTCTAGCACAGGCTCACCAATACTATTATCAAATGTTGCCCGTTCGGCATTGACGGTATTGCCGACCGGTGTTTTACAACGTCCATCAGTGCCTATCTTTCTTTGACCAGAGACTGCGACATCGTAAACTTTTTCATGCGCAGCACCTTCAGCATCGGTCCAGCCTTTAATGATTTGAATACGATCAAGATTCGCCCAGTCCGGATCGCGTAATGCACGAATTAAAAAGCCTGGGGTTTTCCCTTTGGCATCGATTAAATCACCTCCCATTGGAACACCATGATCATAACCGTAGCGAGCAAAATCAAAACGATTTAAATCATCCTTGTTAAAGTCCCAACCGGAAAAAACACGTACCTTTAAACGTGTTCCAGAGGTTGCGAAAACTTCTTTGCGCACCATAGCGTCGAATAATGCTTCACGCGTATTTTCACGGGACCAGACGGCAGCCAAACCACTGGCTGATGAATGACGGGTATAAAGGGAATAATCCCTTCCCTGTGGATCGGGTAAAAATCCGGTAACCATTTCGTCAAAACGAGCTTCCTTATTAGAAGGTTCGACTGCTGAAATTTTGCCGAAGTGGTTGTCTTCCGTGCTACTTGCGATGGTCGTATGTGAATCTGTACTGCCAATCAAGCCGAACTTAAACGGGTTAACACCAATTTTTTCTTCATACTGCAAGCCGCGTTTAAAGGCCTCACGGGCATATTCCTTCTCGATCATGCCGGCTTCTTTAACTGCCCCAAAACTCCCCTTATCCCAGGTTTCAAAATCAGCAAACTCATCATTGGGCGACAACCCGGGGTGCGCCTCACCATCGCCTTTTATTTGTGTGACCTCGTAAAGCGGCTCGGCGCGCATACGCCGCTCGGCATAATCCCGATCAAGCGTTTTTTAGAGGCAAAACCGACATCATCGAACATTAAACCATTTGATAGATTGCCATTGTGCGCAATGGCGAAGACCTGGCCGCCGGTTTTTGTTTTGTAATCTTCCAGGTATTTCCACAGATCCTCTGGATCTTCGGAGTCATAGACTGACATGGGTAATATCTTATCGGTTTTGTCCATACTATCTCGAAAGATTACATTACGATGCATGTTGCTACCGGCAGGTGAAGAGGTCCACTCAAAGCCAATAAAGGCGGTAAACTTACCCGGGTCATTGTGTTTTTCAGCGGCTTGCTGAATCCGCTTCCACATGTCCACCATCATTCCGGGGGTATCGGCAAATGGATCGTCGGCGGTGGTAACCTGATGGCCCCAAAGCGCGTAGGCATCGCCGAGTTTTCCCGCTTTATAAAAGTCATAGATCTGCCTGCCCCACTCATGCTCCGTTACCACCGGGCTATCTTCTTCCATTAACGGTGCCAGACCCAGGTTTTCAGCATGATCGGCAATCACCAGGAAATCCAGTGGCCTTAAAATTCTGGCTTTTACACCGATACTTGAAGTAACCACCTCGCCCTTGGCGAAACGGTAGGCCTCTTCAGGGCCTATACGATTACCAAAAAGGCCCGCATCGGTTGAATAAGACGTGTGTAAGTGAGTATCCCCAAAATAGACATTGTCGGGATAGGTATCGTTTAGGTAGGGTGAATACTCTGCTCGGTCGGCACGTGCATCGATTAATTTTGTAGGGGCGTCTTTCGCTTGTACTACAACTACGCTTGAAATAGCACACGCTATAAATGCAGCAGTAACAAATTCATTACATCTCATCGTTTTCTCCCATTTTTTTTACCGCCAAACAATTTGCGTTCACATATTGCGGTTTTTAGGCCTTCACTGGTTAGTCTTTGTGCTAGCGCGGGACCAGACTGCCCGGTACCGATTATTATTGCATTATATTTCTGTGTCATCGTATTTTGCCCAGCATAAGCAACCATAATTGTGGAAAGAAGTTGTTCAGGATAGCGAGATTTTAGCTGCCTCAAATTTAAATAATAGCCAGGCCAGCATACCAATAATCATGCCAATAGCGGCGGAAATAAAACACTGTGGAATTCCATTTTCGAGACGAGGGCATTGCAATGTGCCAGTTAATTCGCCAACCACACCCGACAACGCAAGTGATGTAACCGGCACCCATCCAATGAGGAATACAATAAGGGCTTTTTGCAGGCGCGGATACATGGACAAAACAATCAAGATATAGGCAATGAGAATAATATAGCAGGCTGGAAGTGAGCTTATCATCGGGCAGGAAGCCTCGCCCGTCCAATGAATGATGGATATGCGACCAACACCCAGGACTCCAATACTGGCCAGCAGACCAATTGCAGTGCGCAGGAAAATTTCTTTCATTAGAACTTCAGCAGCTGATTGCGATAACTTCCCGTTTTTATCTCAGTCCTGCCATCAATATAATTCACTTTAACACTTGAAACTGACGCATCACCGAGGCCGAATATAATGGTGCGTGAGCTATCTGAACTCAATCCCTCTCCTGAAACGTATGGACGGCTCAGTAAGCGTCCATCAGAAAGACTAGCCGTGACAGTTGCTGCTATTGAACCGACATTGCCAGGCAGTTCTACCTTAAGGTAATTGCCTGTGCCTGTTTTGCTAAGGAATAATTTTGAGTCTCCATTAAGATTGGCATGGACAATATCAGGGCGACCATCACCATTAAAATCCGCGGTGAGAGGCGATATTGAGTAGGCACGATTGATAACGCCTGCCTCTTTTTCTACAGCTGCAAACTCGCCATTAGGCGTTTGCAGTAATAAGCGGCCGTTTAAACGTAGGAAAGGCAGTTTATGTAGCGGAAAACCAATAAAATTTTCCGACACGATTAAATCTTCCATCCCATCAAGATTAAGATCTTCAAATACGCCACCCCAGGAAAACTCGTAGTCGGCAATTTTGGCTCTATCTGCAATATCCTCAAACTGAAAGTTCCCTTTGTTGCGGAACAACATCCATTTCCAATTACTGACCTGTGTCTCCGTCAAATCACCACGAATTAAAAAATCTGGCGGGGTTGAACCGACATTGGAGAAAAAGAAATCAACTAAACCATCATTACCCAAATCGGCTATCCCCAGCCCCATTGGATAACTATAGATATTTGTATTCGGGTTACTTATCCGTTCAAACTTAACTTCGCCTGTATTACGCCAGGTAACGACATGACCCGTGTCATGAACAGTTACTAAATCTTCCTTGCCATCACGGTCAATATCGATAAAGGCCGATTGAAAGGTATTGTGCTTGTAGTCCAGCCCTGCCTGTTCTGTAATATCGGTAAACGTATTGTCACCGTTATTGATAAACATACGACTCCTTCCACCATAACCTTCACGAAATACATTTTGACCTTCAACCAGATCATGGCGTATGTAACCGGCGACATACATATCAAATGCGCCGTCACGATTAAGGTCTGCAACAGAAATTGACACCGGTACAGTCCCGTCTGGCATTGCTACATTTAATTTTTTTGCCGTGAATTTTCCCTTATTATTGTGATGCAACCAGATACCATCCTCGCGGGCAACGAGTAAATCTTGCTGACCGTCATTATCGACATCAAGCACGAGACTACCCATACTAGCGCTATTACTATTCGTGATACCGGCAGCGCCTTCAATGGCTGTTAGTTTATTATCCTTAAACCTAAACAATCCGTCCGGGGTATTTTTACTGCCGCCTAAAAACAATTCCTCGGTGCCATCACCATCGATATCTATTATGGCAGAAGCCAAAAACGGTAAGCTGACTGAAAAATCATTCCCCTGATTAAAAACGATCGTGATTATCGCATTAGTGGGCCTGGCTACCGTGAAGTCTATTAAAGACCGACAGGATGACTATGAGGTTGATCTTGCAGGAGTTGAAGTTCCATATTACGAAGAGTCGGCTATTTCATTTAATCAGGGTAATGATTTTTCAGTCAGCTTCCCGTTTTTG
>PVMS01129877.1_pt1 | contig 11464 bp, 10 predicted proteins | sample 1853461 | NCBI WGS metagenome assembly PVMS01 (sample SAMN08582032, study PRJNA380276) | Marine sediment metagenome, whole genome shotgun sequencing project. | isolation source: ocean sediment barecode stripped | collected 2017
AAATCAATTTGTCCAACCCCTTTAACAACGATTTGAAAGCAATCAAAGTATGGGCAATGGGAACACCGATATTTCTTGTAACCGTGGAATCCGTCAGGTCCCTTTGCAGCCTCGAAACCGGCATCTTTCCACCAAATTGCCGGTTTCGAGGCTGCAAAGGGACCTGACGGATTCCACGGTTACAAGAAATATCGGTGTTCCCATTGCCCATACTTTGATTGCTTTCAAATCGTTGTTAAAGGGGTTGGACAAATTGATTTTGAATGCCGATGCGATTCATGCCGACCTGCAGGATAACTGGGCAGTGGTAGCCGAAGCAATCCAGACCGTTCTGCGCCGGGAAGGGTATCTGGAACCGTATGAAGCATTGAAATCCTTGACACGGAACCATGTGCGCATTGATAGGAAGGCAATCGCCGACTTTATTGAAACTTTGGATGTTTCGCAATCCGTAAAAGAAGAATTATTAATAATTACACCCGAAAATTACATGGGTATCTTCGATTTTTAACTTGAATGAAAATTGACTTTGTCTTATAATTCTTTGGCCTGATGGAAATTATTCTCCTTGAGACTCGTCTCAAGGAATGTAACCGAGCGATTTCAAAATTAATTTGTTATACAAAGGAGAACATTATGCGAAAAACCTTATTGTTTTTGACCTGTGTTGCACTGGTATTTGGATTGTCCATGCCAGCCCAGGCATTTGAAATCGGCGTCAGAGTCAACTACTGGTTTCCCGGCCTGAGCGGCGATATCAAAATGGACGATAGCGGGCTTACCGGAACTAAACTTGACCTGGAAAGCGATTTAGGTTTTGATGAAGAATCCTATCCTGTTGTCGAAGCCTTTGCAGGGCTTGGGAACCATCACCTTAGTCTATCATATTATAAAGCCGATTATTCCGGAACCAATACTGGTGTCGACTTTAACTTTGCTGGTCAAAACTTTACCGGCGATATCAGCAGCGATATGGAGTATGATGTTTTCGATATTGTTTATCAATATGACTTTTTGGACCTGGAAAACAGCCTGGCCGGATTTTCGTTAGGGTTCGTGGCAAAGGTTAAATATTTCGACGGCAATTTTAGCATCGATGGAGAAGTAGGAGGGTTTCCGGAGAGTGAAAGCGAAGATTTCGCCGCTCCCATCCCTATGGTGGGTCTGAATCTCAACGTGGGCATCATCGCCGATATCCTGGAGCTCAGGGTGCTTGCCACCGGCAGTGGCTACGGCGGTGGGACAGTATTTGACGGCATGGCCGACATTTCGTTAACCCTGTTCCCATTTACGGACATCCATGGGGGTTACCGCGTATTTACCATGGATTTTGACGACGATGATGTGGAATTTGACTTCGACACCTCCGGTCCATACGTAGCATTTACGGTAAGTTTCTAATAAAGTACCTGTTCCAACATTTCAACATATGAGACCCTTGAAAATATTTTCAAGGGTCTCAATACCTTATATGAAAACTTTTGACCCTGCCAATACCCCCCTTGTCGGAACCAACCTTATTGAAGCAAGCGCAGGTACAGGCAAAACATACACAATTGCCGGGCTCTTTTTAAGGCTGGTTCTCGAACAAAAACTTCCTGTTGATCAGATACTGGTTGTAACCTTTACCAAGGCTGCCACCGAAGAGCTTAAAGACAGAATCCGCAATAAGCTTTTGCAGGCAAAATCGGCATTTTTAAAGGGAAAAAGCGACGATATCCTTATAGACTCGCTTGTCAAAAAACTCGATAACCCGGCTTTAGCCGTCCAATTGATTCAAGAAACCCTTGTCGATTTTGATAATGCCGCCATCTTTACTATACACGGTTTTTGCAGGAGAATACTGCATGAAAATGCTTTTGAGACCAAAAGTTTGTTCGATACAGAACTAGTGACTGATCAGCATGGTTTATTTCAGGAAGTTGCGGATGATTTCTGGAGAGAACATTTTTACAGTCTCCCACCGGAATTTGTCGGCTATGCCTTTAAAAAGATATCCGGTCCGGAATATTTCGTAAAGCTACTGGCAAAAAAAACAGCACCGGATATAAGGATTATTCCGGAACTTAAGAAACCATCCATGGATGGCCTTGATGATTATAGAACTATTTTCAAAAAACTGAAAACCGCCTGGCCTGTTTCACGGGAAAAGGCGGCCAGGTTGTTAAAGGATCCGTCTCTTAGCGGCACGGTTTACGGAAGCCTTAAAACACAAGGAATAAAGATGGATTTTTCCAAAAGGGACCTGAAAGTTTTATCCATGATCGAAGCCATGGACCGGTTCGCTGATGTAAAATCCATCGGTTTTCCGCTGTTTAAAGATTTTGAAAAATTTACCGCAACCAAACTGACAAAGTCTGTTAAAAAAAATCATCCCCCCCCCCTTGCACAAGTTTTTTGATATCTGCGATTCTTTCTATGAAAAAGGAGCTGCCCTTGAATCTGGGATGAAAACGTATCTTCTGTATCTTAAAACCCAATTTTTCAATTTTGCCCAAACACAGCTTTTGGCAAGAAAAAAAAACAGCAATATCCAATTTTTTGACGATCTCCTCATAATGGTAAAAAATGCCCTTGAAGATAAAGGCGGAAATGAGCTGGCAACGGTAATTCGCCAGAAATACAAAGCAGCACTTGTTGATGAATTCCAGGATACGGATTCTGTCCAATATGAAATCTTCGCGAGGCTTTTTGCTACGAAACAGAACGCCCTCTTTATGATCGGCGATCCCAAGCAGGCGATATACGGCTTCAGGGGGGCGGACATTTTTTCCTACTTAAAGGCCTCACGCAGCGTGAACTCACAATATACCTTGATAGAAAACTGGCGGTCAAAGCCAGGCTTGATATCAGCTGTAAACACCATATTTTCCAATGTTGACGCACCGTTTGTCTTTGATGAAATTCGGTTTGAAAAGGGAACTTCCGGAAAAAAAATCGAATCGATTAATGAAAAACCTTCAGCACCTTTGACCTTATGGTATCTGGAATCAAAAAAGGGGTCAGTCAAGCCCAAGCCTTATAGCAAGGCCGAGGCTGTGCCGCTGATAGCAAAGGCCGTTGCAGGTGAAATATCGCGTCTTATTCTACCAGGGCAGGGCGATCTCTCCCTTCATGGGGCGGATGGTGTTAAAGTCGGAGATATCGCTGTTCTGGTTCGGACAAACCGACAGGCACAAATAATAAAGCAAAGCCTTTCATCGAAGCGGATACCATCTGTTCTCTATTTTGCCGGAAACATTTTCCACACCCATGAAGCCCTGGAGATGGAAAGAATCCTGTCGAGTGTTTCCGAACCTGCCAACGAACGGCTTTTCAAGGCAGCACTTGTAACTGATATAATTGGCGTTCCAGGACATGAACTCGATTCAAAAGGCAATGAGCCCATTTGGTGGGAAACCAGGTCGGGCAACTTCAGAGAGTATTACCGATTATGGAACCGTTACGGTTTTATCAGGATGTTTCGCCTGTTCTTGGCAGAGGAGAAGGTCAGAGAACGCCTTTTAGCTTTTTCCGACGGAGATAGGAAACTTACCAATGTTCTCCATCTGGCTGAAATTCTCCACCAGGTATCAATAGAGAAAAACCTCGGGATGACAGGCCTGCTGAAATGGCTGTCTGAACAGAGAAATATTCATGTAGCCGAATCCGAAGTGCACCAGCTTCGCCTTGAAAGTGATGAAAATGCCGTTAAAATTATAACAATCCATAAAAGTAAGGGGCTTGAATATCCTGTGGTGTTTTGCCCCTTTGCATGGGATAGCTCTTTAATTAAAGAACAAGAGATTCTATTTCATGATATTGATAAAAATAGAGAGCTGACGCTTGATATTGGTTCAAGCGAAAACAGGTTGCACGTTGACTTTGCCCAAAATGAGCTTCTGGCGGAAAACCTTAGGCTCCTTTATGTTGCTTTAACAAGGGCCATAAGACGATGTTACCTTGTCTGGGGACGATTCAGCAACGCTGAAACTTCGGCCCCGGCCTTCCTGTTTCATTATAGATTCGATCCAAAAGATATTTCCATAAAAGAGGATCTTGTCACATCTTTGAAAACAAGCTTTTCAACAAAAAAAGATGATGATTTTTTAGATGATTTAAAACAGCTGGTTAACAAATCAAAGGGCACCATCGAGGTAGCTCCCCTGCCTCTTGACAATGGGGAGGAATACGTAACTCTTGATGATAAAAAGGGAAAAAGTACTTGCAGGAAATTTTCAGGGAAAATTGACACCCTCTGGAAAATTTCAAGTTACTCAAGCATGATATCTCAACGTGCATTGGAAGAGGCACTTCCGGATCGTGATGCGCACCTGGATGTTGACCGGCATACTCCGGAAAGCCACAGGGATATCCACGAAAAAACAGATATTTTTTCCTTCCCAAAAGGGACAAGGGCCGGGATATTTTTCCATGATATTTTCGAACATCTTGATTTTGCAGCTATCGATTCGGAACATAAAGAGAAACTGGTATTAAGCAAATTAAAGGGGTACGGATTTAATCCGAAATGGCAACCGCCGGTTTGCGCCATGATAAATAACGTCCTTTCAATGCCGCTTGAGGTAAATAAAACGATACTGACTCTATCTTCCGTTCAGTGCAAAGACCGGATAATTGAGATGGAATTTTATTTCCCGCTGAACCCGATTACACCAAAAAAACTTGAAAAGATATTTTCCATTCACGGAAGCATCGATCTTTCCCCCGATTTCCCGGACCGGATCGGAAAACTGACTTTCCCATTGGCAAAGGGTTTTATGAAAGGATATATCGACATGGTCTTTCATGATAAAGGCCGTTATTACATAGTGGACTGGAAATCGAATTATTTAGGATCACGTGTGGAAGACTATGGTGAAGATGCTTTGAATCAGACCATGATAAACGACTTTTATATCCTCCAGTATCATTTGTATACCCTAGCACTGCATCAGTATCTGCGCCTGCGCCTACCGGAATATAATTATGAAACAGCTTTTGGAGGTGTATTTTACTTGTTTATACGGGGAATTGATCCTGATCAGGACCAGGAATACGGTATTTACAAAGATGTTCCTAACAAGGACCTAATAAACGCACTGGGGGAAGCCCTTATTCCAGGGTATTAGTTGGTGCCCATCCGGAAACAGCATCTTTCGGCCCAATACTGCGTTCTCGGATTTTTTCGATCCTCGACGTAGGCGCACTTCGCCTGCGGTCGAAAAAATCCTGCGGCCTTGTCTTGAACCAAAAACTACTGTTTCCGAATGGACACTATACAATGAGTAACATGAAGAAAGACAATATAACTCATTTATATAACAGTGGCAAACTATCCGATATAGATGTCCATTTTGCTAAGTTTATAAGCGGTCTTAGTGACAATGATGATCCGGATATTTTGCTTGCTGCCGCCCTTGTCAGCAATGCAACCGGAAACGGAGATGTGTATCTTGACCTTGCTTCTGAGGCGGAGAAGCCGATCCTTGGAGAAGGGAACGGGGAGAGGGCTGTGATATGCCCGAAACTCTCCGCGTGGTCGCAAAAAATCAGTCAACTTCCTGCTGTGGGAAGACCCGGAGATTTTCGCCCCCTGATACTCGATAATAAAAATAGACTTTATTTATATCGCTACTGGGACTATGAAAAAAGGCTTTCAGATTCGATCATCAGTCGAGCAAAGGAAGATGTCCGGAATATCGATATAACCCTTTTAGATAACAGCTTAAAAAGGGTTTTTCAAAAAAACAAGGATGATGATTTCAACCAGCAGAAAGTGGCGGCACTTATAGCAGTGTTTAAAAGATTCTGCGTCATCTCCGGCGGGCCTGGAACCGGAAAGACATTCGCCATGGCAAAAATTCTTGCATTGCTTTTAGAGCTGTCCAAAGAGTACAGGCTTAAAATTATGCTCGCCGCGCCAACAGGAAAAGCGGCTGCCAGGATCGGTGAATCGATTATGGCTGCCAAAAAAACGCTTAACTGCTCCGTTGATGTCATCGAAGCAATTCCATCTGAAACTTTTACCATACACAGGATGCTGAAAACGATTCCAGGTTCTCCGTATTTTCGCCATAATGCTGAAAACCCTCTTGATGCTGATGTCGTGGTGGTGGATGAAGCTTCTATGGTAGATCTTGCCTTGATGTCTAAACTCGTTGCGGCCGTACCTGTTGATGCCAAACTGATATTAATAGGAGACAAGGATCAGCTTGCCTCGGTTGAGGCGGGTTCCGTACTGGGCGATATCTGTGACTGGAACAATATTCACGGATTTTCTATACATTTTCGTAATAAAATGGAAAAATTATTAGGCCAAAAAATTGATGTTTCAAGCAAGGAACATAAAGACAGTTCGGGTCTGTACGACTGTATGGTTGTTTTAAAAAAGAACTATCGCTTTACAGATAAAAGCGGGATCGGAGAATTGAGCCGCGCTGTTAACCACGGAGACATTGACAAGGTCTTGTCTTTGCTGAAAACCGATAACGATCAAATAGAATGGGAGGATATTTCTCTGTCCCACGATCTGTCCCGGGCAATTACAAAAAGGGTCATCGAAAGTTATTCAGATTATCTTAATACAGATGATCCATACAGGGCTCTTGAACTTTTTTCCCGGTTCAAAATATTATGTGCTGTTAAAATAGGTTCATTCGGAGTTAATGCCGTCAACAGGCTGTCAGAAAAGGTATTGATACGGGAGGGCCTGATAGAAACTGACAGTTCTCCATCCAAACCCTGGTACAGAGGCAGACCGGTTCTGGTTACACGCAACGACTATAATTTGGAACTTTTTAATGGCGACATTGGAATTACCATGCCGGTTCCGGGTTCAAGCAGCAAAGATATGTACGTTTATTTTCCTGGTAATTCCGGCGAACTCAGGCGATTTTCTCCCCACAGGCTCCCAGAACACGAAACAGTATATGCCATGACCGTTCACAAGAGTCAGGGATCGGAGTTTGAAAATATCCTCTTTATTTTACCGGACAGGGATTATCCTGTGCTAACCCGGGAACTTTTTTACACAGGGATAACTAGGGCAAGCCAAAATGTCTCGATTTGGGGATCGGAAGATGTATTAAGATCCACCATATCACGCAAAATTGAGCGCACATCAGGGTTGAGAGATGCACTTTGGGAATAACCAGAATAGTGGAATAGAGGTGTTTAAATGAAAAAAACAATAATAAAAGGAACCGGCCGTTATGTTCCACCACGTGTTGTGACTAACGATGATCTTACTCAATGGATGGATACATCTGATGAATGGATTCGACAACGCACCGGGATAGAACAGCGGCACTGGGTTCCTGAAACAGGAGGGGTCGGATCTTCTGATCTGGGACTTGAAGCTTCCAAGATTGCCTTAAAACGTGCGGGGTGGGAACCTGAAGATATCGATCTTATCATTTTCGGAACCATGACTCCTGATATCTATCTCCCTGGTACTGGATGTATTTTACAGCACAAACTCGGGCTTGAAACAACACCGGCTCTGGACATCCGCCAGCAGTGCACAGGTTTTATATACGGCTTGACAATTGCGGATGCATTTATCCGCTCGGGCCATGCAAACCGGATTCTTTTAGTTGGGGCTGAAGTACAAAGCACTGCTCTGGATGTTTCAACCCGAGGACGGGATATTTCGGTGTTGTTCGGTGACGGCGCCGGTGCGGTTTGCGTGGAAGGTGCTGAAACCGATGAACCGGTGGGGGTTCTGAGCTCCACTCTTCATGCCCAGGGTGAACTTGCGGGAGTACTCACAATTGAAGTGCCGTCGCACAGACTGAATCAGTCAATAACCGAAGAGATGATCCGGGAAGGTCGTCATTATCCGATAATGGATGGCAGGCTGGTATTTAAAACTGCTGTTAAAAGACTTTCACAGGTTGCTAAAGAAGTATTGGAAAAGGCTGAACTTACCGTAGATGGCATAGATCTTTTCATTCCGCATCAAGCAAACCTTCGCATTAACGAGGCATTTGCCAAGCTAATGAATTTGCCTCAAGAAAAAGTTATTAACAATATTCAGCGTTACGGCAATACAACAGCGGCAAGCATTCCGATTGCTCTGGATGAAGCCATTGAGACAAAACGGATAGGCAAGGGCAGCACAGTTGTTTTTCTCGCCCTGGGTGCCGGATTGACCTGGGGTGCTGTTATATATCGGTTTGAAAGGTAAAAACGTCTAAATCAAAACCCGCCGGAAAATAGGGTGTCCAAGTAGAATCTGGTTATGGGATCAGTGCCATCAAAGCTGTGCTCGGGGCTTTGATTTTTTATCGCCATCTGTTTTCGAATATCCGTTGCAAGAGTTTTACCAAGTTCCACGCCAAACTGATCAAAAGGGTTAATACCCCAGATAAAGGCTTCAAAAACCGTTTTAGCTTCATAAAAGGCGAGCAAACGGCCGATATTTTCCGGCGAAATATCGTTTAACAAAATTGTTGATGACGGCCTGTTTCCGGGAAAAGATTTTGCAGGTTCCGAGTCTTCTTTTCCCAGAGCCAGGGCTGCCGGCTGTGCAACCAGATTCGACCAGAGTTCCTGGTGATTAGAAACCCCCTTTGATTGATTCTGATACTGTTCATAATAGGGGCGGATAATACCGATAAAATCGATGGGGAAAGGGCGTCCCTGGTGTGCCAATTGAAAAAATGAATGCTGAGCATTGGTTCCTGGTTCTCCAAAAATAATAACACCGGAAGGTTCTTCCAGTGGATCGCCGTCCTTTGTAACCGACTTGCCGTTACTTTCCATGTTCAACTGCTGGATATGAGGCGCCAGCTTGGACAAAGACGATGCGTATGGAATGATGGCCTGGGTCGGATATCCCAGAAAATTGTTGTTCCAGATTGAAACAAGTGCGGCAACTATAGGAATGTTTTTTTCCACCGAAGCATTCTGGACATGAAGATCCATGTCTTCTGCGCCTTTTAAAAACCGTTCAAACCGCTCATATCCTACATACAGGCTTAGGGGAACTCCGCCGACGGCTGATGTAACACTGTATCTTCCCCCGATAAAATCAAACATGTGAAATGAGGAAAGAACAGGGTTTCCGGGATCATCTCCAGGAGACCCTTTGCTTGTAACCGATGCAAAGTGTTTAGAAGGGTCAAGACCTTTCTCTGTTAAAAAGGCATAGGCCTGATTTGCGTTGGCCATGGTTTCAGCCGTTGTGTAACTTTTTGAGATAACGATCCACAAGGTGGATTCAAGGTCGATTTGGGATACAATCCTTCCAAAGTTGTGGATATCAACGTTGGAGAGAAACATGATCTCTATATTTTTGTCTGCAAACGGATGCAGGGCTTGGGCGACAAACTCCGTTCCCAGATATGATCCGCCGATCCCGATGACAACCACATGTCTGAACGGTTTGCCGGTTGATCCTGTTATCTGTCCTTGATGAACTTTCGACGCAAACACTTTGATATCATCTCTGACATTTCTTATTTCAGGCATCACATCTTTTCCATCAACAAAGACCGGAATGTCAGAAAAATTCCTTGCAGCTGTGTGAAGCGCTGCCCGGTTTTCAGTGGTATTGATCTTTTCTCCGCTGGACATGGAATTAAACTGTTGTTTTAGCTTCAGGATTTCAGCAAGTTCAAACAGAAGATCCATGGTCTTGTCATCTAACCTCTGGCGTGAAAAATCATAAACAATCTCGGCAGCCTTTAAAGAGTATTTTTCAAGTCGATCCTTATCAGCAAGAAGATGCTTCAGATGCTTTTCCGGACGTTCCATAATTTCAGCTTGCTGGATCAGTTTGTTCCATACAGGAATCTCATTTAGTTTCATGGCGTTCATAGGGACCTCCTTTTTTCAACTACGGTCTTTTTTGCCCTCAAGGATCGCACGCATTCGATTTCGTTCAGCTTTTATTTTCCGTAGTTTGTCTTTGATCTCTTGGTGTTTTTCAAAAGGCGCGTTTTTTAACTCCTTTTCAGTCTTCTCAACCTCGCGAAGGAGTATATAAAGCTCTCTTGCAATCATTTTGATTGGCATAACACTTTTAAAATCCCCAGGTTATTAGAACCTATCTCAAAAATAAGATTAGAGTTCAGGGCAAGGCGCGAAACGGTGAAAAAGCGGAGCTTACACGTAGTATGTGAGAATTTTTAACCGTTTCGCAACACCGCCATGGGGACTTAGATTGTTTTTGAGATAGGTTCTATATAATGAATAGTATTTTTCATCAAGCTTTGCCAAAATTCATGTTTTGTGGTAATAGTTCTTTAAAAAAAATCGATTTTAAACGAGCTTCTGGTTTAATTAAATTTTATGCTGAAAACTGTTTGTTTTGTGATATAAGCACATTTTTCTTATTAATGGAATAAATCGCGGGAAATAAAATGCGCATCGGTATGGGATATGATGTTCATCGATTGGTTGAAGGGCGCAAGCTTGTTCTGGGGGGTGTAACCATTCCTTTTGAAAAGGGCCTGCTCGGTCATTCAGACGCCGATGTATTGGTTCATGCTGTGTGTGACGCCTTGTTGGGAGCGGCCGGTCTGGGAGATATAGGCTTGCATTTTCCTGATACAGACTCGGAGTATAAAGATGTTGCCAGCATAAAGATTCTTGCCAAAACCTATGAGTTGATAAGCGCCAAAGGTTTTTCGATAATGAATTTAGACTCTACTATTTTTGCCGATGCTCCAAAACTTTCCCCATACAGAGGTGCAATGCAAAAAAATATTTCAAGAACAATTGAAATTGAGCAGAATCGTGTTAATATTAAAGCCACAACCTTTGAAGGTCTTGGAATGATCGGAAAAGGGGAGGGGATCGGAGCCATGTGCGTTGCACTTATCGATTAACGCACATAATAAGCGAACAATACGGATAAAGAACTATGGCGATGCGCGTTTACAATTCTTTGGGTAAAAAAAAGGAACTCTTTGAACCTTTAGTACCCGGCAAGGTGCGTATGTATGTTTGCGGTCCTACGGTGTATGACTCCAGTCATATCGGACATGCAAGGTCTGTGGTAGTGTTTGATGTTATCGTTCGCTATCTCAAGGCAAAAGGCTTTGATGTGACCTATGTCAGGAATTTTACGGATGTTGATGATAAAATCATTGATAAGGCCAACCAGCTCGGTATCGATTCCCAGGAAGTTGCTGAAAGATTCATTAAGGAATTCCATGAAGACATGGATGCCCTGAACGTTGAAAGGGCTACAATTGAACCCAAAGCCACAGAGCACATAAGCCAGATTATACAATTTATTGAAAAGCTGATAAAAAAGGGTTTTGCATACCAGATAAACGGTGATGTTTATTATTCTGTTGAAAATTTCAAGGAATATGGAAAGCTTTCGGGTCGCAAGCTGGAAGATATGGAGGCCGGGGCGAGAGTCGAAATTGACGAAAGAAAACATAATCCTTTTGATTTTGTTTTGTGGAAGTCCTCCAAACCCGGAGAACCGGCCTGGGAAAGTCCATGGGGCAAGGGAAGACCAGGG
>PVMS01152253.1_pt1 | contig 11461 bp, 8 predicted proteins | sample 1853461 | NCBI WGS metagenome assembly PVMS01 (sample SAMN08582032, study PRJNA380276) | Marine sediment metagenome, whole genome shotgun sequencing project. | isolation source: ocean sediment barecode stripped | collected 2017
CAGGAATTCACTTTTTGCAGTGATTCCTTTTACGCCAAAATCAGAGATCCTTTGAAAATCTAACTTTTCTGCTTTGCTGCCTCCCTCATTGTCTTCGAATTCTACTTCCACCTCAGGATGAAAATGTTCGAAAACTTCATCGAGATTTTTCAGACCTGAAACAATCTCAGGTTTTACCGGTGCATCTGCCGTCAGCTTTTCGACCATCATGGTGCGGTTCTGCGGAATATCTGTGATCGCTTCGCTGGCATCTCCTTTTACTTCCTGGCCTCCAATACTGTAATCTTGCATGGTTTATCGGTTTAAGATTAATGTTATGTTTATCCTGTATTCTTTGTTTTCCAATTTAACTCCTTGTTTTTGCCAAGTGATAGTGATATGGCCGATCCCTTTCCTGCTTCACCGGAAATGATCATCCTTGAAATGGGTCTCCTGAGTCTATTCCGGATGACACCGATAAGCGGGCGGGCGCCATATTTCGGGGTGAAACCAGACTTTGCAAGTTCCACCAATGCCTCCTGACTGATCTCCAGCCTGATTCCCTGTATTTCAAGCGATTTTAGTAGGTTCCTGAGATGTATTTCAAAGATCTTCACTACATTCTCTTCGCTAATGGGAGCAAAAGGAACGATCTCTGTCAGGCGCCCCAGGAATTCCGGTCTGAAATACTGCTCCATAATCTCAGCCAGTTCATTGGACTGGGGTATTTTCCCTCTACCGAAGGAGTCAACAATGAATGAGCTGCCAATATTGGATGTGAACAAGATTACTGCATTTGAGAAATCCCCCTCTTTCCCAAGCCTGTCATGCAATTTGCCTTCATCCAGGATCTGGAGGAAAATATCAAATACCGATGCATGCGCTTTTTCAATCTCATCGAACAGTACAATGGCATAAGGCTTCTGCCTGATCTTATTGACCAGAAGTCCCCCTTCTTCATACCCCACGTACCCCGGAGGGGCACCATAGAGCAATGCTGCCGAATGCTCCTCCTTGAACTCGGACATATCAAATCGGATGAGTGAAGTCTCATCATTGAACAGGAATTCGGCCAGAGTCTTTGCCAGTTCTGTCTTTCCAGTACCGGTGGGCCCCAGGAAAAAGAAGGAACCAATGGGTTGTCCCGGTTTGCTCAATCCGGACCTTGATTCGCGAATAGCCTCTGCAATGCTCCGGATGGCATGATCCTGGCCAATAACCCTTTTTTTAAGGTGATCCTCAATGTTAAGCAGACGCTCCTTTTCCTGGGTCTGGACTTTTCCAATGGGAACACCTGTTTTATGTGAAACCACTGCAGCCAGGTCAGATTTTGTCAGGTTCTCAATGCTTGTGCCTGCGAATTCTTCAAGTTTGTCCAGTATGCTTGCAAGGCCTTTCTTTAACTCCGCCGGATCTTCTATCTTGTCAGTATCTGTTTTGTCATCCAGTTTGGTGAGCAGAACCGGACTCACCTTCTGATCCGCTGGTCATGAAACCATCTAAGCTCTTTCAACAGGTCTTCCTCTGAAAGTGACTTGGGATCTTCGCTGATCAAATCCAGATCCTTCCTCAGGTCCTCAATCTCTTTCCCAGACGTATCCTGCATCAGGCGAACCACGGACATAGCCCTGTCAATCAGATCAATGGCTGCATCGGGCAGGCATCTTTCCTTCAGGTATCTCTGGGATAACCTGACAGCTTCGGTTTGTTCTTCCTTATCAACGGACAGTTTATGATGGGTTTCATACAATGGAATGATCTGCTCAAGCATACGCACAGCAAGCTCTGCATCGGGCTCCTCAAGTTTTACGATTTCAAACTTCCTTCCGAATGCATCGTCTGTTTCAATAAATTTGGTATAATTGTCGACCGATGTTGTACCAATGATGGTCAGGGTACCCCTGTCCAATTCAGGCTTCAGGAGGGTTGCTGCCCCGGAAGCACCACCCTGTTTGTCCAGGATCACATGGATCTCATCAATGAACAGGATGGCTTTTTCAAACTGTTTAATCTCCTGGATGATGCTCTTCAGCCTGTCCTCTATCTCACCCTTGTAGGAAGCACCGGCCACCAGTGCCCCGAAATCAAGCTCAAATATCCTCGTATCCTGGAGATTCCCGGGAACCTTGTTCCCTATGATTTTCAGGGCAAATCCGTTTACAAGTGCAGTCTTTCCCACCCCGGGTTCACCCATGATGATCACGTTGGGTTTAGACCTGCGGCCAAGGATCTCAGCCATCATCCTGGTTTCCGTATCCCTGCCGATAACAGGGTCCAGTTTTCCCTGCTGAGCAAGACTGGTGAGATCGGTACAGTATTTTAACAAAGCATTCTGTTTCTTACTCTCCTTCTCCTTAGCTTCTGAAGCATCCTCCAATCCCATGGCACTTTTCATATCCGCCTTTTCAAGCAATGCTTCCAGGACTTCCTGCTGCGTCAGGTTAAATGATTTCAGCTGCTCATAACTAAAACCTACGCCCGGGGTACTCAGGGAAACCAGGATACAAACAGGGTCGATGGATTCCCTGGAAAGCTTCAGGCTGACACTTTCCGCTTCTGTAAAAACTGCCTGGCCTTGCTCATCTGCTGATGGATTATCAGGGACTTTGGATGATTTTGACATTGACTCAATCCGAACTTCAGCCCACTCCTCCATGAAATAAATGTCTTTCCCCATTGCATCCAGCAAGGGCCTCAGGCCTACATCCTTATGTAGAATGGCTTTCAGCAGGTGAGCAGCCGAGAATCTTTCGTTAGAGTATTCTTTCGCGTAGGCCTGTGCAATATAAATGGCCTTCTTCAACTCTTGTGTTAATTCCAGACTAATAGTGTCTTTCATTTATTCAATTGAAAATCAAAGAAATGCTTGTAATGAATTGATTTATACATCTATTGAGTGAGAGTCGGAGAGTGCGGGGTAGTACCAAGGTTAATTCTCTTATAGAATTTACGTCAATAAGTTACAACTTTTTTCAATAGTGTCCGATTAACTCCAGCTGATTTTTAACTTTATGCTAATTAGTTCTTAATACCCTCTAGCTACTTCTATCATTGCCTTTAAGTTCTCTTCAGGTGTATCAGGCGGTATTGCACAGCCGGCATTAAGAATAAAACGATTTGAAGGTTTATACGTTTTCAGCAGTTCACGTGTCTTTTGTCTGACCATGTCCACTGTTCCCAGGGCCAGCACACCGCTCGGATCGATATTCCCGATGAAAGTGGCTGAATTATGGTATAGATCGAATACTTTTTGTACGTCGGTTTTATAATCCAATTCAAACGCATCTGCACCGGATCTCAGCATTTGGTCAAGGATTACATCTGTATTTCCACAAATGTGGAGTGCATAATACAATCCCGCATCGTGTGCTACATCAACAATTTTCTTTTCGAAAGGAAGTGCATATTGTTCATACATCTCCGGAGAGATCATCTCCGGGCCGGCCGGACTGTCACCATTCGAAACCATATCGCAGCCGGTTTGAGCCATCAAATTAATGAATTCGGAAGTTGCATCTGTACAGAAATCAAGCAATTCAATGATCAGGTTTTCTTCTGTCATCATCAGATCAATCATCCAGTTCTGGGGTCCTCGCATCATGCTGGCCAGGGAAAAAGGAGCCTGGTCACAATTGCCCCGGATATAAACCTCATCTTTAAAATATTCTTTCAGTAATCGTACCGCTTCAAGCCAGATCTGAATGTATTTATAATCGTCTACGCGGACAGGTTTTAACGACTTCACATCCTCCAGATTGAAGAGCTTACCCAGATGAGTCCGGGCAGGCTCCTCAATTGGAAAGTCAACCGGCACACCCACAGATCCGGCCAGGGTGACTGTATCAATGTCAACAAGAATACCGTCGAATCTGTATTTTTCAACAGACCTGATAAACGCATTGCTGATGATTTGAGGGTTGTTTCTATATTGCTCCATACTCACACCGGATTCTTTGGCAGCCATCATGAAATTATGAAGCATTATGGGTGTGGTGTCCGGTGCCTTACCCTCAAGGGCAGCATTGATTCGTTCATGTCCGTTCATATAATATGGTATTATTTAATTGAGAATTCGTTCTATTCTTTTTATCAGCTCCATCATGGCCCGGCCGTTATGGTATGGGCATTTCCAGGGATCGATCTTCCAGTCGTTGCGATAGTAAGGTGAAGGATCATCTTCGGGCTCCTTAAGAAAAGGAACCCCAAGCCTGTTCACTTTTGTGTACCACTCACCCCTGTTATGGTCAATGACATACCTATCAATAAAATCCCAGGAAAGTTTAACGGTTTCCCAGTATTTATTATCCCCGGAAAGTTCAAAGGCATTCATAAAGCCCACCAGGTTTTCGGCCTGCAGCCACCAATGTTTATTTGTGCGTAGATGGCTCCCGAACCTGACCGATTCAAGGAACAATCCGCCATCTTTGTCGACGCCTTCCCTCTCTACTACCCCGGCCATTTTAACCGATATAAGCTTCATTGCCGAAATGATTTCCTCATCACCCAATATTTCTGCTGCTTCTAAAAGCAACCATGAGGCCTCGATGTCATGGCCGAAAGAACAGATCCCTTTTGAGGATTTAGTTTCATGGAAATTTTCATCAAAGAAGATCCCGAGATGCCCGTTATCACGTATGATCTTATGGAGAAAAATATTCAGCAGCCCGGTGAGCCCTCCCCTGACCCGTTCATCCTTCCAGACCTTGTAAAGAGCAGCGTAAGCTTCCAGTACATGCAGATGGGTATTCATGGACCTGGGCTCGTTGTTGTCGGCCATACGGTTTTCCTCAACAGGCTTCCAATCCCTTGCAAAAGCTTCTATATATCCCGGGTGTTGTTTATCCCTGGTTTTTTCCTCCAGCAGGTGAAAGTTGGTTTGAATCGTATCCATTAGTTCAGGTGATGGTTCCATCTCATAGGATTTACTCAATGCGTATATAACGAAAGCCTGTGCATAAGTGTGTTTGATGTCACTGGCAATATGGTTATCGGCTGTTAATTCCATATAGAACCCGCCAAACTCATGATCTTTAAACTTTTCAGAGATAACTTTAAATGCCCTTGCGGCCATATCCCGGTACGTTGCATTGCCAAACATTTTTGCAGCTGCAGAGAAAGTCCATAATATGCGGGCATTAAGTACACATGATTTATTGGCCTCCGGAACAGGTTTTCCTTCCAGGTCGGCTGCACCGTAAAATCCATCTCCACTTTTCTCCACAGCATGATCCTGCCACCAGGTGAGAATATCTGTCAGCTCCAGTCGGAACTTGTTTTTATACAACTGCAATTCGGTTCGGGACGGATTCATAATGTAATTTATAAGTTCATTAGGACACCGATGTTCGGTTTACTCCCATGATTTTTCAATTTCTTCCAATGTTTTTCCTTTTGTTTCCACAATAAACTTTTTATAGAAAAAATAGCTTATTAATGTAGCAAATGCGAAGAAGGCAAAAATATATCCTATGCCACTATTATCAGAAAATGACTTTTTTACAATAGGGAAAAAGAATAATAAAATGGCGTAAAATACCCAGTGCGAGAACGATCCGATAGAAACACCTCTTGACCTGATGTTATTGGGAAACATTTCGGCAAACAACACCCAAACAACTGCTCCTTGCGAGAAAGCAAAACAGGCCACAAAACAAATCATGAAAATAAGGGGCATAAATCCGCCGATGTCAAAAAAGAAAACATAAGAAAACAAGCCAAGGAAAATGGTCATACCCACAGAACCAATCAGCAATAATATCTTCCTTCCAATTTTATCAATCACTGTCATTGCGATAATGGTGAAAATCAGGTTGGTCAAGCCTACCATTACGGTTTGTAAAATCGCTGACTCGGTTCCAAAACCCGCTGCCCTGAAGATATCGCTGGAATAGATCATAACCACTGCTATTCCGGTTGTTTGGTTGAACATGCCAATTAGAACACCAATAATCACTAATCTTTGGTAGGGCTTTTTAAACAGATATTTAAAGTGCTCCACCACTTCACTATCGATAGATTCTTTTATTTCCTGAAGCAGCTTATTACTATTTGCTGTTTGATTCACTTTTTCGATGACAAGCTTTGCTCCATCATGATCGCCTTTTTTCACAAGCCAGCGTGGGCTTGGACTCACCAGGAACAATAAAGTAAAAAACAGAATTGCTGGAACTGCTTCTGAGATAAACATAAAACGCCAGTTATTTACTCCTGTATTGATTAATGCCAAATCGCTTGCAAAAGCAATTAATATTCCTATTACCAGGGCCAATTGAAAGCTTATTGCCAGGCGTCCTCTGATTTTTGCGGGTGCTATTTCAGAGATATACATGGGAGACAGAACCGAAGAACCTCCTACAGCCAAACCCCCGATAATTCGAAAAATAATGAAGGAAGCCACATTGTGTGACATGCCAGTTCCAATGGCTGATATAAGAAACAATGCAGCCATGAGCTTCAACATATTTCTTCTGCCATAAATATCGGCGGGCCTTCCAATGGAAATAGCTCCAACTAAACAACCAAAAATTGCAGAACTCATTGCCCAGCCTTCCATCACCTTGTCAAGCTGAAAATAATCTCTGAAAAAGGGCAAAGCCCCGTTAATAACTGCTGTATCGAACCCAAAGAGGAAACCGCCAAGTGCCGCTACAATAGCGTAGAGTAATAATGATTTCTTCATTTTCTATTTATTAGCGTCATCAGGTCGTTCTTCATGCACCTGCATACAGCTGATTTTCATAGCTAAAGTGATAACTTAATCGCAGCACCCAGAGCATCAAATCCAATAGACTGACAAACACCCTGTCTGTTCTGCTCTTTCATCTTTTTAATATCCCACTCGTGGATATTATCCGCCAGCCCCCAAAGCTTTCTGAACTGCTCAATATAAAGCTTGTCATTTTCAAGAGTGGTAAATTCAGGTTGAAACTGGTTTTTCGCTGTATCACGTGTTTGCCAGATCGCATCTGCCGTAGCCATAATATTTTCACTCAGGTCAACTCCAAGAAGAGCTTTCTCTTCCTTGGCTCCAAGATAGCGCATCATGATACCACGACCAGCCAGATAATCATTGCCGTGGTTTGGCCCGAAACTCGAGAAGCAAGGAGCTTCACGGATAATTCCATCTTTATCGCTGATTAATGCCATTTTAACGCCATTGCCAAGCAACTTTATAAGAGCGCGTATTTTTTTCTTAAAAGCAAGGGGGTCAAAGCCTGGATCGATATTTTTCCTGGCAATCCATGCTTCCAGCTCATTCCTCACCGAAAACATATCGGTAAGAGCGCCAACCAGCATGCCCTGATCACCTGTCCATATCCATCCTTCAGCCCAGGGAGGATGTATTTTCTCCTGGTAGCCAGAACCTTCAAAAAAGGCCATTGGCCGCTCTTGTACCAAAGCCCCGGAAGGTGATATCTTTTTCAGGTATTCATATTTATCAAGATTAAACCAATGTTCGAACCACAACCATTGCCGATAAGCCATATCCAGGTATTTATCATTATCCTTGATGTTTTCAGCCAGCGTTAACCGGTATATACGGGATGAGAGCAGAAATAACAAAACATTGGTAACTGTATTCTTAACCCCTTTGCTGATCCCGTTGGCATCTCCGTTTCGGCATCCGTGCGGAACGGGAATAGCTGTTGTAGTATGGTCATAGGCTGTAAGCTTTTTATATTCCCAGCACAGATCGGTTGAAAGCATCAGGTACTTATCCGCTAGTATTGTCTCACCGTTCTGAAGCAAATGTTTGCGAGCGCTGAGTGCCATGAGCCCCCACCAGCCAAAATCATCAGCCCAAAGATCGCCGGGATCAAAACCGTTAAAGAAGACAAGATTTTCTTCTAGCATTTCATTCACTTTTAGTTGCATTTCCTTAAGCGCCGGATCATTTGGCCATCGTTGCTGCACTGCGTCCACAAAGTTTAGACAAGCATCAAAAGTGTTGCCTCTTTTCCAGAAATCATTAAAATTCCAGATCTCTTCGAAACGCTTGAATGCAGCTATCGCCCATGTTTTCAGTTTGTCTTCAATATCGCTGTCCATGGAATTTTTGCATGAAAACAGTAATCCAGTGCTGGTCATGATTGAAGCACAGCTCCCTAACAGTCGAATGAATCTCCTTCTTTCCATAATTTCTGTTCTGTCTGGTAATTATAAGTTATCGGGATACCCATCATCTGTTTAATTACTTTCAATTGCACCGGTATCCTCCCTGTAAAGATCCACAGGACCGTCGAGCAGAACTGCTAGAACAGTACAGTATTTATCGAGGACATGTTCCGGCAGATCGATATATGTGAGACCGGGATATTTATTCCAGAATACCTTGCTCATGACTTTATGATTCAACTTGCTGCCGTTCCCAACCACCCAGATCCTGTTGATCTTATTAGAGATCCCTTTCAGGGTTACCTGCCCGTTGGAATCACCCTTCACGAAAAGGTAAAGTATGGTACTGTCCTGAGAAAGTGCCGTCGGACCGTAAAAATGTTCATACGGGATTCCCCTTTCCATTCCATAGATGGCATCTTTATGTTTATCCGTCCATGCCCCAAGTTCCTTTAAAATATTCACCTGCTCCTCAGGAATGGTCCCGTCAGCTTTCGGACCAATATCCAGCAACAGGTTCCCGCCCTTGCTGATGCAGTCAGTAAAGATGTCAATGATCTGCTGTGGAGTTTTATAATTGATGTCATTGGGTTGGTATCCCCAGGAATCATTCATGGTCAGGCACAATTCCCAGTATCGTGCAGCTGGACGCACAAGCGGCGGTCCCTGTTCAGGGGTTTCGTAATCTCCCTTTCCCCGCAGACGTGAATTAATGATGGCAGCCGGATTTTTTCTCAACAGCATGGAGCGAACCTTATCAACCTGCCATTCCTCGCCACTGTGTTCCCAGTCACCGTCAAACCACCACAAATCAGGATTATACATTTCAGATAGTTCCATCAGCTGCCCCTGGTAATAATCCAGAAATTTTTCCCAACGCACCGGTTCCCCCTTTGGCTTGTATCGAATAACTGACCTGGTGTGATGGGTATAATCCCCATAGGACCAATCAGGCAATGAAAAGTATAGTCCGACCTTAAGTCCCTGATTTCGCAATCCATTTACAAAAGGAGAAAGTAAATCCCTTCCGGCGGAAGCATGTTTCACTGCGTTTAAGTTTCCATACTCCGTATTCCAAAGTGCAAAACCGTCATGGTGTTTGGAGGTGATTACAGCATATTTTGCTCCACTGTTACCAATCAATTCCGACCAATAATCCGGATCGTAACGATCTGCATTAAATCCGTCCAGCTGTTTTAAATAATCATCATGGGAAATGTAGTTGTTATAGAAAGACCATGACTCGTCAATGCCATAGACTGAATAAATTCCCCAGTGAATGAATATTCCCAGTTTGGCATCTTTAAACCACTCCATTTTTTCATGGTATAAAGAATCGTTCAACTGGGCGGTTCCGGAAATAGAAATAGAATAAATAACTGCGATTAAGAACACTACTTTTTTCATGCTATTCTTCTCATTTTAATTCACTATCATTCAACTCTATCGATTTTAAACACCCAGGCGTGGTCACAGGGAGGGCTTTCCTGTGCTTCCTCAGGGACCTCAACCACAAACCCTTCCCCTGCTCTTTCCCATTTTAATTTGCCTTTGACACCGAGCATTGTAATTTTCGCATTACCGGCAGGCTGAATGCTTCCAAGTGACACCCTGGGTGGTGGACTGCTTTCTCCTTCACCGGCAAGATAAACAGCATAGACAGTGTGATTATCTTTATTCTGTGTCAGGCAAACATTGCCGTCTTTAAAGGGTGCAATAGCTCGGGATCCGTAAATAGCTTCGGAATTAACATCCATCCATTCCCCGATCTGTGCGAGCAGTTCGTACGCCTGCGGATGCCAGTTCCCCCTTGGTCCCGGGGCTATATTGAGCAACAGGTTGCCCCCCTTGGAAACAATATCCGCAAGCATATGGATTGTTTCACGGGGTGTTTTATACGATGCTTTTTCCGGCGACACCCAAGACCAGCCTCCACCTGAGATGATGCAGGACTCCCATGGATATGGAATCGCTTTATCGGGAACCGTATTTTCGGGTGTCAGGTAATTCTGGTTTGGGCCGGGAACCGCCCTGTCCACCACGATCAGACCGGGTTGTTCTCTGCGTGCCTTTTCAACAAGTTCATCCATGCGGATATCCTGGTTCACATTTCCTGACTTAAGAAACCCGGAAGTAGTATTTTGAGCATTATTGATATAATAATCCTGAATGCTGCTTTTATCCTTTTTTCTAACCCAGCCACCGTCTAGCCAGAGAATATCGATCTTTCCGTATCCAGTCATTAATTCCATGATCTGGTTGTGGGTAAACCGGATGAATTTCTCCCAGCGTTCGGGGTAAATCTCCGGGTCATAATTTACATTCCTGTCCAAGGGCGGGAAGTATGGCCACCAGTAATTTTCGCTGTGCCAGTCAGGTTTAGAAAAGTATGTACCCACCCAAAAATCCTGTTCACGGAAAGCGTTAAATATTTCCCCGGTAACATCGGCCTTTGTGCTGGTGTGAAAGGGACAGGTTTCTCCGGTTATTTTATAATCTGTCTCTTTGGTGTCCCACATGCAAAATCCATCATGATGTTTGGTGGTGAAAACAACATATTTCATCCCGGCCTGTTTTGCGGCTTTTGCCCAGGAACCGGGATTGAAATCGACCGGATTGAATGTGCTTATCAGGTTTTCGTACTCCTGTTTGTACTGAAAATAACTTTGCGGATTTTCGCCCGACACTCTTTTACACCATCCATAGTCTTCAGGACATATGGACCAGGATTCAACGATTCCCCACTGACTGTAAGTCCCCCAGTGCATTAGCAAGCCGAATTTCATGTCCTGCCATTGTTCCAGTTTCTCCTGCACCAGCGGATCCGAAACAGGGTAATACCTGTAGTGGTGATCGTGTTCCAATTGAGCGAATAACTGTTGGGGTGAAATGAGAAATATAAGTATGCAAAAATGCAGTTGGATGAACATTCGATTCTTCATTCTATTCTGAGATTTAAGTCTAACTGTATAAATATATTATATTGTCGAATATAAACCTATAGCATTAAGGAGCTTATGCAGCTGTCTGGGAGGCTTTAGTCTGGTATTCAAACCAGGCTAATTTCTGTATCGGAAAGTAGGCAGTATAAAGTAGACGATCGCCGTCCACCACTGTGGTCCATTTGGAAAAACATATACGCTGCTGCATCATGCTTCCTAACCGTCAGTGAGATGCTAATTTTCACCAAATGACTTGACATATGTCTTTATTTTAGTAAATTGTGTTTCTAACTCCTAAAGCATTGTCATGAAAAGTACCATTTTCATCACAATCTATACTCCTTTATCTTCTTATTCATGTGCTAATAGTGACCAATCCGAAATGATTGCTGAACAGAAAGCGACAATCGACGAGGATGACTGGA
>PVMS01140707.1_pt1 | contig 11457 bp, 10 predicted proteins | sample 1853461 | NCBI WGS metagenome assembly PVMS01 (sample SAMN08582032, study PRJNA380276) | Marine sediment metagenome, whole genome shotgun sequencing project. | isolation source: ocean sediment barecode stripped | collected 2017
GAGGGTGCTGTAGATCCAAGGCGTCCAAGGGTGAGGCTGTAGTAAGCTACGCCGAACCTTTGGCAACGCAGGAGATGCAGTATCATCCCGCTAAAGGCGGGAAGTGTAAACACTGTGGTCTATGACCTAAGAAACCTAAGGAAGGTCTTTGAACAACGAACCGTTCTGAATCTGGAGAGGCTTGAAGTGAAGAAGGGAAAGATTCTTGGCCTCCTGGGACCCAACGGTGCGGGAAAGACCACGCTCTTGGAGATCATGGCCTTTCTGTCCAGCCCAACTTCAGGCGAGGTGTGGTTCAATCAACAAGAAGTCGATTTCACTGGCGGCAAACTCAAAGACCTGCGGCGAAGGGTTGTACTCGTTCAACAGGATTCTATACTGTTTTCCACATCGGTTTCGAATAATGTCGATTTTCCTCTGAGGATACGCAAGGCACCAAAGGCAAAGCGAGAGCAGATCGTGGGAGAATTGCTGGACATGGTCGGAATGCGAGACTTCGGCCATGCACCAGCACATAAACTGTCGAGCGGGGAAACACAGCGCGTCGCCATTGCCCGGGCCTTGGCCTGTTTTCCTGAGGTTATTCTTCTGGACGAACCCACGGCCAGCGTTGATGTGGAAAACCAGATTGCCATAGAGCGCATCATCCGGGAGATCAACCGGACAAAAAGCATTTCTGTGATCTTCACAACTCACAATATGATCCAGGCGTCGAGGCTGGCTGATGAGACCGTCTTCCTGTATGAAGGAAAGGTTGCGCGATCCATCTATGAAAACATCTTCAGCGGTCGCATTCAAACTGACGAAAGCGGTCGGCAACTGTGTGTCGCCCAGAATGGACTGAGATTACACGTGCAGCATGACAAATCTGGTCCGGTCCGCATATCTATTGATCCTGGTGCTGTAAAGATCAGTCGAAACGGAAATGAATTCTCTGGAGACAATACCTTCAAGGGAAGGCTCATCCAGCTTACGGACGAACAGGGACGGGTGAGAGCATTGGTAGATATAGGAATACCGCTCAGTGTCTTGATACCCAAAGAGGTCTTCCGCGGTCTATATTTGGGCATAGGAGATGACGTGTGGCTCAACTGCCCGGCAAAAAGCATTGAAATATTTTGATTGAAGTTCTCTTCTACCCCGACAAGCCCCCACAGATCAGGACAAGTGTTGACACGGACTTAGACCTGTTTTTGAGATGGGTTATAGTTGACAGGATTCTCATTTGATATTAGATAGTGCCCATCCATAAATAACGTAACAAGTGTTGGGCACTGTTACGCAGGCTTTTCTCCTTGATAAATCATGGGCAATCCAAATCGAAAGGAATGTGCCACCACCGCTGTAAAGGAAGCAGCCCTCAGCAAATCACAAAAAGCCTCCCCGCAGGGAAACGTCTCAATGGTCTCATTCAGGTATCGATAGGCATACCGGTCTCCGGACACGAACGCCCCCACGCGCGGCAGGACATGCCGCAGATACATGAGCCCGACACGCCGCATGAAACGGTTTTGGGGTACGGAGAACTCCAGAATAAGCACACGCCCTCCCGGCTTTAGCACTCTATATATTTCCCGGAGCGCCCTGTCGACATCCGTGACGTTTCGTATGCCAAAGGAAATCGTGACAGCATCGAACTGACAGTCACGTGCAGGGATATCCATTGCATCACCAACCATCAGACTAGTCACCCCGGAAAGTCCAAGTCTTCTAATCTTGACCCGTCCAATCTCGAGCATCTTTTCAGCCAGGTCCATCCCAATGGCAGATTTGATTTTGTCGCTTTTCTCAAAAAGCGCAAGGATTTGGTCTGCTGTACCTGTGGCAAGGTCCAATACACGTTGGCTGTGGTGGGTGGGGAGAAAACGTGCCACTTTTTTGCGCCACATAACGTCCGTACCAAAGGAGAGGAGCCGGTTCAGAATATCATAGCGTCGAGCAATGCGGTCGAACATCTTCGACACTTCATTCCGTGACAGCCCTGAGGGCTCACCAGAGGCGCTGTCAGGTATTACGTTATTTGCGTTCAGGAAGGGCATCTGTGAACAGTAAATCCTCTCTGTGCTTTCAGCAACCGGCTGCAAATCCGCCCCATATCATCAGTTCATCCTTATAGGTCATGCCTACATAAGACCACGCCACTTGTGTGTCAATGAAAAAGGGGAAAGGGGAGATGTTATGATACCCATCTGCCATATTGACTTTGCTGATGTTACGGATATTCGTAAGCACCTAATATTAAGGGACTATAACCACCATCCCCAAGATTCTACGTCCAACTTTATCTGCTATAGCGGTTGTCAAAAATATGTTCCGTTTTGAACCAGTTATAAAGATTGCCGCAAACGGAACATACTTATGAGAGTTACTATATCGGTGACAAAAGAGCATTGCCTTTCATGTCAACATTTGATAATGCAAAACTAAGGTTTCGCTTGGAGGTCACAAATGGCAAAGACGCGAGAAGATCGGGTTGAGCGAAGAGAACACAAGAGATTCCAGGCCCCAAAAGGTGTATTTATCGAACTTGGTCCGCATGATGTCCAGGTGGGTCGGCTCAGAAACATAAGCATGGATGGCCTTGAGTTTCGTTATCTTGGCGTCGAAGAACCAATAAGCGGGTCATATGTAGACATATTCATGACCAAGGGTGATTTTTATCTGGGCAAGCTACCGATTAAAATCATCTCAGACGTAAGAGTAGTCGAGACAACATCTTCAGATGAAATAACTCTGAGGGAATGTTGGGTGAAATTCGAGAAGCTCACGCCTGAGCAAGAAGCCAAGTTGAAAGAGTTCATCGAAACCCACACCGTGGGTGAAGCCTGAGTTCAAAGTAGGCGAGTTATTTGCAGACGCCGCACACCTTGCAGCGGCCTACGTCACACGGCGGCGAGGTCTCTTCGCGGAGGGCCTTGTGGTATTCCTCAATTAGAAAAGATTTGTTGATGCCATGGTCTATGAAGTCCCAGGGCAAGATTTCATCCATAGATCGCTCTCTGTAGACATAAAAATCCGGATTGATCACAGAAGCCTTGAGGGTCTTTGCCCAGTTTCCATTGTTTTCGTGTGCTGCCGATAATAGCTCAGCCACTCGACGATCCCCACGTGAAAGCAGTGCCTGGATGTACGCCCATCTCGGCACGTCAGCGTGTACGCGCACATTTGGCACTCGCCTCAACCCATTCTTCACATGTTTGATCTTGGCCTTCAGGATTTTGAGGTCTTCAAAAGGAACCCACTGAAAAGGCGTGAAAGGCTTGGGGATAAACGAGTTTAGGCTCACGGTTATCTGCCCGAGCCTTTTTGTTGTGCGACTGGCCTTTAGGAATCTGTGTTTGATCTGCTTGCAAAACGCCACAATCGCTTCAACATCGGACATGGTCTCGGTAGGAAGACCCACCATGAAATAGAGCTTCAGATTTGGTATCCCCGCACCAACCAGAAGATCAACAGCTTCCAGTACATCTTGTTCAGTAATTCCCTTATTGATAACACGGCGCAAACGTTCTGAGCCTGTATCCGGAGCAATTGAAACAGTCTTCAAACCGCTTTGTCTGAGGATACTCAGGAGTTCCGGTGTGAGCCTATCCGCTCTCAACGAGCTAAAGGAAAGTTCAAGACCTTCATCCAGAGCCTTTTGACAAACCTCTTCTATATACGGCACATCTGTAACCGCGGCAGCCACGAGGCCGACACGATGCGAACCCAGCGCTCCCCTCTCTAAGCAACTCTGTAATGCGTCCTTGGCCCTGAACCGTGGCGGCCGATAAACAAACCCGGCTGCACAAAAGCGGCATCCATGGGGACAACCACGCGCTGCTTCTACAAGGTAGGTATCAGAAAAAGTTGTATGTGGCGTCAGGATGGTGCTGCAGGTGTCCCAGGCAGAAAGTTCTTCTGCCGCCACCCGCTGAACCTTCTCAGGGACCCCGGGCTCTGGTCTGAACTCGGCAATGGTGCCATCCGGATTGTAGATTGCATCATATAACTCCGGTACATAGGCACCTGGTACATTTACAGCCAAGGCTTTGAGAAGGCCTTTTTTCTCTGAGTGTTTTCTATATACGTCAAGAAAAACTTCGAGAATCGGCTCAGCCTCCCCAATTAGGAAGGAGTCCACAAACGGTGCTATGGGTTCGGGATTTAGGAAAGCCGTCACCCCCCCCCGGCGATTACCAGAGGATGGGGGGGATTTCGCTCTGATGACCACCGGGGGATGCCGGCCTCTGTTAGGAGGGTTAGGAGGTTAGGATAATCATTTTCAAAGGAGATGGAAAACGCAATGATGTCAAAATTGTCCAGGGGTCTTTGGGACTCTATGGATCGGACACCGCCATGGATTGTACCCGTCTCCTCAGGGAGAAAGACCCTTTCACACACTACATCCTGATAATCGTTCAGCAGGCGGTATATGGCATGAAAACCCAGATTTGACATCCCAACATGGTAGTGGTTGGGATATGCCAAGGCAATCCGGATCTTCCCGGCCCAGTCTTTTCTGACGGTGCCTCTCTCTGCTGCCAGGAATGCCTTATTCGTCATTGGTCAATAGTCATTCGTTACTCATTACTATTTGATATTTGCTCGCTATTTGCCATTTAGCGCCGTTGTCAAAAATATGTTCCGTTTTGAACCATTTATAAGGATCCGGCAGGGAGTATCTCTTTTTGAATCAGGTCACTGAATATTTCCTGACAGGTACCACAACGGCACCTGTCTTCTGCACAGTCTTGACCCATTTATAAACACACTACCAAGCGTATAGGGGGCGTTGCCGTGTGCCTAGCCTGTAGAGTTCCGTGCATGATGCCTCCAACGAGCGGAGGGGAGAATTGACCTGATTCAAAAAGAGATACTCCCTGACAGCTTAGAAAGATTGCCGCAAACGGAACATATTTTTGACAACCACCATATTATTCGTTGTTGGTTATTCCGCCGGAGGCCGATACACAGTCCGTTGTTTCCGGTCCGTGCTCCTTGGCACTCTTCCCGCCAATGACTAATGGCCAGTGACTATTGACGAACTTAATCCGCCTTTCGCCGCATGAACGTGGGAACTTCCAGATCCTTACCGTCCAGGATAATCCCACGATAGCCTCTGTACTGAGCCCCACCAGATTCGCCCACTGCCTTTTCTTGACGGATGAAAGTCGGTTGATCAAGGTCGACTCCCCGCGTAAGGTCGGCCTGCGTAATGTCACGAACCTTGCCTGAGGTTCGAATCACATCTTCCTCCTCTTTCGTGCCGATCCCGGTGGCGATGACCGTAACTCTGAATTCATCCTCTATGTTGTCATCCAAGACAGTACCCCAGATAATATCCGCATCTTCACCAACCTCGCTGTGGATACGATCTGATGCTTCTGTCATTTCCGCCATGGTCAGCTCCGGTCCACAGGTAATGTTCATCAAGACGCCCCGTGCCCCGTTAATAGAAACACCCTCGAGGAGCGGATGGGAAATCGCTCTTTCGGCGGCCTCAACTGCCCGATTCTCTCCGCTGGCAATGCCAGTACCCATGATGGCCAAGCCTGCCTTCGACATGATTGTCCTTACATCTGAGAAATCAAGGTTGACCAGCCCCGGCATCATGATCAGGTCAGTGATTCCCCTCACAGCGTGAAGTAGGACTTCATCGGCCCTCTTGAACATTTCGAGAGCGGTCGCGTTCCTTGACGCCAGGCCTCTAAGTCGGTCATTAGGAATCACAATCACCGTGTCTGCCACATCCTTAAGGTTTTCTAGGCCAGCCTCGGCCTGTCTGGCTCGCTTTTTTCCCTCAAAGCCGAAGGGCTTGGTAACCACTGCCACAGTCAGAGCGCCAGCATCTTTGCAGGCTTCGGCAACGACAGGTGCTGCCCCTGTGCCAGTGCCCCCACCCAGCCCAGCCGTAATAAAGACCATGTGGCTGTCTTCCAGCGAGCTTCGCACAGGGTCTACGCTTTCCAGGGCAGCCTGTCTCCCGATTTCAGGATTGGCCCCGGCCCCAAGGCCCTCGGTCAGCCTTTCCCCTATCTGAATCTTAACCGGTGCCTTTGATGCCTCAAGATCCTGCGCATCGGTGTTAACGGCAATGAACTTGCAACCCAGGAGCCTCGCATCAATCATGTTGTTGATGGCGTTTCCACCAGCGCCCCCCACACCGACCACTTTGATCTTGGCCGATTTTTCGTTTTCCACGAAACTGAACATCATAGTCCCCACCTCCTGTTTTTTTGTCTCCAAAATTCTTTCACCCTTCTTTCTCTCACTGGCGGTTTTTCCTTATTCATGGAAATTCGAATGCCGAATATCTAAATTCGTACTGTTCTCAAGGCGTGAGCCGCAAACAATTTCCAAAATTCAAATGACCAAAAATCATAGTTGAAGCTTCAATCAGCACGGTTTTGAACATTAGAAAATTCGTATTTCGGAATTTCGTATTTCGAGTTTCAACATTTATGGCATAGGTATGACCCAGTACTCCACTATTCGGAATTGAGGATAGGCCCGTGTCTTGCCTTTTCAAATGATGTCCTTAAACCACTTCTTCATACGTGCCATGACGTGATCAAAAATGTTACTGTCTCGGATCCTGAATTTCCTCTTGGGCTGAGACCTTGCGCCAAATAGTACTAACCCAACGCCCGTGGCATACATGGGGTTGTTCACCACATCAACCAATCCGCTGATCCCTCCGGGTTTTCCGATCCGTGTAGGAAGATTGAACACCGACTCCGCGATATCCACAACGCCTTCCAGCAAGGAGGACCCTCCGGTGACTACTACTCCCGAAGTTATTGAATCCTCCATGCTAGCCCCATAGACCTCCCTGTGGACTAGATTGAAGATCTCTTCGACTCTGGGTTCGAGGATCTCGCCCAGTATTTGCCTTGAAAGTGTTCTTGGCTTGCGTCCGCCCACACCTGCAACCTCAATAGTCTCGTCGCTGCCAATATTACTCGTAAGACAGCTCCCATACTTTATCTTGATCTTTTCTGCCTCTCCCATGGGTGTCCTCAGCCCCACGGAAATGTCATGGGTAAGATTGTTCCCTCCCAGGGCCAGGACCGAGGTGTGTTTGATGCTATTCCCCTTGACAACCGCCAGGTCGGTAGTCCCACCCCCAAAGTCAATCAGGGCCGCACCCAAGGCCTTCTCCTCTTCGGTCAGTACGGCCTCACTTGATGCAAGGGATTGAAGCACAATATCACACACATCAAGTCCGGCACGGTTGGCACACTTGATGATGTTTTGTGCGGAGGTGACGGCTCCGGTCACGATGTGTACCCTCGCCTCCAGCCGAACCCCTGACATGCCAAGTGGATCCTGGATTCCGTCCTGCTCATCCACGATAAACTCCTGGGGCAGCACATGAATCATCTCACGGTCCATGGGAATGGCTACTGCCCTGGCTGCATCAATCACGCGCTCGATGTCCTTTTCAGTGACCTCATTTCCCTTTATGGCAACGATTCCGTGGCTGTTAAAACCCTTGATATGTCCGCCGGCAATCCCTGCATAAACAGACCTGATCTCGCAGCCAGCCATAAGTTCGGCTTCTTCTACGGCTTTTTGAATAGAGTCAACGGTCGATTCGATATTTACGACCACGCCTTTGCGCAGCCCGACAGATGCATGGGTTCCAGTGCCTACAATGTCGGTCCCATCACGCGTTACATTCCCCACCACAGCACAAATCTTGGTGGTCCCGATGTCCAAACCTACTGTCAGTTCCCCATCACCCTGCACTATCACACCTCCTTTCGCTTGCCCGACCAATGGTCGCGGCCCTCGGCAACCGAGCGTCCTTCAGCCTGCTCGGTCGGCGACGGCCTGACCACGACCCGATCTGAATCGCTCAGGTCGATGAACTGAAGATTCAATATCCCGTTTTTCTCTCTCAAATAAGAAACCATATATTCAAGTCGGCTGAATTTTGCCTCATAGCCTCCAAAACCCACCTTGATTGCAACCTCACTTGGGTCGGCCTGTACCTGCCCGTGCACGTTGCTTGCGCAGGCGGGCGCATACACGGGCTTGGCAGAGAGGTTGTACGGATCAAGCGAGGCATAAAGAGTCAGTCCCATATCCCTGTCGATCCGAACACGTTGCAGCTCATAGAAGGGAATCGCATCTTCATGAAGTCGGCTCAAGCGAAGCACCTCCATAAGAGTCCTGAACAGCCGCGAACGCCAGGGGTCCTGAAAATCAATATCTGAAGCGGATAGTCCGGTCACCACAGGCACCATCGCCTTGTCTGAAGATTCCACCGGTTTAAAGATATTGCCCTCTTCGTCAAGATAATAAGGCCTGTCCAGGTCGACTATCGCTATGGGGACTCGCTCTTTTACCCGAATATGAATGGTGTCAGGCAACTCTCGCTCGACCTCGGCACCAGCAACCCATGGATGTGCCATAAGCCGGTAACGGATAGTATTTACATTCACAGAAAGAATGTTGTCATACAGCTTCAGCCCGGTCCGCTTCAAAATCGTCCCCTTTGACAGCCTTTTGTTTCCCTCAACGGTTATCTCGTGGGCTTCAAAGTAGGAAGTCTGGGTCACGGCATCATAGGCCAGTATGAGGAGCAGGCTTGTTCCGACCATACCTCCCATCAACAACATGATTCTGAGGCCCAGGAGCCAGCGTCTTATGATCTGCTGTCTTCTTTGTGCCCGGCTGTTTTTATAATAGTTTTTATGAAGCCTTTTCCTGGCCAACGATGGTTACCTCCGGCTCTAAGTTAACGCCGAACCCTTCAAATACGCTCTCCTGTATCTGCTTCATCAGGTCAATCACGTCGGAAGCCTTGGCATGCCCCTTGTTCACAATAAAATTGGCGTGTTTTGTTGAAACCTCAGCTTCCCCAACAGAAAGCCCCTTCAATCCTGCCTGATCAATAAGCTCGCCAGCGGCCTTTTGCCCTGGTGGATTTCGAAACACACACCCAGCACTGGGCAGGGCAAGCGGTTGACTCAATCTTCGTTGCTTTTGCAGGCGAATGGCCTCCTCTTGTAGGGTCTTCCGATCTGCCCGTTTCAACTTGAACTGGCCACTCAAGACAATGGTCCTTTTTTCCAGTTCCAGCCTCCTGTAAGAGAACTGAAGCCGGTCACGATGCAGGCCGGCAATCTCTCCGTTTTGATCAACGACTCTAATCGAACTGGTGCTGTCCGCCATACATCTTCCCCAGGCCCCTGCGTTCGTTAGCAGTGCCCCTCCTACCGTTCCAGGAATACCGAGCGTAAAGTTGAACCCGGATAGACCTTGGTCGAGGGCATATTTGCCGAGTCGACGAACCAGGACTGCCGCGCCTGCGTTCACCGTCGCGCTGCTGTCATTGGCCCCTGATACAAGCTGAATTTCCTCAAAGTCATCGGCTAATCTAAGCATCAGGCCTCGAACGCCACCGTCTCGGACCAGGAGGTTGGTTCCTTCGCCCAAGATCATAATAGGGTGATTCTTGTCCTTAGCCCACAAGACTATATCCCTTATCTCTTGCTCGGTCTTCACACTGACCAGTGCGTCCACTGGTCCTCCGATTCTGAAGGTCGTGTGACGCCACATCGGTTCGTCAAGCAAGACGTTTGTGCTAAAACGTTCTATCAGCCAGTCTTTGTCTGATTGATTCATACAGATAGCCTGCCTCTCAACTCACGTCTGCTTGCGGCGGGAAACCATGACCTAACTGGAGTACTGGAAAACAAGGACACAATCATGATTTCTTAACTTCAGATACCCATCACTCCACTACTCCACCACTCCATTACTCCAACTCTTTAAGAACTTTCTCTCCCACCTGCCAGACGTCTCCGGCGCCCAGGGTCAACAGGACATCCCCCTCCCTCAAGGTTTCTTTCAGATGCGATACGGCCGCGTCGTGTCCATCATGGAATACAACATCTTTGTGGCCGTGTTCACGGATCTCTTCACACAGGCTCTGGCCATCTATACTTTCAATAGGGGCCTCGCCTGCCGAATAGATGGGAAGGACCAAAACGCTGTCCGCCTCGTAAAAGGCCCGCGTAAAATCGTCAAAAAGCGCAGCAACCCGCGAGTAGCGATGAGGCTGAAACACCACAACAATCCGGCTATCAGGCCAGCACTGGCGTGCGGTTTGGAGCGTGAGCCTGATCTCTGTTGGGTGGTGCCCATAGTCATCTACTACAGTCACACCTCTTGACGTCCCCTTTACCTCGAACCTGCGCTGGACCCCTTCAATATCCTTGAGCGCACGCTGAATATCGTCAAAGGCAATTCCGAGTTCCATGCCAATTGCTATGCTCGCCATGGAGTTGTACACATTGTGAATGCCCGGAAGGTTTAACTGTACGGAACCCAAGGGTTCACCTCGATACGTTACACCGTACTGGCTCGTCAGCCCGTCAAAGGTTACATCTTTGGCCTGATAATCCGCCTGAGAGGTCATGCCATACGTAGTAAACCTTTTCTCAATCTTCGGAATGAGGTCTTGAATCCCCTCGTTGTCCAAACACAGCACGGTCATGCCGTAAAAGGGTACCTTGTTGATGAAATCGAGAAACACCTCTTTGATCTTTTCCAGGTTCCCATAGAAATCGAGGTGTTCAGCGTTGATGTTCGTTACTACACCAATGGTCGGGGTGAGCTTCAAGAAAGAGCCATCGCTTTCGTCGGCTTCAGCTACAATGAATTCTCCCTGGCCCAGACGGGCATTCGTCCCCAAGCTGTCGAGCTTTCCCCCGATGACCACCGTAGGATCGAGCCCCCCGTGGTCAAGGACCGAAGCAATGATCCACGTCGTTGTGGTCTTGCCATGGGCACCAGCCACGGCGATGCTGTATTTCAGCCGCATTAGTTCTGCGAGCATCTCCGCTCTGGGGATAACCGGAATAACGGCATCTCTGGCAGCCACAACCTCAGGGTTGTCTGCCTTCACGGCTGAGGAAATCACCACTACATCCGCCCCTTGAATCTGCTCCGGACGATGGCCCTCAAATATCCTGCCCCCAAGTTGAGCCAAGCGTCTCGTAATCTCAGTTGACCGCAGGTCTGACCCGCTTACCTTATAACCCAGGTTCAAGAGGAGCTCCGCGATCCCACTCATCCCGATTCCGCCGATGCCCACAAAATGGATGTTATACTTTTTCTGATACATATGAAGTGCCTAGAGTGAACTAAAGTGCCTAAAGTTGATCCGCCTTTGGCGGAGAAGAATATATTTTCTTGCTCGTTTCATTAGTTAGGTTGGTTGGATTAGTTTTATTGGTTTGTAGCCAATCGAACCAACGGAACCAATAAGACTAATTCAACGGCGTTTCATCTTTTAACTTTAGGCACTTTAGCTCATTTTAGGCACTTTAGCTCACTTTCACTTGACTACTGACTAACAGCCTCTGGCATTCCTCAACAATAACGGACGCAGCATCGGGACGCGCAAGTGCTAATGTGCGTTTTGCCATATCCCTCAGGGTTTGAGAGTTTGAAACAAAA
>PVMS01016177.1_pt1 | contig 11456 bp, 7 predicted proteins | sample 1853461 | NCBI WGS metagenome assembly PVMS01 (sample SAMN08582032, study PRJNA380276) | Marine sediment metagenome, whole genome shotgun sequencing project. | isolation source: ocean sediment barecode stripped | collected 2017
CTCGGGATCACAGAAGAGCTCTTCCGGGTAGGGCGGTTTGATGCGCGCATCGATGACGATCGGCGAGGTGTAAGACAGGTGGTGGCGCTTGACCTCGGTCGAGGCGGCGTGGATGTCCGCCGCAGGCTCGAAGCGGGTGAAGGTCGTCCACAGAAAATTGACGGTGCTGGCAGCTGCGCGTTGGGGCTCAGCGGTGAGCACCACCAGAGGCCAACCGGCAAAGGCAGGCTGCCGAGCAAGGCGTGATGCGGCGTCCGGCTCGTCCTGCCAGCTCGGCCCACCCACCACGAGACAACCACCGCAGAACGGCAGGACTGCGGTCACGCCGTGCGGCGTCTCGGTGGCCTCGAAGTCTCTCGGCAGATCCCGCACCGGGTCGCCGAGGCGAAGGAGCACTCCCTTCGAACCCAGATTCACCTCCGGACCGGTGTAGTCGAGGGTGTCCATCGAGAGGTTTGAAAACACGTACAGGTCGGTCTCGGGCCGGGTTCGCTCGAGGACGTGCTCGAGGGTCCGCGGGAAGTCGCGGAGATCCACCGCACGATCGGTGACAAGCAGGAACTTGGTCAGACTGAGCTGACCCTCGCCCAGGATTCGAAACGCCGAGGCCATGGCTTCGCGACGGTAGCGCTGTTGCACCACCGCCGCAGCCAGCGAATGGTAACCGGTCTCGCCGTATGACCACAGCGACTCCACCGCCGGCATCACCATCGGAAACAGAGGCGACAGCAGCTCCTGCAGGAGGTCGCCAATGAAGAAATCTTCCTGGCGCGGCTTGCCGACCACCGTCGCCGGGTAGATGGCATCCCGGCGGTGCGACAGATGCTCGACCTGGAAGACCGGGTAGTCGTGGCGCAGCGAGTAGTATCCGTAGTGATCCCCGAACGGTCCCTCGGGCTTGGTTACGCGTGCCGGGACGCGGCCCGTCAGAGCGAAATCGGCATCGGCGAGCAACGGATGCGGGCCCGGACCCGCACAACGGCGAATGCGGGCACCCGCGAGCAGTGAGGCCAGTAGGAGCTCCGGGATGTTTTCCGGCAGCGGGGCGATGGCGGCCAGGATGAACGCCGGCGGTCCCCCGAGGAACACGCTCACCGGAAGGTCCTGGTTCAGCACCACCGCGCGGGCATGGTGGAACCCTCCGCCTTTGCCGATCTGCCAATGCATCCCCGTGGTCTGCCGGTCGTGAACCTGCATGCGGTAGATCCCGAGGTTGTGTCCGCCGCCGTCGGGATCCTCGGTGTAGACCAGCGGCAACGTGAGAAAGGGGCCGCCGTCCTCGGGCCACGAGGTGATCACCGGCAATTCCTCGAGATTCACCGACGCGGCCCGCACCTCGCTCACAGGTCCCGTCGCCGTCGACCGGGCCCCCATCTTGAAACCAGCGGCCACCAAATCCCGCGCTGACCAGACTCTCCCGAGGCTGGGCGGGAAGGCGGACTGAGCAACCTCAACCGCGCGGCGGATCAGCCGGGCCGGACGCCGCCCGAACGCCGCCTGTGCGCGACGCTGGGTGCCGAAGAGGTTGGTCACGAGCGGAAAGTCGCTGCCCTCGACCCGCGAAAAGAGAAGGGCCGGCCCGCCCGCGGCGATGACCCTCCGGTGGATCTCCGCCACCTCCAGCCGGGGGCTCACGACCGCATGGACAACCTTGAGATCACGGTCGCGATCGAGCTGCTCGACAAAGCTCCGCAGATTTTGAAATCGGGTATCGTCCACCCGTGAAACATACCATTTCACTCCTTTCGTCACGGAACCCAATGAGCAAATCGGGTTAGCCAAAAACTGGAGCACAGGGTGATGAGCCAATTGCTAAGAGCTAAGAGCTAATTGCTCCCGGCGGAGCCGGAACCTCGAGAGGTTCCGGCTCCGCCGGTTTGAGAGGTACAATGGAGGGAAGTGGCGCGCACACGTCTTGTGTTCACGCTCGAAACAATTGCTCGTCGGGACCGGCCGCTCTGGGGCCGATGAGGAGGGTACCCGGTTGTGAGCATTCGGAAACCGCCGGCAGTTGAGTGGGGTTTCGACAGATCCCCGAACTTCGAACATCTGCTGACGAGCATTTCCCATAACTTCCTCCGGCTCGAAGCCGTCAACCTCGAGGTGGGCATCGTCGGGACGCTGCGCAGCATCTGCGAGGCGACCGCTGCCGATATCGGGATCCTGATCGAGGTCTCCGACGACGCCAGCAGAATCACCACCGTTCATACCTTCACCGATGACGGCGTCCCCTGGACCTCTTCTGGTCTGCAAGGCCTGCCCCTTGTTGAGCTGAGCTGGCTTGTCGGCCGACTCAGCCGCGGCGAGCTGGTTCACATCCCACACGTCGACGACCTCCCGGACGCCGCATGCTCCGTACGCGAGTGCCTCAGCGCCCGCAACCTGCAATCGGTCGTGTGTTTGCCTATCCTCGCCGACGGCCGATTGCAGGCCATCACCTGCATCGGGGCTGCCTCCAATCCGCAGGAGTGGAGGTCTGAGCACCTCGGCTTTTTTCGCGGCGCCACCGAGATCCTCGGATCGGCCATCAGCCGCCTCCGCACCGAACTCGAGTTGGCGGCAAACAGGGAATGGCTCGAGCTCGCCCAGCGCGCCGGTAACAGCGCGGCCTGGGAATGGCATCCGAGCGACGACTCGCTGATCTTCTCGAGCTCGACCGCCGAGGTCTTCGGAATCGATCGAGCGCTTCTCCCCAGTACGGGCGCTGAGCTCCTCCGGTTCATTCCCACCGAAGACCACCCTCGGATCGCGCGCACATTCCGAAAGGTGTTCAAGACCGGCGAGCCGTACATGGTTGAGCATCGGTTTCTCGTTCCGGGGGGTGGCACAGTGTGGTCGATGGTCCGCGGGCAGGTCGAGCTCGACCGGAACGGCCGGGTGGCGCGGGTCATCGGGGTGTCTGCTGACATCACCGAGCGCAAGCGCGCCGAGCATGATCTGCAGCACGAGAAAGAGCGTGCCCAGGTCACCCTGGCGTCGATCAGTGATGGTGTCGTCCGCACCGATGTGGGCGGCCGAATCGACTTTCTCAATCCCTCGGCTGAAAAGCTTCTGGGCGTCGCCCTCCCCGGCGTCCAAGGCCAGCTGCTGTCGAGCGCCTATCGGGTTTTCGACATAAAGAGCCACAAAGCACGACCGAATGTCGTCGAAGTCTGTCTCGCAGGGCAACACGTGGTGGAACCGGCCGGGGCCTCGCTGCTGGTGCGAAGGGACGGAGCAGAGGTTGCGGTACGGGAAAGCGCGGCACCCATTTTCGACGTGGACGGCGCGCTTGCGGGCGCCGTCTTGGTCATCACCGATGTGTCGCAGCTGCATTCGCTGCAACAACGAATGACCCACCTCGCCACCCACGACCCCCTGACAGGCCTCATCAATCGCCGTGAGTTCGAAGTCCGGCTGCAGGAGGCGATCAACCTGGCCTCTTCAAGCCACCGCCAGTTTGCCCTGTGCTACCTGGACCTCGACGAGTTCAAGGTTGTCAATGACACCTGCGGTCACAGCGTCGGCGACGAGCTTCTGCAGCAGCTCACCTCCGTCCTCGCCGCGGTGATCCCGGACGATGACACCCTCGCCCGTCTCGGTGGCGACGAGTTCGGGATACTCCTCGCAAACTGCGATCTCGACGAGGCCGCCGAACACGCACGCACGGTGATCGACGCGGTCCGCCAGTATCGCTTCCAATGGCAGGATCGGGTGTTCGAGATCGCCGCCAGCGTCGGTATCGTGCCCGTGGTTGGTGGCCACGGGAACCTCTCCGAGCTGTTAAGCGCCGCCGACTCCGCCTGCTATGTTGCCAAGGGCAGAGGCCGAAACGAAATCCACATCAGCAGAAAAGACGACTCTGCGGTCACCATCCGGCACACCGAGATGCAGTGGATCGAACGCCTCAACCGGGCCCTCGAAGAGAACAGGTTTCGTCTCTTCAAACAGCCGATCCGCCCGCTCCAGAATCTTGACGGACCCGAGTTCAACGAGCTCCTGCTGCGCCTCGTCGATGTTCACGGCAGCATCGTCGCGCCGAGTCAGTTCATCACCGCCGCCGAACGCTACCGGATGATGCCGGTCATCGATCTGTGGGTAGTTGGCGCCGCATTGAACACCATCGGAAGCCTCGGCGAGGCCAACCAGGAGTCGTCCGCAGCCTTCACGATCAACCTGTCGGGGCAGAGCTTCGGCAACGAAGAGCTCAAGACGCTGATCCTGGACGAACTCGACCGCCTACAGATCCCGCCACGCCGCGTGATGTTCGAGATCACCGAGACCGCGGCGATCTCGAACCTCTCGTTGGCGCTCGAGTTCATGCGATCTCTGCGCGATCGCGGCTGCCGCTTTATTCTCGACGACTTTGGGAGCGGTATTTCGTCGTTCCGCTACCTCAAGAGCCTCGACGTCGAGTTTCTCAAGATCGACGGGGAGCTCGTGCGCGAGATAGTCTGCGACCCGATCCAACGCGAAATGGTGGCCGCGATTCACCGTATCGGCGAGTCCATGGGCATCCAGACTATCGGCGAGTGGGTCGAGAACTCAGAAATCGAACGCGCCCTGACCGACATCGGAGTCGACTACGCGCAGGGCTACAGCGTCGGCAGACCAGTTCCCTTCATCGATTGAACACAACATTGCCGCAATGCGGCATTCCCATGATCGTCTTGACTTCTAGCTCTACGGTCGATTTGGGCAATCTCGATCGCCCTCGTAATCCTCTCGATCTTCAATCAGGTGAGTATTTTGGCTCGATTGTTCGGGGAGGCAGCGAGAACTCCAGGTCTTGACATGCATGCCGCACCGCGGTATACAGTGATGGAGCGGTCGCACGGTGGGATTCGGCGCTGTCGGAGGCGTGCGGCGATGGAGAAAAAGACAATGATTCGACTCATTAAACGCTACGGCAGCCGAAAGCTCTACGACACCGAGGAGAGCCGGTATGTCTCCCTTGACGAGCTGGCGGGTTGGATTCGCGCCGGCCAACAGATTCGGGTGATCGACAACAAGACTTCGGATGACGTCACTTCGCAGACCCTGACTCAGATCATCTCCGAGGAGGGCCGGAAGGGAACAGCTCTCCTGCCGAACGAGATGCTCCATGAACTCATTCGGATCGGCGAGCAGGCGGTCTCCTCCGGAGTCGAGCAGCTGCAAACCAGGATGGATCAGCTGGTCCAGGCATCCATCGATCGCATCGGGCCCGTTCGCCGGGCGCGGGAGGAGATGGCGCGTCTTCGCGAACGCCTCGAAGACCTCGAAACCTCGCTCGCGTCGATCGACACCGAGAGTCCCGACTCCGGCCGTTCGTCCACGACGGCCGACAAGACGAAACAATCCTGAACCCGGCCCGGTACGACCATAAGTGGCCGGAAGGTGGTGAGTGATGCGGGCTAAGATCGGACTCGCGCTCGCGGGGGGAGGACCGGAGGGATCGATCTACGAGATCGGTGCCGTTCGCGCCCTTGACGAGTGCATCGAGGGCATCGATCTCAACGACCTGGACATTTACGTCGGTGTCAGCGCCGGCGCGTTCATCACGGCATGCCTCGCCAACAATCTGTCAACCGCCCAGATGTGCAGGGCGATCGTCAAACATGAACCCGGCGAACATCCCTTCGTCCCCGAGAACTTCATGTCTCCCGCTGTCGGACGCTTCGTGCGCAGCGGTCTCAAGGTGCCCCGTCTGCTAGCGGAGGCTTTCTGGGACATGATTGCCCACCCAATCGACTCAAGCCTTTTCGAGCCCCTGACCAGGCTCTCAAGGGCCCTTCCGGTCGGGGTGTTCAGAAACGAACCAATCCGCGCCTATCTCGAAAAGATCTTCAGCATGCATGGCCGCACCGACGATTTCCGACAGCTGAGGAGAAAATTGGTGTTGGTGGCCACCGACCTCGATTCCGGAAGATCGGTCCGCTTTGGCGAGCCGGGCCTCGACCACGTGCCGATTTCGACTGCCGTACAGGCTTCGACCGCGCTGCCGGGTTTGTACCCGCCCGTACTCATCGACGGCCGGTATTACGTCGATGGCGTCCTCCTGAAAACGGTCCATGCGTCAGTGGCTCTGGAGGAAGGCGCCGACCTCGTGTTGTGCGTCAACCCCATCGTCCCGGTCGATACGTTCCGCTCTGTCGAGCTCGGCGTCATGCGCCGCGGCCAGCTCATCGACCGTGGTTTGCCGACCGTGCTCGCCCAGACTTTTCGCACCATGGTCCACTCTCGTATGGGGGTCGGCCTGGCCGCATACGAGACGCGCTATGCGGACAGGGACGTGCTCGTGTTCGAGCCCCGTCGCGACGATTACGACATGTTCTTCACGAATGTGTTCTCGTTTTCGAATCGAAAGGCCGTGTGCGAGCACGCCTACAACAGCACGCGCCGCAAGCTCTGGCGCAATCGGACACGCATCGAACCGATCCTGGCCCGCCACGGACTGCGGCTCCGAACCGAGGACCTCGAGGACCAGGACAGGGATCTTTGGAAATCGGTCCGGCTCCACGAACGGCGCCCGCGCTCCAGGTCGCCGGTCACCCAACGCCTCGAAAAAGCCCTCGCAAGAATCGAATCCATGGTCGCCGAGCTTTCGTAGCCTCATCCCGCGAGCCTGCATATCTCACCAGCCGAATACCCCGGCTCACTCCCTATTTGGTCCGGACTCGTGGAAAAGGTCGAAAACACAGCTGTTCAAACCTGATCGAGGCCCGGTGAAAAACGCGGTCCGAATCCGGGTGCAACGTCATTGAAGAAAATCCGTATGGCTATAGGACGGGAACGGCGATTCCCCGCCCCGGCCGGGAGGTCACTCAATGAGCCAAAAAATCACCTCGAATCAACCGCGACTGACAGTTTTGGGATTTCTCGTACTCACGGCGGCGCTATCATTCGCCGCCGTTGCTGGATCCGCCGGTAACGCACCCCACATCGTCGTAATTGGCGAGGTCCAGGGGTCCGCCACCACGGTGACGAAGCTCCTGACACACCTCGGATTGGCCGATGCTCAGGGACACTGGGTGGGCGGGGACACGGTTCTCATTCAGACCGGAGATCTCATGGACGACGGAGAAAACGTCCGCGCGGTCCTCGATCTCTTTATGAGGCTCCAGGAGGAGGCCCCCGCCGCCGGCGGCCGGGTGATCGTGCTAATGGGCAACCACGAGGTCATGAACATCCTCGGCGAGCTCCGCGACGTCAACTACCTTGCCTACGAGAGCTTCGCCGGTCCTGACTCCAAAGCCAAACAGCGGCAGGCGTTCGACGAGTACGTCGCCTGGCGGCAGAGGCGAGCCAAGGCTGTCGGAAGCGGTGATTTCGTCTCCGACGGGGACTTCGAGACCGAGTGGCTCGCGATCCATCCCGTGGGCTGGGTCGAGTATGTCGAGGCGATGGGTGCCGAGGGCGAGTATGGGAAATGGTTGCGGACGTTACCGGTAGCAGCGCGGTATGGCGAGGTTGTCTTTATCCACGCGGGCATCAGCCCCGAGATGAAGGACATGGATGTGGAGGCCATTAACCAGCGCGCCGCCGAGGAGATTGCGGAATTCGACAGGGATCGCACGTTAATGGTCGCAAAGAAACTTTGTTTGCCGACCTCATCCGCCCGCGAAATGGTCTCCGTGGTCAAGGAGGAGATCGCCTACGTCAACTCCCTCGACCCGGCCAAGCGAAGCCGCCGAAATTCGCGGGTGGCACTGGTCCTCGAGCTCCAGGATCTCACCCGCATGGGCTCGTGGTCAGTGCTCACCGAAAAGGGGCCATTGTGGTTCCGCGGCGCGTCGAGGTGGGACGAGCAGGAACACAGCAACGAGATGGCGGAGATCCTCGACACGGCGGGTTGCCGGCGGATGGTGACGGGGCAGTCGGACGGTAAAGAACACCTCATCTGCTCCCGATTCAACGATCGGGTACTGCTGACGTCTGTCGCCATGGCCGACGATCCATGGGCGGGCGGCGGGGAACCAGCCGCCCTGGACATCGAAAATGGCGTCTACACTGTAGTGACCATGAATGGCCGCGAGGTGCTTATCAAGAACCCGTGAGATTGGCCTTCTCGATGGAGGACCGCACCTCCGCGGCCCCGGGCGCTCCCATAGAACTGCAGCCCGCCGCAGCGAAGACCAGAGCAAGCGCCACGACAGCAGGCGCTCGGATCACTTCACGACGCCCATGAGCCCCTCGAGATCCGGCATCTCGTCCATGTTCGCGATGAGGCGGCCGAGGAGTCGCGGGTCGATGTTGCCGACGATATTGACAACGACGATCTCTTCACCGGAATCGTTGACCAGTACCGTGAGGCCGGCAATCGCCCCCTCGATCTCGCGGGCAAATATGTAGACCTGCTCGTCGTCTTCCTCGACACTGAGAATTCGTTTCCAGCCGGAGGTCTCGAGCCGTGAAACCGCAGCGCTGAAGCTCGCGGTCACGGCCGCCGCATCCGCACCCTCCGGCGCACCCACCTGAACCCGCACCCTTTCCAGCTGGGATACCATTTCGGCGAAGCCCGAGCTCTGCTGCTCCATAGCTCCTGCTGCTACCTCCAACATCGCGCCCTCGAGGTTGACGTCCACCTCGAGATCTCCCCTGGCGAGGACACCCATTTCCTCGATCGGGAAGTATCCCGGGTGGGTGGCGCCAGCCTGGGCCACGGCAAAGCCGCTGAGGGCTACCAAAAACACTCCTAACATCACGATCGTCTTTCTCATCACGAGCTCCCTTCGTAGTTTTTCTCAGGCAGCACGTTTGTCGTGGGCTCCGCCCCCGCCAAACTGCCGGTCCATTCCAATGAACGTGAAATCCCGTGCACGGTCGCCGCCACGGCGCCGTCATCGAAAATCTTGCGCCGCACCTGGGATTCGGCACGGCGGGTGACGCTGCTGACATAGGCCAGCGCCAGCATTGTCTCTTCAGCAGCGCGCGCCACTTCCTGATCGGTGTACTGGGGCGTCCCGGATCGGCGCATCGGAAGAACGGTGAGCATGAGCACGACACCAACCGCGAGGACGGCGACGGCCGGCGCAGGCCGCAGAATCACCGAGTCCATCAATTGACGGACTCTCTCGCCCACCGACGGCGCTGTCTCGTCGCGGACGACCTTGATGACCCGATCAGGAGGGTCGAGCTCAGGAAGTCCGCGCAGCTCGGCGCGAATCTCGTCGGCCAGCCGGCGTTCCTCATCACACACCGCACAGCCCTCCATGTGGACCTCGAGCACGCCCGCTTCCGCGGGCTCGAGATCACCATCGATCCACGCGTCGAGCCGGTCTTGTACCTCGGCACAGCTCATACCCTCAACACGCCGCGACATGATGGCGTACCTCCCTCAGCTCCTCACGCAGCCAGCGTCTCCCCCGATGAAGACTGACCCGTACCGTGCTCAGAGGCATTTCCAGCACCTCGCCGATCTCCCGGTAGGACAGACCCTGAATCTCCCGCAGAATGACCACGCTACGGTGAGGCTCGGACATTGCGTGGAGCGCCGCCAGGAGTTGCGACCCAAGCTGCGACGACTGCGCCAGTCTCTCCGGACCAGGGGATCCCTCCGGAACGTCGATCGAACCATCACCCGTGTCCGTCACCGCTCGCACGCCGGATTTTCGGCGCCGGATGGTGTCGATGGCGGCATTTCTGGTCACCCGAGTCAGCCACGGACCGATCCGTTCTCGGTCCGCCTCCTGCCCCCTTCGCCACAGTCGAATCAGCACCTCCTGGGTCACGTCCTCCGCCTCCTCACGATCACCGAGCAGATACACGGCGAGGGTAAACACCCTCCGTGCGTGCTTCGCGATTGCCGCATCGAAATCACCGCGCCTCATTCGCATTGATAGACGGTATCCATGAACAAAAAGTTACACCACGCCGCGCGCAACCGATTCACGGATCCACCGTATGACTTCAGTGGATCTCAAACTTTACCAATTTTTCGAGAGGAATTAGATGTAGCAGAATCTCAAATCCCTTTGGGCGCCGTTCACCGCCCGGTTTCGTAGGCATATGGTTTCGAAGGCGGAGAATTGCGACCGCAAACCGAGAGGAGACATCGTGTTGAGGATCAAATTTACAGCGTGGACGGTCGTCGGTATCTCGGTTTTCGGGTTGATCGCCTGCGGTGGAGTCCAGCAGCCCGCGGACAAGGTCAGTGAGGAGAAGATGCCCATTACGACGGCATCGGAGGAGGCTCGCACCGCCTACCTCGAGGGACGGCAGCTTCTCGAAAATCTCCGCTTCACTGACGCAAACCAGTTCTTTCTGCAAGCGGTTGTGGCGGATCCGGGCTTCGCCATGGCTCACCTCGGGGTCGCCAACACCTCCTCCACGGCGCAGGAATTTTTCGCCGCCTTGCGACGCGCGGTCGAGACGGCTGATGGCTGCAGCGACGGTGAGAAGATGCAGATCCGAGCCTTCGAGGCGGGAGTTAACGGCGAACCAAATGTCCAGCGATCGCAGCTCGAGGCCCTGGTAGCCGCCTACCCGCGCGACGAGAGGGCGCGCAACGCGTACGCGGTCTTCCTCTTCGGCCAACAGGAGGACGAGGCCGCCATCGTCGAGTACCGGTCGGCGACCGACATCAACCCCGACTACGCTCCCCCCTACAACCAGCTCGGCTATGCCCTGAGGAGGGTCGGCGACTACGCGGGCGCCGAAGAGGCGTTTCAACGCTACACCGAGCTCATCCCGGATCAACCCAACCCCTACGACTCCTACGCCGAGCTGCTGATGAAGATGGGACGCTTCGACGAGTCGATCGTCAAGTACGAGCAGGCCCTGGAAGTCGATCCCAACTTTGTGGCGTCGTACGTCGGCATCAGCAACAACCGGATGTTCATGGGCCAAATGGACGGGGCCCGCGCGGCGATAGCCGGACTCGAGGAGATTGCGCGAACCGACGGCGAGCGCCGCCAGGCCTGCACCTGGGCCGCCGTCTCGTATCTGCATGAGAGAGACATCGAACGAGCCCTGGCCGAGGTCCAGAGGCGGTACGACATCGCAGGTGAGACCGACGATCGTGCGGCGATGTCCGCCGATCTCAACATGATGGGCGACATCCTGCTCAGCTCGGGGCGTGCCGAAGAGGCCGCTGTGAAGTACGAGGTCTCGGTCGAGATCATGAATACCTCCGACGCCACCGGCGACGTCAAGCGTGCCACCGAGCGCAACCACGCCTACGATATGGCGCGAATGGCTCTGGTGCGTGGTGATGTCGCGGTTGCCTCCGAGCTTGCCGTGTCATACCGAAAAGCGGTATCTGTCCACAACATCCGCTTCGAGGTGTGGCAATCGCACGAGCTGGGGGGCAGGCTCGCCCTTGCGCAAGGCGACCCCAAAACGGCGCTCGCCGATCTCCGGCAGGCCAACCAGCAGAACCCGCAGGTGCTGCTGCTCGAGGCGCGTGCACACTCGCAGTCTGGAGACAAGGAGGCCGCACGGGCAACCTGCGAGCAGGTCGTCGACTTCAACCAGCTCAGCGTCAACCTCGCCTA
>PVMS01004788.1_pt1 | contig 11453 bp, 14 predicted proteins | sample 1853461 | NCBI WGS metagenome assembly PVMS01 (sample SAMN08582032, study PRJNA380276) | Marine sediment metagenome, whole genome shotgun sequencing project. | isolation source: ocean sediment barecode stripped | collected 2017
CATTCAGAAGAGCAGCTTATTCAGTCCGCAAAGGATACAGCTGAGGAACTTGACTCATTACTTCGCGACGACGCGCGTAGCTAGTTGGACAGTCAATCGTCGTCATCCCATATCGTGAGCTTACTCTTGTCAACCTGCTCCCATTGCTGTTCACTCTTGCGTACGTTTTGCACGACTTTCGCAATGACATACACGATAACTACCACGACGAACAACAGAATGGGAAGCAGTCCTTCCGGCATTGAGCAATTCCCGTCAGTTATCGAGTAATCAGAGCTTAACATCGGCTAGCTTGAATATGGGCGCTGCACGCGAATGACTGGTCTGACACCCGATAATTCTTCCTGGCGACGAAGCATCGACTTTGTTCGATTGTCGCTGCGCAATGACGACGTCGACTACACGGGCGGACCGATCGGTCGTGCACTAGGCTTGTTGGCGATACCGATGATGCTTGAAATGTCGATGGAGTCGGTGTTTGCAGTCGTCGACATCGCGTTTGTCTCCCAACTTGGCACGGATGCGATCGCGGCAGTCGGCATTACCGAGGCGCTCGTCACAGTGCTCTATGCAGTTGCGGTCGGCCTCGGAATGGGCGTCACTGCCATGGTGTCACGTCGCATCGGCGCGAAACAAACCGATGCCGCCGCTAGTGTCACTGGCCAGGCATTGTGGATCGGCGCTGTGCTGTCCATCGTAATTGGTGTTTCCGGCGTCATGTATGCCGAAGAAATGCTGACGATGATGGGCGCGTCCGACAGCGTCGTGGAAACCGGCACTGGGTTTACGGCCGTATTGCTTGGCGGATCGGCCAGCATCCTGTACCTGTTCTTGCTGAACGCGGCGTTTCGCGGTGCGGGCGACGCGGCCGTCGCACTGCGATCGCTGTGGCTCGCCAATGGCCTGAATATTATTCTCGACCCCTGCCTGATTTTCGGCCTCGGTCCATTTCCCGAAATGGGCGTCACCGGTGCCGCGGTCGCGACAACAATCGGTCGGGGAACCGGCGTTTTGTATCAACTCTGGTACCTGTTCGACGGACGCGGTCGGCTCGAGTTTCAATTTCGCCATTTGCGCATCATTCCGGAGCTAATTTCACGCATGCTGATCATCTCGATCGGCGGGGTTGGCCAATTCCTGATAGCAACCTCGAGCTGGATTGTCGTCATGCGCATTGTGGCGCTGTACGGCAGTTCCGCAATCGCGGCCTATACGATCGCTTTGCGCATGCTCGAATTTGTCTGGCTGCCTTCCTGGGGACTCGGTAATGCGGCCGCAACCCTGGTCGGGCAGAATCTCGGTGCCAATCAAGCGTTGCGGGCCGAGCGCTCCGCCTGGCGCGCCGCCTGGTACAACACGATATTCATGAGCATCGCCGGCGTATTTATCATTGCTCTGGCGCCGTGGATCACAGGGCTGTTTACGAATGAAGCAGAGGTAATGTCGTACGGCACGACTTGTCTGCGAATTCTCGGAATCGGTTTCCCGATGTATGCGATCGGCATGATCATGACGCAGGCACTCAACGGCGCTGGTGATACGGTGACGCCGACGATCATCAATCTGATCTGTTTCTGGATGTTGCAGATTCCGCTCAGCTATTGGCTTGCCACGACGGTAGAGCTCGGACCGAACGGTGTGTTTCTCGCCATGGTTATTTCCGAATCCTTGCTGACAGTGCTCAGCGTTATCGTTTTCCGCCGTGGCAACTGGAAGCAACAGCAAGCCTGACACTACGGCGTGAGGTTGAGTAGTATGCCTCCAAGCATCCAACCGGAGAGACATTGATGACTGACCTGTCACGACTGGCCGACATGGCCGAAATCCTCGGCGCATTGGTCGTTATCGGCGGCCTGATGTTCGCCGTGCTGCAAATGCGTAACATACGCCAGCAGCGGCGCGAGCTGGCGGCCATCGAGCTATTTCGATTTTTCGGTAATCCGGAATTCAACCGCGCCTACGAGAAAATCATGAAAATGCCGGACGGCCTGAATACCGCCGAGATCGAGGCCAGGCATCCGGACCTCGAACATTTCGCGATGTTGATCTGCACGACAATGGAGAACATCGGCGTAATGACCTTTCAACGCATCGTGCCTTATCTTGTGGTCAGCAACTTGATCGGCTCAAGCACTGGGCTGTTATGGCAAAAACTCGAAAAATGGGTTTTCGACCTGCGCGAGGAATTGGGCAGCCCGGATGCGTTCGAGTGGTTTCAGTGGCTGGCCGAGCGACTCGATGAAAATCGAGATCCGAACGAAAAACCAGCGTTCGAGGCATACAAATCGTGGAAGCCCATGCGAAGTGCGGCTGACATCTGATCACGCCCTGAATGTCCGCGCCCGCCCTGCCGGTCATTTTCTTGTTTACCCGGGTTAGCGAGATGCCGTATTCATAAAACGTGATCTGCTACGATCATTCGCAGCCAGAAATCACTATTCTAGGTAAATGACGACTGGAATCACCAACATCGGCCCGGCCGCAATTTTTTTCACGATCGCCGGCGCCCTGCTGCTTACGCTGATATTTCGCTCGACGGCCAGTCACATCGTGGGGCTTGTCACGAGCTGGATCGGTACCTTGCGAATCCGGCGTGTGCTCCGCCGGCGCAGCCCGGACGTACTGCACGACTTCATCCTTCCCGGCGCCTATGGCGGCCTGACCAAGATTGACCATGCGATATTGACTGCAGGCGGCATACTTTGTATTCAAACCAAACATTACAACGGCATTGTTTTCGGTGGTGAGGAGGAGGCTCAGTGGACGAATGTCGACGGTACGATTCGACGACGTTTTCTGAACCCTTTGATCCAGAACGCGGGCCGTACGCGCGCGTTACAGAAAATTGTGCCTGATGTCCCGGTTGCCAATTTGATCGTATTTACAGGCAATGTCGAATTTCCGACGCCACCACCGAAAAATGTCATCGGCGTTTCGCAAGTGGACGGCTATATTGCGAAATTCATTTTCGGCCCCAGCAAGATCAAGGATTGGCACGCCGTCTGGCTTACTGTCAATTCTGCGGCACTGACCGATGAAGCAAGCCGCAAAGACCTGCAAGCGCAAATTGCGTAACCGGACATTGCCTGTCCAGAATTAGTCATTGCTTTATACTTGGCCGGGTCTTTCACAATGAAGGATCGGCGATCGATGGGAAGCTTTGACTGGTACCAGTGGCTGGCCGAACAGCCTCCGGAACAACTGATTTCATCGCCACTTGGCGTACTCGCTGTACTGATTTTCGTCGCAGCCTTCTTTTTCATGCTTGAGCAGACGACGAAAGCGAAATTTTTTCAATACATTCCACCGCTGCTGTTTATTTACGCGACGCCGGTTTTTCTCAATAACTTTGGCGTCATACCCAGCAAGTCTCCGGTCTACTCAGGCTTGAGCGCTTTCGCGCTTCCCGCCTTCATCGTACTCATGCTGATCAAGGTGAACGTGCCAGCCGTTATTCGTGTCATGGGCAAAGGCGTGTTGGTGATGCTCATGGGCACGGCCGGTGTCATCGTCGGAGCCGTTGTCGCCTACTTCATCGTGCATGGCTCTTTGTCAGACGACGCGTGGAAGGGTTACGGCGCATTGGCTGGCAGCTGGATTGGCGGCACGGCGAACATGGCCGCTACGGCCGAAATGCTCGGCACTTCGGATGAACAGTTCGGTCTCGCGATCATTGCAGACAATGTCGTGTACATCGTCTGGTTGCCATTGCTGTTGATGTCGCGTGATTACGCGGACAAATTCAATCGCTGGGCGCGAGTGCCGGAGGACCGAATCAAAAGTATGGACGTGGCAGCTGAAGCTCATGTCGAAGCGGACCGCGCACCGACGATGCCACAATATTTGTTCATTGGTGCAATCGCGATCGGCGTCACCTGGATTGCGACGGCGATAGCGCCCAACATCGCGCAATGGCTTGCCGGGGTTAACTCGAGCCTCGAAACCGCTTTTTCGACAAACACGGTTCGAATATTGCTGGTTACGACGATCGCACTCTTGTTGTCAGCGACACCAGTATCGAGGCTGCCGAACACCACGGCTCTTGGCACCGCCCTGATTTACATCTTCGTTGCCGGCATGGGCGCGCGAGCATCGTTATCGGGCCTGACCGAGGCGCCCATGTTTGTACTGGGTGCTTTCATCTGGATATTTATCCACGGTCTATTCTGCCTCGCAGGCGCGTGGATATTCCGGGTTGACATTCACAGTGTTGCGATTGCGTCCGCCGCCAACATCGGGGCGGCGGCATCAGCACCCATCGTCGCGGCTCATCATCGGCCCAACCTTGTGCCAGCTTCAATTCTGATGGCATTGCTGGGCTATGCGATGGGCAATTATCTTGCACCATTAACTGCACATCTTGCGCGTGCGGTCGCCGGTCAGTAATTTGCAGCGGTGCAAGAGGGTTGCCCGGAATGTTGATGGTACTGTTATCCCATGCTGACGATTAGCCGAGATCAAATCACGAACTGGGCGATACGAACCGCAACGACGGTTGCGGCACTGATCATTCTCGGCTCGGCACTGATCGCGTGGTTGCTACACGACCGTCCAGTGTTATCCGCGATAGAGTGGCCTCCTTACCCGGAGTTTGAAGCCGGCGCCGAGGCGGTTACCGTCACGTGGCTCGGCGTGACCACCTTGCTTTTCGACGACGGTGACACACAAGTCCTGATTGACGGGTTTTTTTCGCGACCATCGCTCGCCGATATCGTCTTTGGCGTGAGCGTCCAAAGCAACGCCGCGCACATCAATTACATTATTGACGAGTACCAGTTACGTAGACTGGCCGCCATTATCCCGGTTCATTCGCATTTCGATCACGCCATGGACATTGGTGCAATCGCGAACCGCAGTAGCGCATCGATACTCGGGTCAGTCACAACCGCGCAAATCGCCCGCGGCGCCGGTGTGCCCGCTGACCAGATTGTCGTCGCCGAAAACGGCGCTGAATACAGATTTGGAAAATTCGCGGTTACTCTCATTGCTTCCCAACACGCGCCGCTTGGTTGGGGCGGCTCCACACCCTACGCTGGCACCGTCGACGAGCCGCTCGAATTACCTGCTCCGGTCAGTGCCTGGCGCGAAGGCAAGAGTTATTCGATCGTCATTGCTCATCCGCAGGGTACGACGCTCGTGCAAGGTAGCGCCGGGTTCATTGCGGGCGCGGTCGACTACATCGAGGCTGACGTTGTCATGCTCGGCGTCTGGGGACTTGAAAGTCTCGGGCGCGAGTACACCGAACAATACTGGCTGGAACTCGTAACCTCGACAGGTGCGAAACGCATACTGCCGATTCATTTCGACGATTTCACGCGCCCATTTGGAACTATCGAACTCGGTCCTCGAGTACTCGACAATTTTGTCGATACAGCCAGTTGGCTCGATGAAATTCGTGCAACCTGGGATACCGACGCCAGGCTGCATCTATTGGAATTCGGCAAGCGGGTGGTGCTTTACCCGCCCGCAACGCCCGACGCCTGATGCCGGTCGGCCTCGTTGGTAAGTTCGGCGAGCGTCTTGCGCCTCGCAACCAATGATTCCTTGGCGGACCTGCGGAGGTTTTTGACGCAGTACTCGGCTCGCGAAGCGGCGCTGCGGTTGCCGATACGCTCCTGATACTCAAGCTGCAGGGGTCCTTTACCGCGCAGATACTTTGCACCACGTGAGTCCGATTCATGCTCTTTTATTCGTCGGGCGACATCAATAGCGATGCCCGTATACAGGCTGCCATCGGCGCAGCGAATAATGTAGAGACTGTAATCGCATTCCGTCATGCATTGCCGCCGGACAGCGTATCCCCGAGCACGCGAAAAGCGCCGCGCTCAATACTCGTACCGTTTTCAGGTGTGTCCGCATAGGTCAATACGATTTTCGTCGCACCGCCTAACTCTTCGGCGGGCTCATGCAGCGTCAGGGTCAGGGTATTGCCCATTAGCGCCGCTTCACGTATCAAATTATGGCCACCAAATTGATGCTCGTTGATTTCGATGTACATCGACTCATCGAAGTTCTCTTCGATCGTTCGCATCAGGAGCAGATAATCGTTGATGTCGCCTTCGGGCGTTGTACGCGCGAAGAACAGCATCGTCGCATTGTCACGAACATCGAAGGCGACCGTATCGTAATGACGGCTGTCGAACATCGATTTTCCCTGGCCGGAGGTTGCGACACTCAGTCTACGCCATTGTGGCGCTTGGCGTCATACCATCCGGCTGCTTGCCGCGTTCCAAGGTGTGGGGTACCGTCGGAATCCCATGCTGCAACTGAATATCAACGGCGCTCTTTACGACATTGATGTCGATCCGGAGACGCCGCTGCTTTGGGTCATTCGGGACTACGCCGGCCTGACCGGCACCAAGTACGGCTGCGGCATGTCGCTTTGTGGCGCCTGCACGGTGCATCTGAACGGAGCGCCAATCCGATCTTGCGTGACACCAGCTGCGGCCGCAGTCGGACACGGAATTACAACGATTGAGGGCATCAATCAGGGCCGCGACGGATTGCACCCCCTGCAACAAGCCTGGATTGACGAGCAGGTACCTCAATGTGGCTACTGTCAGTCCGGTCAGATTATGTCGGCAGCAGCGCTGCTCGAGCGTAATTCAACACCAACGGATGTTGACATCGACAGGGCGATGTCAGGGAACATTTGTCGCTGCGGCACCTACCCCAGGATTCGCAAGGGCATCAAGCGTGCAGCCATGGCAATCAACGCGCTCGTGGACGATCCGATGTCTGATGGCTAGTCTCCATAGACGTGCATTTATCAGAATGGGTGTCGCCGCCAGCGGTGTGCTCGTGTTTGGCGCGGCGATTCGCCGAGGTGATCGAGCTGGCTTGGTAAAGAGTTTAGTGGCATCGGATAATGAGTCTTTATTTGACGCTTGGCTCAAGATATCGCCCGACGACACCGTGACGGCGATCATCCCACACGCCGAAATGGGCCAGGGCGTGCACACATCGCTGGCAATGATGCTCGCCGACGAACTCGATGCCGACTGGGCCAGAGTCACAATGCAGGAAGCACCCGCTCACAGCGAGTATGCGAATTACGCACTCGCTCGCGGTTACACGATCGGGGACACCGATTTTCCGGCCTGGCTGGTCGACTCGGTCAATGGATTCTATTTTCAGGCAACGCGGATCGCGCGCATCCAGATTACAGGCGGCAGCCTGTCGGTCAGATCAACCGGGCAGATTGCAATGCGCACAATTGGCGCAGCCGCGCGGTGTGTTTTGCTTCAGGCAGCGGCCGACCAGATGCAGGTTCCTGTTGAAGAACTCGTTGCGAAAGACAGCGTGATTACGCATCCAACTACCGCGCGCACCGCGACCTATGCAGAATTGGCGCCTGCCGCGGCGAAGATGAATATTCCCGACAAACCAACGCTCAAAGACAGTTCCACATTTCGCATCATGGGGACCTCACCACCGCGAATTGATGTGCCTGCCAAGACCGATGGCAGTGCCAAATTTGGTATCGATGCCGTGCTGCCCAATATGAAATATGCCGCGATCAGAAGCGCACCCGTGTTCGGCGGCAAAGTGCAGTCTGTCGACGAGAGCTCAATACAAAACATGCCGGGTGTCCGCAAAGTCATATCGCTCGGCACTGCAGTCGCTGTGGTCGCCGATGGCTATTGGCAGGCCCACCAGGCACTTTTGCAATTGAAGATTGCATTTAGTGGCAACAGCAATAACCTCGATCAGGCCGGGATATTTGAGCAATTTGCGGGAGACCTTGACCGCTCCGCGGCCGCTCACAATGAAAAAGTCGATTTCCTTGCCGGCGATGCGATGAAAGTGTTGGCCAAGTCGGCAACTGTGGTCACCGCAGAGTACCGTGTGCCGTTTCTTGCACATGCAACCATGGAGCCGATGAATTGCACGGCCTGGGTTCACGATAACAAATGTGAACTCTGGCTGGGATGCCAGGATCCACTGCGTTTCGCGAGAAAAGCAGCCAGAGCAATTGGCTTCGACAGCGACGACGTGATCGTACACAACCAGTACCTTGGTGGCGGCTTCGGCCGTCGGTGGCAATCCGACTTTGCGGAACAAGCGGCGCAAATTGCGGCCCAGGTACATTACCCCGTGAAGCTGATCTGGTCACGTGAAGAAGATATGCAGCACGATCATTACCGGCAGGCATGTATCAGTCGCTTCCAGGGTGGTCTCGATGACGACGGAAACGCGACCGCCTGGCATAACCGCTACGTCAACAAGCATGAGCCGAGAATGGCGACTCATATCCCGTACGCAATCGAAAACCAGCGCATCGTGCATACAGTGAGCAGGACCCGCGTGCCGTGGGGAATTTGGCGCAGCGTCGATCATTCCCTGCACGCTTTTTTTACCGAGTCATTTATCGATGAAATGGCGGATGCGGCTGGCCGTGACAGTTACGAATACCGACGGGACCTGTTGGCAGACGCGCCACGATTCAGGGCCGTGCTTGATCTTGCCGCAAAAAATGCCGGTTGGGGAAGCCAATTGCCACAGAATTTCGGCCGTGGGATATCGATTCACCAATCCTTTGGTACTATAGTTTCACAGGTGGCTGAGGTCGAAATTCGGGACGGCCATCCCAGGGTCCACCGCGTCGTTTGCGCGGTCGACGCTGGCTTTGCTATCCATCCGGACGGCCTCATCGCACAGATGGAAAGCGGTATCGCGTACGGCCTGACGGCTGCGCTGCACGGCGAGATCTCGATTCGCGGCGGCGCCGTCGAACAGTCCAACTTCCACGACTACCCAATGCTGCGAATGAATGAGGCACCGGCTATCGAAACCTACATCATCAACAGCGGTAATTCGTTGGGCGGTGCTGGTGAACCTGGTACCCCGCCAATTGCACCAGCCGTGACTAACGCCATTTTCAACGCCATAGGGATTCGCATTCGTGAGCTGCCAATTCTCAAGCAAGGTCTCAGCTCGGGAAGAGCATGAACCTGGCACGTAACACGAACACTATTGTCCTGGTGTTCGCGTCTGTCACCGCAATAATCGCGGTCTTCCTGTTCGTCGTGCCAGTTCCACAAGACCCCGCGTACCACAACTTCAGTGATACGCGCATGCTGTTCGGCATCGACAACTTCTGGAATGTCGCGTCCAATTTACCGTTCCTGCTGGTCGGTGCGGCCGGCCTTTTTTATGTTCATCGACACAGTGACGCTGTCTGTGTGTCCGGGCTGGACCCCGCCTATCGCGTATTTTTCGTCGGCATCTTATTAACCGCGTTTGGCTCCGGCTACTATCACCTCGCACCAGGCAACGGAGCGTTGGTCTGGGATCGTCTACCAATGACGATCGGGTTCGCTGGCTTTTTCTCGATCATCGTCGGCGAATTTGTATCGGTACGGGCAGCACAGCGCTTGTTGCTACCCCTGCTCGTCGTAGGACTTGCGTCCGTCGAATATTGGGCTTTCACCGAGGCCCGGGGCGCCGGCGATCTGCGACCTTATGCGATCGTTCAGTTCTTGCCGATGTTGCTGCTTCCGGTAATCCTGTTGAGTTATCGTCCTGTGACAGGCACAGCTCGTTATTTCTGGTGGATGTTTGCCTTCTATTTGATCGCCAAATTATTTGAGCAATTCGATGCCGCAATCTACGGGGTCGGGCACCTCATTAGCGGTCATTCGCTCAAACACATTGCCGCCGCGCTTGCACCGGCCGCGTTCTTGTACGCGTTGACGTTGCGCCAGCATGACAGGTGAATGCGGCGATGCCTGTTTACGCGGGTAACTGGCGACGGTACCATGCGGCGCCGACCAATCAGGTCGCAGGCACTTCTTATTGACGAGGCAGCACACCCGATGACAAACGCGCAACGCATCGATGGCAAGGCGATGGCCGCAGACCTGTCCGCAAAGATCAGTCGCGAGACTAAAGCACTGCTGAGCGAACACGGCCTGACGCCGGGCCTCGCGGTCGTAATTGTCGGGGAAGATCCGGCAAGCCGGGTTTACGTTCGCAATAAGAAGCGGACTGCAGAGGCCTGCGGATTTCATTCAGTGCAGCACACGCTCGCCGAGGATACCTCCCAGGATGGCGTCCTCAAGCTCATTGACGAACTTAACAGCGACGAAAACATTCACGGCATTCTTGTGCAACTGCCGCTACCAGCGCATATCGACGAGCAAACTGTTACCCAGGCTATCTCGCCCGCCAAGGACGTCGACGGTTTTCACTTCATCAATATTGGCAAGCTCAGCTCTGGCAATACCGCTGACGCATTCATTCCATGTACTCCGTCAGGCTGCATGATGATGATCGAGGAGTATCTTGGCGCTGACCTGTCGGGACTGAACGCGGTGGTCATTGGTCGCTCCAACATCGTCGGTAAACCGGTGGCCAGCTTGCTACTCCAGGCCAATGCTACCGTTACTGTCACGCATAGTCGGACAAAGGACCTGCCCGACGTAGTCAGTCGGGCGGATATTGTCGTTGCCGCAGTCGGCCGGGCGAATATGGTATCCGGCAATTGGATAAAACCCGGTGCAATCGTCATCGACGTCGGCATCAATCGTATCGAGTCAACGGTGGACGGCGAGACGAAATCAAAACTGACGGGTGATGTCGACTACGATTCTGTCTGCGAGGTGGCGGGCGCCGTAACACCGGTTCCCGGCGGCGTTGGTCCAATGACGATTGCCATGTTGATGGCGAATACACTGCGGGCCGCGCGGCTCGCGTCAGGGCTCGACGTCAACTGAATCCGCGCCGGGGACTTCGATTGCAACAGGGTCGAGCAGAAATCGAAACGTTCGGCAGGTCTTGATTCCTGACAGTTCTTTGCCTCCTTGCAATTTCATGTATGTCGATCCCCGAATGGCGACCATTGCCGGTTTCTCGAACAGTCGATTGCTGCTTCGGCGCACTGCAATTCTCGACGTACGTCCTTCCCGATCCACGTTGAAGCACACCTGCACTTCACCTTCGATGCGATCAGCTAATGCGCGTTCCGGGTACACAGGAACCATGGTCTGCAGCGGCATGCGACGCCGGTGTCGTCAGTGAAATGCGTAACGTTGGAGTCAACCTCGGCGGCACCCGTGGCTGTAAGCAGCCAACAAATTAGAATAACCGTGCCGCGGGACTTAATCTTCATCAGCACCCTCGGTGGAGTCACGACGATCGTCAATGATAATGATCGGTGACACAGGGTTGGTAGCGTCGAACAGCATCCTGCGCACAGCTTTCAGCGATCTGGAACTCGGGCGAATCGCCTCGCCTTTTTCCAGGTCCCGTTCGGCGTCTTCAAATCGCCCGAGCTTCACATAAATCAGTGCTCGATTACTGTATGCACGCCAGTGTCCGTCGTTTTCCGCGAGCACAGCAGCGCGATGCGCGAGCGCCGGATCGTATTCCCTGAGCATGAGTTAGCCGGCGCACAGATTGGGCTTCGCAGTGTGTCGATCCCGCGTACCCCTGGCGAACTTGAGACCGAC
>PVMS01107831.1_pt1 | contig 11453 bp, 9 predicted proteins | sample 1853461 | NCBI WGS metagenome assembly PVMS01 (sample SAMN08582032, study PRJNA380276) | Marine sediment metagenome, whole genome shotgun sequencing project. | isolation source: ocean sediment barecode stripped | collected 2017
CAGTCATTTTGAAGCTGATTTTTGGTGGGGGTAGGCAGACCTTTGGTGTCAGCATGGTTGATCAAGATGCCAGCCGCCTTGTATGGCTCGCCCAAGTCAATCTCGGCTATATCAGCCAGAATACGGATAAGCCTGTTATAGGTTTTAATGGAGTTAGGTGCAGGTTCTCGATCCTCAGAGGTTTGAATTGATTCAGCTTTACTGTAAGCAGGTTTGTCAAAGTCAGGCAAGCTATCCTGGCACCAGACATAGCGATGGAAAATACCACCTTCTGGATCGAAGTAGCCTATTTCGATTTCGTACCACTCGGCATCGTTGGGGTTATTGTTAACTGCCTCATAGAAGCGGGTCAGGCAGTTTAAAATGTACGCCTTGGATCGAGGATCATTTTCGTCCCCGTCCGTGGCCTCGATGGGTCGGCCAACTTTGTCGAAGGTAATGATGCCTTCATTTTCAATAGCAGTTACGAGTTGAGCAAGCGGTACACTGATTGGGCGTGGTCCCTCAAACTCTTGTGGTGGACCACATGGATCTAAAGTCTCCCAGTATCGGTCGGGAAGCAAATCGGCGATGGAGACCCAACCGCCTTTCTGATCACAGGGAGGAACTAACTTGTTACCTTTCATACTGCTTCTCCCTGGCTGTCGATTAATTCCCCTAGCTTGGTCAGCCAGTGCCGTTTCTCAGTGTCGTAATGGTGTTGGTTATAGAGACCTCCAACGCCCGGTAGTCGGTGGTGCAGTACAGACTCAGCAACCTCGAAGGGGCAGCCCATCGCTGCCAGTTGAGTACGGGCAGTCTTTCTTAGGTCGTTGGGCGCCCAGTTCGTTACCGGGCAGACCGTCATGTACCTGTACGCCTTCGATTTAGACCGGCCTGCATGAGCATAAACTTCGACACCCAGAATTTTCTGTTGGATATACGGGCGCACCCTAGAGGGGAACCAATAACTATTACTCGTCCGCCTGAGGGCAATCTCCAGTGAGGTCCCGGTCAATGGAACCCGATGATCACTATGATGCTTCTTCATCTCACGAGCCGGGATGGTAATCCACAAGCCATCGTCCTCCTCAGTCAGCCACTCATTACGCAGCTTGCAGACTTCACCGGACCTAAGACCCAGGTACAGTGTCAGCATCAGCGCATCCTGCACGGTCTCCGAATAATTGTGCATCCATGGCAGGAGAAGGCGCAGTTCATCCTGTGAGAGATGGCGCTCACGTTTTCCTTGTCTCAACTTGCCACCGGTGTCACTGTTGATCGGGCAAGCGTGCTTTGTTTTGCCGGTGTTAACGGCATAGCGCCACGCCCTGGCCAGCTCGGCGCGAAAATTCAAGGCCATGATTGGAGCACGGTCAGCGATAGCTCGGATGTGATCATGGATTTCGACAGGGGTGATTTCATCCACACACTGGTTTGCTAAGCTCCCCAGGTCGTTCTTCAGCAGTCGTCGGGTCTCTGCAGCGCCTTTGGGTTTTCGGTCTTTCTCGACACGTTCGCTCAGATACTGCTCCACCATCGCCGAGAAGGTAAAGGTCTGCTGTTCTGCCTCGCGCTTACGCTCGGCAGCCACCCGCTGGGGATCCCGGTTCTGCTCCCGCAGTCGCTTCTGCTCGATTAAGGTCTGCCGCGCTTCAGCAAGCTCCAAGCCCGGATATGTACCCAGCTTGATCTGGCGGAGTTTGTTACCGACACGATACCGGTAGGTCCAGGTTTTGGTGCCATTTTTATTGGCACGTAGCCGTAGACCTTGGTGAGGATGAACATCGGCCAAGGTGCCTTCGGTGTGGCGCTTCACCTGGAGCGCAGTGAGGGGCTTAACTATGGACTTGGAACTAGTTTTGCGGGGACGTTGGGGAAGTTCTATAATCTCTGCTGTCACTCATGCCTCCTATACAGGTTGTTGTGAAAGGTGAAACCCAGTACTTCGGCGCTGGGTTTCGCGTTCATAGGAGTATGCTATCATGCTACACCATATGCTACACTAAAAAATACAAACCATTGCAATTGATTGCGATTACTTGAGATTGATTGCACCATTAAACCGCTAGGACAGATCTAGTAACTAACTGATGAACAAAGATAAAAAAGGTCTAAATCAGCATAAATCCAAGGACTTAGTGAAAGACGAAAAACCTATACACACTCCCATGATGCGGCAGTACCTTCGCATCAAGGCGGATTACCCGGATACCCTGTTGTTTTATCGCATGGGTGATTTTTATGAGATGTTTTATGAGGACGCTAAAATTGGCGCCGAGCGGCTCGGCATTACCTTAACTGCACGAGGTAAATCGGGGGGGCGAGCCGATCCCCATGGCGGGTATACCCTATCATAGTGCTGACCAGTATATCGCCAAACTGATTGCGCAGAATCATTCGGTGGCGATATGTGAACAGATTGGTGATCCGGCGACCAGCAAAGGACCGGTTGAACGCGCGGTAAGGCGTGTTATTACGCCGGGTACGGTGCTGGAAGACAAATTGCTGGAAGATCGTGAAGATAATTTCATCGCCGCCATTTTTCAGAACCCGCGTAAACCGGCTGCAGATAAGTCGGGAGCGGAACACTATGCTTTGGCGATACTGGATTTGAGTTCAGGGCAATTTTATGGCCAGGAATTGTCGGGTCGCGAAACCCTGCTGGCAGAAGTAGCGCGTTTAAGACCCGCGGAGATTGTCATTTCCGACGCGCAGATGCACCTGGAATCGGAGATAGACACGGCGTTGCAGCGGACCTGCATGCACAGCCTGCCTTCCTGGTATTTTGAGCCAGCGCGAGCGCAAGAGGCGCTTTGTCAGCATTTTGATATACACAATCTTGCCGTGTTCGAATGCGAGGCTTTTCCCCTGGCGACCTGCGCTGCCGGTGCCATTATGCAGTATGCCGCTGAATTGAAGCTCGAGCAACTCGGTCATGTTCATCATCTGCATTTTCAACGCAGCGATGAGTTTTTGCATCTTGACCAGATATCGCGCCTTAATCTTGAGATTGAACGCAACATCAACGGCAGCACTTCCCATACCCTGATAGCGCATCTGGACCGATGCGTGACGAGCATGGGTGCGCGACAATTGCGCCGCTGGCTGGCGAGCCCGATTCGAGATCAGAGGCAACTGGAAGAACGCCATGAGGTGCAGAATGAAATAGTGCAAAACGCGCTGATCGAGGCTATTCAAACGGGTCTTAAACCCATTGGTGATATGCAGCGCGTGGTTTCGCGAATATCAACCGGTCATGCGCGCCCGCCTGATATGCAGCGCTTGCGAATGGCGCTGGCTGCAATTCCGTCGATTCTGGGCCTGGGTGATGAGTCTTCTCCGTTGCTGAATGCGCGCTTGAAGGGTGTGAATACGTTTGCAGAATTGCACGATATGCTGAATGCGGCGATTAAAGATGAACCGGCAGCCGTGTTACGCGATGGCGGTGTGATCAAGGATGGTTATGATGCTGAGCTGGATGAGTATCGACATCTTCAGCGTGATTCGGGTGAGTTTTTGCGGGCACTGGAGGCGCGCGAGAAACAAGTTACGGGGGTAGAGACGCTGCGGGTGCGCTATAACCGGGTGCACGGTTATTACATTGAAATGCCACGTTCACGATCGGATACCGTACCGCAACACTATGTTCGCCGTCAGACGCTCAAAAACGCGGAGCGCTTTATTACCGACGAACTTAAAGAATTTGAAGATCGCGTCCTGAGTGCTAATGAGCAGGCGCTGGCACGTGAAAAAGCGCTGTATCAGGAGGTGCTAAACCAGATTTTGCCGCAATGTGTTCGCCTGCTGAATACGGCCCAGATATTAGCTGAGTTTGATGTGCTGGCTAATTTCGCCGAACGCGCACTAAGTCTGAACCTTGTGCAGCCAGAGCTCAATCGTGGCGCGGCGATTCATATTAACAAAGGTCGTCACCTGGTGGTTGAACAAAGCCTGGAACATCGCTTTATCGCCAACGATAGCGTATTTGATGCGCAGCGCCGAATGCAGATCATTACCGGCCCGAATATGGGCGGTAAAAGTACCTATATGCGTCAGACTGCACTGATCGTATTACTCGCGCACACCGGCTGTTTTGTTCCCGCAGCACGCGCACAAATTGGCGAGGTGGATCGTATTTTTACGCGCATAGGTGCCGCAGATGATCTGGCTGGTGGTCGTTCTACTTTTATGGTGGAAATGACCGAGATGGCGCATATTCTGCGCCATGCTACTGCCAGAAGTCTGGTGCTGGTCGACGAAATCGGGCGGGGGACGTCGACCTTCGACGGTCTGTCTCTGGCCTGGGCCTGCGCTAGTGCGCTGGCCGAGCAGACGCGATCGTTCACCTTATTCTCGACCCACTATTTTGAATTAACAACGCTGGCTGACACCATCGCCGGGGTTGAAAATATGCACCTTGATGCCACCGAGCACCAGCAGAAAATTGTTTTTCTGTATCGCCTTAAAGCCGGGCCGGCGAGCAAGAGTTATGGTATCCAGGTCGCCAGGCTGGCGGGACTGCCATCCAGTGTAACGCGCCACGCCCAGGCCAGATTAGATTCCCTGGAAGCGTCGAGGCAAACCGGCAGCGGACAGGCGGAAATGGTTTTTTCGGTGCCCGAAATAGAACAATCTTTACTCAACCCGGCTTTGATTGATCGCCTTGAGACAATTGAGCCGGATGAACTAAGCCCGAAACAGGCGCACGATTTATTATATGAACTGGTTGCGCTGCGGGATGATAAACAGCCGGCGTAGAAAAATTATGGAAAATATCTGTCTGAGACCTCAGCATTACTTAGTGGTGAAAGAAAAATAAGGGATCTTTTAACCATTTATATTCATCACCTGGGTTATGCTGAGGCCTCTATTAGATAAATTAAATCGACTAAATTACTTGAAAAATTCAGATAGGGCGATATATTAGCCGCTCTGTTCTTTTCGAAGGGCAAAAAGCAACCTTAAACGTGCAACATGTAGCTTGCATTGGAATGATTTTGGAGTAAATAGCATGACCTATATCGTCATTGAAGGCTGTATAAATTGTAAACACACTGATTGTGTCGAAGTTTGCCCGGTGGACTGTTTTCACGAAGGGCCGAATTTTCTGGTCATTGACCCGGAAGAATGCATCGATTGCAGTTTATGCGAGCCGGAGTGTCCGATCGACGCCATCGTCGCAGAAGATGATTTACCTGCAGATCAGGAGGAATATCTGGCGCTCAATGAAGAGTTATCACAGATCTGGCCGGTCATTACTGAAATGATTGATTCTCCTCCAGATGCAGAAGAATGGGAAAAGAGAACCGATAAGTTGCAGTACTTAATCAGAGATAGTTCTTTGTAAGCATTAAAAAGCCGGCGCTCAGGCCGGCTTTTCGCATTCGAAAACGGCGACTACTTATTGCGTTGCTGCTTTTGCAATTGGATCTGATACCAGGCCAAGGTCGGCGAGCAGTTTCTTCGCAGGCAAATAACCTCCGATGATGGTTCCGTCGTCAACCACGATGGTGGGTGTGCCACGTACGCCGACGCGCTTGCCCGAATTGTATTGCGATGCAACCGGGTTTGGAACACAGCTGAGATCAACGATTTTATTATTTAGTTTTGCATCGTTCATGGCCGTAAGCTGATCTTCTGCGCACCAGATAGATACTGCTTTGTCATAGCTGGGGGTATTGATCCCCGAACGCGGATACCAGAGGTAGCGCACTTTAACCCCGTTATCGACCAGTGTCGGCACTTCCTTATGTAGTTTTCGACAGTATGGGCAGTCCACGTCGGTGTAGACGGTGATGGTGCGTTTTGTTTCTTCAGGTTCAAAAACGATCATCTCACTTTCCTCAATATCCCCTATGATCGCCAGTGCTTTTGCCTGCTTTATTTCATCAGACAGGCTGACGCGTCGCCGGGTGTCAAAAACATCGCCCAGTAATAAATGTTCGCCTACTTTGCTGACAAAGACGATGCGGTTGCCCAGATCCACCTGGTACACGCCTTGCATGGGTGATTCAGTAATGTTGTCTGCCGCAATATTCTTACCGGTGAGTTCATACATCGCTGCCTTAATGTCGCCTTGTGGCGTTGCTGCAGCATCTGTGTTTCCCTGTGCCTGGATGGTGGGGCTTAACAATGCACTACTTGCTGCAAGTAGCAGTATGTTAATGATTTGTTTGGGTTTAATATTCATATTAAAATCTAAATTATGGCTAGAATAACAAATTGGAGCGGCCTGATTATACGCCAAACTCAATACGACAGATACGGGTAGACAAATATAAGGCGTCAGGAGTCCAATTCAAGCCTGTTTTTACAAAGAATATTCAGGTCACGCTAATCGTTTAATCAGACTGGAGGTGTCCCAGCGCGCACCGCCCATGGACTGGATTTCGGCGTAGTATTGATCAACGATTTCTGCGATGGGAATCTGTGCGCTGATTTGTCGCGCCTGTGCGATGCATAACCCCAGGTCTTTGCGCATGTGGTCGACGGCAAAACCAAATTCAAATTCGTTTTCTACCATGGTGTGGCCACGGTTTTCCATCTGCCAGCTTTGAGCGGCGCCTTTAGAAATAACCTCCAGAACGAGTTTACTGTCCAGACCGGCTTTTTCGGAGAAGGCCAGGCCCTCTGATAGAGCCTGTACCAGTCCGGCAATACAAATCTGGTTGACCATTTTTGTCAGTTGACCACTGCCGCTATCGCCCATGCGTGTGACCGCTTTCGCAAAATGTTCAATTACCGGCCTGGCCTGGTCGAAGATCGCCGATTGACCTCCAACCATCACAGTTAGTGCGCCATTTTGGGCGCCCGCCTCGCCGCCAGAAACTGGGGCATCCAGAAAATGTAGCCCCTGTTTCTCGGCCGCCGCGCTCATCTTGCGTGCGATTTTGGCTGAGGTGGTGGTGTGGTCTACAATAATGCTTCCCGCGCGCATTGCAGCCATCGCGCCCTGATCCCCCGTCAGGGTTTCTTCGACGCTGTGGTCGTCGCCAAGGCACATTAGTACAATATCGGCATCTTGAACCGCCGATTGTAAATTGCTCGCGGCCGTTCCCGGATATTGCGTGGCCCAGGTCTGAGCTTTTTCCAGCGTACGATTATAAACCGTGATTGGATGGCCAGCGTTGGCGATGTGGCCCGCCATGGGTGAACCCATGACACCCATGCCAATAAAGCATACTTTTTGTTTCGTCATAATCTTGCTTTTTCCTGATAATCTGGTTAAAAATCTATTCTACGCGCCGTAACAAAACTACGGCGATGGTTAAAAAAACGACGACCGGCAGCGTGGCACCTAACAGAGGCGACATATCATAGGCCAGCACGGTATAGCCAAAACCTTTGTTGGCAGCGTAAAAGCCAAGCCCGAGCATGATGCCCTGAAACAGGCTTTTCCCCAGGTTGCCCATGCGCAAATTACCAAATACAAATGGGATCGCGAGTATGACCATGACCGCGGTGGATAATGGCAATACCAGTTTATTCCAGAACGCCAGCCGATATCCATTAGTTTTCTGGTTATTTTCGCTAAGATGCTGGATGTATTCGCGTAGCTGCCAGATCGATAGCTGCTCCGGCTGGATCAAAAAAGCGGTTAAAATTTGCGGTGTGACTTCAGTATTCCAGTAAGCGTTGCTTAAGTTTTGAGGTGTAGCACGGTCATTCAGCCCGATGACGGTTTGGGTGACGCCTTCGAGCACCCATTCATTTCCGTCAAATCGTCCTTCTTTGGCGAATACCAGCGAACGAAGTTTTTTATTCTGGTCAAACTCGAACACCTTGATTCGTAACAAGCTTAAATCTGGCAACACTTCCCCGACATTGACGTAGGTCGTGGAGTCGCGCATCCAGAGGCCAAAGTTGGTTTGTTGCTGGATCTCTTCCTGTAAAGCTTCGGCACGGCTGCGTTCGGCATAGGTTTCCGACCAGGGCGAGATCAGTTCCCCCAATACCATGGCAGCGACCACAAATATACCGCCTGTTTTAAGCACCGCGCGGGTTATTTGCATAATGGATATGCCGCTGGAGCGCATCACGATAAGCTCTGAATCATTCGCCAGTATGGATAAGCCCAGTATGGTACCGAGCAGGGCAGCCATCGGAAATAGTTCATATATGGTGCGTGGCGCGGTTAAAATTACGTATTTAACCGCGCTCAGCAAAGTGTAATTTCCGTGCCCGATGTCGGACAATTGGTCGATAAAGGCAACAAATAAAAACAGGCCCAGCAGGACGGTTAAGACCAGCACGGTCTGGTTAAGAATGGTTCGGCCCAGATAGCGTTCCAGAATGGCCATCAGCTATTTTGTATGCGTCTGAACGAGGGGATCAATGGCTTGTCGGCGACCGTTCTTGAAAACCGGTAAATGGCCCATAGGGCAAATGGTATGTGTACATAATACAGGCCCCAGTGGGCATCAATACGGCCGTTTCGTACCATGGAGACCGCCACACCCAGGAAATTGATATAAGCAAAATATGTGAGTAGTGCGGTGAGCATGCCGGGCAGTCGCGATTCCCGATAGCTTGATGCCGCAAATGACAGCGCCATCAAGGTCATGATGGGAATCGCTAGTACATGCGCGATACGCCAGTGCAGCTCGCTAATGGTGGCGCGTCGATTTGCCTCAATCAGGCGCCTGGTGGAATAGGCGTTTACGGCGTAGCCGAACTGGGCGCGTTCATTTTTTTTGATACGCAGCGCGTAAGTCTCAAAATTGGTCACCGCATACTGTTCTTCACCCGGCGCGCCCTCATATCTAGTGCCGTCTTTGAGAACTAAAAATTCATCCTGAGTAAACTGATCGACGGTTTTAAAGCCGTTATTGGCAACCACAACGCCTTCTTTTTCACCGCCATTGTACACAAACACGTCTTTGTACTGTTTCACGTTCTCGTTGAAAGCCTCGACAAAATACACGCCCTGGCCATTACGAGTCTCGGTGAAAACGCCGGGAACGACGCCCGCAATATCGGATCGGTTTCTGAAATCAATTTCGATATTTCGACCGATTTGTGCCGATAAAGGGCCCAGGTAAAGCGAAAATAAACCGGTAATCAGGCCCATGATCAATATCAGTATCGACGCGGGTTTGAGGAAAGTGTTGGCACTGACCCCGCATGCTTTAATGACGATGGTTTCATTGTCACGTGACCAGCGATTTTGCACCAGCAATATCGAGACGAACATCACCAGCGGGATGATGATATTAAAATGTGTGAGGAGTTTTAATATGAGTATGGTAAAAATACTTTCAAGCGGAACATCTCCTTCTACCGCATCCTGGAGTATTTTCACCACGCGTATGGCTAGAAATATTGAAACCAGGATGGCCATCACCGCGCCGACCGTCTGCAGCACTTCACGCACAAATGCACGATGAATGATCATGCCGCCTCCTCTGACCCGAATAACTCATGAAATATCCTGGCTAGAAGCCAGTCGTTATCCATCGCACCAGATTGCGCAGCGGGTACAACAACACTGAAAAAACAAAATCTCACTTCATTTGTCCGTAATAATGTAAAGCGGGCGAGTCACTTTGATATAATTTGGCCTGTTCGGGCTTGATCGCAAGTCTGCCCGCTGACCCGATTGAGTTTACCTCAATCATTATATCATTTGGTATTTGTAGCCAGGAGAATTCATGAAGTTTTCAGTTAGTCGTCAAGCGATTGGCGAGATAGATAAGCATTGTTTGATTGTATTTATCAGGCAGGGTAAAAAAACGATCGAACTATCTTCTTTTGGAGGTGCCGTTGACGCGGTATGTGATAAAACCCTGAGCGGATTGATCAAGCGAAAACAGCTGGATGCAAGCCTTGAGCACATAGACGTATTGTTTGAGCCCTACGGTATGAAGTGCAAGCAACTGATGGTGGTTGGCCTGGGTAAGGCCGATCAACTTGATCAGGCTGCAACGCGTAAACTGCTGGCGCATGTTTTGGCGTCTGTGTCGCGGCGTAAAATTGAACAGCTGGCGCTATCAACCGCCGATTTTATTGGGTCGGAGGGAGGTAAAACGCTTGCTGATCAGGGTGAATTCGCCCAATGTCTGGTTGAATCGGCGTATGCGAACCAGTATTGCTATAGCGAGACTAAAGGCGAGGCGGAAAAAAAGAAGATCAAAGCGAAGGGCGGTGCACCCGTAGAATTTACGGTTTTGATTGAAAATGATACGGACAAGGGTACCGTTCAAAGGCACGTTGCGATTGGGCAGGCGATTGGTGAAGGCACGAATCTGACTAAAAACCTGGCAAACATGCCAGGCAATCTTTGTACACCCACGTATCTGGCAAAAACCGCGCGTCAAATAGGCAAAAAATACGCCATGCCCACCACCGTTCTGGATGAAGCCCAGATGAAAAAGCTTGGCATGGGTGCCTTGCTGTCGGTGTCCAAAGGCAGTCGCGAGCCGGCGAAATTAATAAGTATGCAGTATAAGGGTGGTGAGAAAGGTCAGGCGCCTGTTGTACTGGTCGGTAAAGGCCTGACATTTGATGCCGGAGGGATTTCCATAAAACCCGCTGCCGCCATGGATGAAATGAAATACGATATGTGTGGTGGCGCAACGGTACTGGGAGTGATGCGTGCGCTGGGCGAATTAAAACTGCCGGTGAATGTGGTGGGCGTCGTTGCGAGCAGCGAAAACCTGCCCGATGGCGCGGCCAATAAACCGGGTGACGTGGTAACCAGCATGAAGGGGTTAACCATTGAAATCCTGAATACTGATGCCGAAGGCCGCCTTATATTGTGTGACGCGCTGACCTACGTAGAAAAATTTAAACCCGGCGTGGTCATTGATATTGCGACCTTGACCGGCGCCTGCATGGTGGCCCTCGGGCAGCAGGCCAGTGGCTTGTTCAGCAATGATGATGAACTTGCTGATGCGCTTCTGGCGGCGGGCGATACGGTGGGTGACCGCGCCTGGCGCTTACCAGTTTGGGATGCGTACCAGCCACAGCTCAAGAGTAATTTTGCCGATCTGGCTAATATCGGCGGGCGATTTGCTGGCGCGGTGACCGCCGCATGTTTTCTTAAACGTTTTGCTGAAGATTATAAATGGGCGCACCTGGATATCGCAGGAACCGCCTGGAAAAGTGGCACATCGAAAGGAGCCACGGGCCGGCCGGTTGGGTTGTTGATGCAGTATTTGCTCGATACGCTCGAGTCATGACCACGCGAGTCGATTACTACCTGCTGGACCAGGACGAACCACAGGCGGTTGCTCACTATACCTGCCGTTTGTTGAATAAAGCCTGGCGGGCGGGTTTGCGCATATTTGTGTTGACCGATTCGCCGGGCCAATCAAAGCTGATGGATGGTTTGCTATGGACGTCCTCGGATGCCAATTTTATTCCGCATGCGTTGGCCGATAGCGCTGAAGCGGCCGATCCGCTGACCAAAATATGTATTGGCCATGAGCTTCACAGTGCACCGGGTGCCGAGCAGCAGTCGGATTTTGACA
>PVMS01012316.1_pt1 | contig 11452 bp, 8 predicted proteins | sample 1853461 | NCBI WGS metagenome assembly PVMS01 (sample SAMN08582032, study PRJNA380276) | Marine sediment metagenome, whole genome shotgun sequencing project. | isolation source: ocean sediment barecode stripped | collected 2017
ACTATCGCTTGGAAGTTTTCCCAGAGTTCCAGGGTGAAGAAAATCTATGTGGCCCACGGGAACGCCGGGATTTCGCAGACGGCAGAGTGTGTTAATGCCCGGACCATAGAGGAAATGCTTGCTTTTGCCGCCCGTGAGAGTATCGACCTTACCTTTGTAGGGCCGGAGAGCTCTCTTTCAGCCGGCATTGTCGATCTCTTTGAGAAGGAAGGGCTGGACATAATTGGACCGAGCCAAGCCGCAAGCCGGCTGGAGTCTTCCAAATGCTATGCGAAAGAAATAATGCGTGATCTTGGCATTCCGGTGGCTGATTTCGAGATCTTTGACGACCCGGATAAGGCCCGGGACTATGTACGCGGCGTGGGATATCCGGTGGTGGTCAAGGCGGACGGCTTGGCGGCAGGTAAAGGCTCTCTGGTCTGCGATGATGTGGCCCAGGCAGAGGATGCCGTCCACCTGCTCATGGAAAAGCGAATCTTCGGGGACTCGGGGAGCAAGGTGGAAATTGAGCGGCGGCTGTATGGTCGAGAGCTCTCATTCTTCTGTTTCACAGACGGCAACTCGGTGATGCCCATGGTGGCAGCTCAAGACTACAAGAGGGCTCGGGATGACGACGAGGGCAAAAACACCGGTGGCATGGGATCCTACTCTCCCCATCCCTGGCTCACCGAAGAGATGAGCCAGACCATAATGGATCGAGTGGTGCAGCCGCTCATTACAGGCTTCAAAGAAAAGACCGGCATCGTTTACAAGGGCGTTCTCTATGTAGGCCTGATGTTGGTGGAAGAGCAAGATACCATCACTCCTTATGTGCTCGAGATTAATATTCGCCAGGGCGACCCCGAGGCTCAGGTTATCTTACCGAGGCTGGAAACCGATCTGGTTGATATATCAGAGGCTATTGTTCAGGGACGACTCCACGAAATAACGCCAAAGTGGAACCCAGATTATCGATTGTGTTTGATTGCTGTGAGCGGCCGCACGAAAGGTAAGAAAGGGTGGTACAAGGGATATCCTGAGCGTTACAAGATTGGCTTGCCCATACACGGGCTGGACGAAGTTGATCCTGAATGCCTGGTGGTTCATTCAGGGACTGGATTCGGCGGCGAGGGTCAGTTGATCACCACCGGTGGCCGGGTTTTGTGCGTAGTCAGTCGTGGCAAGACTCTGAGGGAGGCGAGGGAGAAGGCGTACGCGGAGATGGAGAAGGTAGAATTTACAGGCATGTACTATCGCAGTGATATAGGTGAGGAGTGAGCCGGATGCAGCACAGCAAAGAGTCTAATCAGCACCCGGTGAATTCCCAGCAGCATCCCATGGTCGGTGTAGTTATGGGAAGTGACTCTGATTTGCCGGTAATGCAAGAAGCTCTGGAGGTACTGACAAGTTTCGGAATTCCTGCCGAGATCACGGTGGCGTCAGCGCACCGCTCACCAAAAAGGGTGTATGAGTATGCAAGTTCTGCCAGTAAACGGGGTCTCAAAGTACTGATAGCAGGTGCTGGTGGAGCTGCCCATTTGGCTGGTGCCCTGGCGGCTGAAACCGCGCTGCCGGTAATCGGTGTGCCCATAGCCTCTTCTCCTTTGGCGGGGTGGGATGCACTTCTAGCCACCGTACAGATGCCGGCGGGAGTGCCGGTGGCCACCATGGCTGTGGGTAAAGCCGGAGCCAGAAACGCAGCCATTCTGGCGGCACAAATACTGGCAGTGGCCGACAGCGAGTTGGAGAAGCGACTTGAGCGCTACAAGGAAGAGTTGGCTGAGCAGGTGGCCGAGAGAGCTGCAGGACTGCACGAGAAGTTGTCCACTCCGTAATCAAGGCAAACCAGGAATCGAACCACGAAGGACACAAAGAGCACAAAGTTAGTAACTTGCCTTTGTGCCCTTTGTGATCTTTGTGGTTTAGGTATTGATTGTTAAGATGCCACTCATACTCAAAGTGGAGAAAGATCCTTCCCGAAGCGAAGAAGCCATAAGGCGAGCCGCCCAGCTCATTGTCAACGGTGGGGTGGTAGCTTTTCCGACGGAAACCTTCTATGGTCTGGCTGCCCTGGCCACTGACTATCAAGCCATTGATAAGCTGTATCAGCTTAAGAAAAGGCCGGCTCAAAAATCTCTCAGTATTCTGATTGCGGATCCAGCGGAACTTGATGACTGGATTGAAACCATCCCCAATCAGGCGCTTCATTTGACGGCACGCTTTTGGCCTGGTCCCCTCACCCTTGTCTTTGATGCCGCAACACACCTGCCAACCAATCTCACCGCTGACACCGGCAAAATAGGTGTAAGGATTTCCTCTCATCCGGTTGCTCAGGCTCTGGTCCGAGAGGTAGGTGCACCCATCACAGCCACCAGCGCCAATCGGTCAAAATCCCCTAGTTGTCGCAGTGCGGGTGAAGTAATAAGCCAACTGGGTTCGGACCTGGAGGCCATTCTAGATGCTGGCTTGACGCCTGGGGGCAAAGTCTCTACAATTGCCGACGTAACTACTCGTCTTCCCAAGATTTTACGAATCGGGGCAATTGCCGCCCAGGAGGTTTTTTCTTGCTGGGAGCAAGATGCATAGGTGCCGTGTTGCCTATGACCACAGAAGCCTCTCTGCTACATCCCTGCGCCCCAAATAGCTCACGGCCCCATGCGCACCCAGTCTTGGAGCGAGTCAGGGACGCGGGAGCCTCATGAGGAAATCCTTTTTTAGAAAATTTTTCGATATGGTGCAAGGAAACCTTGTCTCCCGAATGTTTGGGTTCATAAGGGAGATGGTTATTGCCGGTTATTTCGGCACCACTCGAGCCACTGACCTCTTCGCCATAGCCTTTACCATCCCCACCCTTTTCCGGCGGATTCTGGGAGAGGACATGGTGGAAAAGGCTTTCTTACCCACCTTCCGCCAACTGATCGCCGCCGGGGAGTATAGGCGGGCCTGGATCCTGGCCTCAAGGATTTTTAACCTCATGATGCTTCTGCTATTGCTCATCATGGGGCTCTTTTATTTCCTGACACCGAATCTGGTCAGGGTAATCGGGGCTGGCCTCGCTGCCAGCGAGTTTCACCAGGCCGAGGTCATGACCTATTTTATCCTTCCTTTCATGGTTGCCATTGGTCTGGCCTCCTTTGTGGGTGGACTCCTGCTTTTCCTGGACGCTACTGTCACCTATGCCCTGGCGCCGATAATGCTCAGTATCGGGGTCATTGTCGGTATCATTGCTCTAAAACCCTATCTTGGCATGTACAGCATGGCAGTGGGTTTTGTCCTGGGGGGAGTTCTCCAGTTTCTCATCCAGATTCCTGCTCTCATTAGGGCCTCGCGGCACAGCGACTTGAGAATGCGTTATTCGGTAACATCAGGTGAACCTTGGCGGGAACCCAAAGAAGTGGGGCGGCAGTCAGGTTGGATCTTCGGGCAGTCCGTGGCCAGCAAGACCGTGGAGGTGGTAGATCGGGTGCTTGCTTCCTTTCTCGTGCCCGGCAGTATCGCTGCTCTCTATTTTGCCCAGAGGCTTGTCCAGTTGCCCAACTCCATTATTGGCCTCGCCGTGGGAAGGGCGGGGGTCACCGAGCTCAATGATCAAGTGCAACAGGAAGATTGGCAGGGGTTCCGCAATACGGTGATTACCGGAGTTCGCTACAATATCGTCTGCATGGTGCCCCTCACCGTGCTGGTGGTGGTACTGGTGGGACCCATAACTTCGGTGGCTTTTCAGCGTGGAGCCTTTGACAGTTCGGCGGTGAAGCTCACGGCTTTAGCCTTTGCTTTCTACGCTTTGGGCCTTTTGGGTATGGGGCTGTGGAACCTCTACAGCCGCGTTTATCCAGCATTGGCCAAGAATCAGATCCCCCTCTACTCCTCGCTGCTTTGCGCTTTCGTGAATGTGGGGCTGAGTCTGCTTTTGGTGCGGACGCCAATCAAACATGGAGGTCTAGCACTCGCCTCTTCCATCGCCTTTACCCTAAACGGTGTGCTACTGTTCGCTGCTTTTAATTTTGAACTACGTCGCTTGGGGCAGAAGGGTATTGGCTGGCAGGACCTTGGCGACACGCTTCTTTCCACCACTGTTGCCAGTGGCGTGGGTGGCTTGACCGCCTGGATTCTGTTTCCTCGATTCAGCGAAATCCATTTGCTGGCCCGCCTGCCGCACCTGATTTTTCATTGGGGCGAGGTTGTCGCCCTGGGGCTTGCTGCTGCTGCTGGTATGTTGATGTTTTTGCTGACCCTCGGCTATTGGGGCCGATTTCGGGGCGGGGGTGCAGCCGGGTCAGAACGGGTCATTTTGACAGGAGGTGGTACCGGTGGCCACGTGAACCCTGCTCTTGCCATAGCCGAGGCTATCAAACAGAAGGAGCCACATTCCCAATTTCTCTATGTGGGCTTACGGGGAAAAGCCGAGTCGGTTATCGTTACCCGTGCCGGCTATCCTATTCGATACGTGTTGGCCAGTGGCTATCCCGGTTCTCAACCGAGTCTGGCCCTGGTGCGTTTTGTTTGTGCCTTATTGGTGGGAATCATGCAGTCTTTTTATCATATTGCCACCTTTCGACCCGGCACGATTGTGGGTACGGGAGGGTATGTTAGCGCTCCGGTCATATTCGCCAATACCTTGATGCGTGGCCTTGGCATGAGTCGGGCTCGGGTCTTTATCCACGAGCAGAACAGCGTGCCGGGAAAGCTCAATCAGTTAATAGGTCGCTGGGCTGACAAAGTGTTGCTCACCTTCCCGGAGACCAAAGGATTTTTTCCAGAAAATGGTGTGGTGGTAGGCTATCCGGTGCGGCATTCGGTCACCAGCATGCTAAGCTCGGACAGAGGCAAGGCCATGCCATTGCCAATACCTGAGGGCAGACGAGTGGTTTTCGCTTTTGGTGGTTCCCAGGGGTCTCGGACCATCAATCGGGCTTTGGTGGGCGCGCTGGCCTACCTTCGACCGCGGCGGAATGACATTTTTGTCATTCACGGTGTGGGGTTGATGAAAACTCCGGAATACCACGCCTGGGAGGATACCTCTGAGCGATTGCAACGTGAGTACAATGAGCAAGAGCGAGAGCAAATCGATTCTTTCTACTACGCCCAGGACTATTTTCATAACATTGGTGACATCTACGCAGTGAGCGATCTTATAGTATGTCGCGGCGGTGCTGGGAGTCTCAATGAGATCTCGGCAATGGGAAAGTCGGCTCTCATTATTCCCAAGGCCAATTTACCAGGCAACCACCAGGTAATGAATGCTCGTGCCATGAAACGGGCTGGTGGAGCTGAAGTGATCTTCGAAGATACTGTTAAGGACGGGGGGATGCTGTTGGAGGAGGTTGAAGGTCAGAAGCTGGCAATGAAGATTCTTTCTTTGCTCGATGCCAAGCAGCGGTTGGAAGAGATGGGTAAATGTTCTCGCGCCTTCATGAATCACTATGCTGCAGAGCGTATTGCTGCGGAGATTCACGGCAGCCCACTGCCCAGCAGCTCCCTGAATGATATTTCTGCTAAAGATCTGGATCCACTTTTGAGCGATAATGAGCTGTTGTGGCGGCTCAGAAGTGCTTGGCAAGAGGATCAGAAACAATATGAGCCTCGAAAAGTTATTGTCGATGCTGACGATTTGGATTACTACCGCCATCGAGCTGCATCCTTGTTAACCTCGCCCAGTTGGCCGGAACGCAATCTGGGAGTCAAGCTCATAGGGTTCCTCAAACATGAAGAGAAACTCTCTTCACTGCTTCATCTCTTGGCGGATCGGACTCCCGCAAGTCGATTGCAGAAGTTTTTTGGAGGTGATTATCGGCAGGTCGGCTTCATCCGGCGCAACGCTCTGATCTCTTTGCAGATATTGAATAAGTGGGGGCCAGAGGTGGAAGCCCGGGTTTTCGAGGCCCTGGACGATGGTTACTATGAAGTTCGGGCCCAAGCTGCCCGTACCATGGGCCATTGTGCTGAAGAGCTTCTCCAGAAGCAGGCTGTGACCGAAAAACTCCTGTCGCTTATCAATGATAGATCGTTTGAGGTGGTGCGGGAGGTTGCTTTAGCGCTGGGCGCAGTGGGCGGTAATCGAGAGGTGGCAAAGGGTTTACTGGGATTGAAAGAGCACCATTACTGGCAGGTTCGCGAGGCTGCCCTCAGGGCTGTCACCATGCTAGTAGAAAGGGAAATCGTTACTGACCGAGATTGGCTACTCAAAGAGACTTCACGCTTTATTCTTACAACCACGGATTTTCGCTCCTATTTTGACATTAAGGAGACGTATCGCAAGCTTCACGCCCTTTGCAAAGGAGAGGGCGATCAGGAGTAGAGTTCCTAGGCCGAGGTTGCACAATATCGAGTCCGTTGCCTGTTGTCCGTTGCATTGAAGGCATGGGGCATAGGGCATGGAGCATGGAACCAGGGGCGCAGGGCACAAAGGAACTGCAAGACGGGCGAGACGAGCGGGAAAAGCAAGAGAGGCAATCAAACGCTTTTAACGACTTGAACGGCTTGAACGACGGACTACTGACAACGGACCACGGACGTATGGTTCTACCTCTTGAGGGATTGCCAGACGTGAGGTCTTTGCTTGTCCTCCTTCATACTGAGGAAGAACAATGATTTATCACCTTGGTCGCTGGATTCAGAGCCAGGCTGATGCCTTTGGATTTCTCCGGCTGCTGAATTACTTGAGCTTCCGATCTATCATGGCAGCATTGACCGCCGTGCTGATCGTATTTCTCCTGAGTCCGCGCTTCATCCGGGCGATGCACCGGAGGAACTTCCTGGATCGGGTGAGGGAAACCGGCATTGACTCAGCCTTTGACAAGGCTGGTACACCCACCTTCGGTGGGGTGTTGCTGATTGTGGCTATGACAGTTTCCATATTGCTCTGGTGCAATCTGGCCAATCCTTTTTTGCTCCTGAGTCTCGCCGCCCTCCTTTGGTTCGGTGGTATTGGTTTTTGGGATGACTGGCTGAAGAGTTCCCGCGGCAGCGGTGACAAGGGTCTGGGAGAGATAACGAAACTTGTACTGCAGGGATTGTTTGCTTTGGCTTTTATCGCGGTCTATGTGGGACCATTTTCTCCGGTGGAGCCCGGGACTGCCACCCAGCTGTACGTACCTTTCTTGAAGAGACCTTTATTGGATCTGGGGATTTTCTATGGGTTTTTTATCTTTCTCTTCATGTTGCTGGTTGCCAATGCTGTAAACATCACCGACGGTTTGGACGGCTTGGCCATCACTCCGTCAATCTTTGTGGCTGGGGTATTGGCGGTGTTTGCTTATGTCATGGGCAACACGATATATGCGGGCTATCTGCAATATCCTTATCTGCGGGGAGTCGGTGAGTTGACTGTTTTTGTCTCTGCCTTTATCGGGGCAGGTTTGGGTTTTCTCTGGTATAATGCTTATCCGGCCCAGATATTTATGGGTGATACAGGGTCTCTCGCCATTGGTGGGATGCTGGCGGTTCTAAGCGTCCTGCTCAAGCAGGAATTGCTTTTTCCCCTGCTTGGAGGCCTTTTTCTGGTTGAGGCACTGACCTCGCAAATACAGGATAAAATCGGGGTGCGCTGGCTGGGAAGGAGAATCTTCTACAGGGCTCCCTTGCACCACAGTCTGCAGCATCGGGGCTTTGCCGAGACCAAGGTGGTAATCAGATTATGGATTGTTGCTGGTCTTCTTGCCTTGTTGTCTTTGGCCACCCTGAAGATAAGATAGCAAAGCGCAAAGCGCAGAGCGCACAGCGTTTGGGTAAACAGTAAAAGGTGAACGGTAAACGGATTAAGATGTGGTTCTGCAACTGTTCACCGTTTACCATTAACGGTTTACTGTATTTTACGCTATGCGCTCTGCCTTTATTGGGAAGGTGTTGCTCATAAAGGACTCAAACCTTGTTAAAGAAGCTGCGCATACCTATTTTTGCTAAATTTTCCCTTCTGGCAACTCTGGCCATTTTTGCCATCGTGGCCACCATCAGTACAAGCATCCTCAAACGCCAAAAAATTCAGTTTACCGACCAGTTGATTAAATTCGGCGTCACCATGTCGCGCTATGCCGCCAGGAACAGTCCTGAGGACCTTCTGGAAGAGGCAGAATTGTCACTCTATCAGCTAGTCTCCGACATTGCCAAGAATGAAGAAGTGGTGTTTGCCTTAGTCGTTAACAGTAATGGGATTATTCAGGCGCATAGCGATATCAATAAGGTGGGTACCAACCATGTGGGTCCTCCGGACAGCCAGCGACTTTTTGAAAAAGACGGACTGCAGCTGCGGAGTTTTCGGGCAACAGGCGAAAACCTTCTGCTCTTTTCTACCCCTGTGCTCTACCAGGGACTCAAAATAGGTGAGGTTCACCTCTGCTTGACTAAAAAATACATTGAAGCAAGTATTGTCAAAGCGAAAGTATTTATTCTGCTGCTGACCCTTGCCATAACCGTAATTGGTATTGCCATGAGTATGGTGTTAAGCTTCTATTTTTCACGTCCAATTCAGCGGCTGGGAGTGGCGGTTGCAGAGGTTGGCAAGGGCAACTTTGCCTACCGGGTAAACCTCGGGCGCAACGATGAACTGGGTGATTTGGGAAAGGCAATTAACCGGATGGCGGAGGACTTGCGTTTGAAGGATAGGATCCAGACCTCGTTTGGTCGCTATGTTACTCCGGAGATCGTAGAACGCATCCTGGCAAGTCCAGATGACGAGTGGATGAAGGGGACTCGTCTGGAGGCCACTATTGTATTTGTGGACATACGAGGGTTTACGGCAATGGCGGAAAACAGCGATCCGGACGCTGTGGTGGATTTGCTCAATTCCTATTTCACCCTGGTGACGGATGTTATTATTCAGCATGGCGGTTATCTTGACAAATTCGTGGGGGATACAGTTATGGGGGTCTTTGGTGCCTTGATTCCGGATCCCTCACATGTAGAGTCGGCTGTGCAGGCAGCGGTGGAAGTACGCCTCCATTTGCCCAAATTGAACCAGAAGCTAGTAACAATGGCTGAGTCTATTCAGGTGGGTATCGGCATCAATACAGGAGAAGTGGTTGCCGGCAATCTAGGTTCCAGCAAGCGTATGGAATATACGGTAATCGGAGACAACGTCAACGTGGCCTCGCGCCTTACCGATCTGGCAGGTCCTGGTGAAATCCTTATCAGCGAGCAGGCCTTTATGAAGGTGGCTGGACATCCGAGCCTCACTTTCCAATCGAGGGGAGAGATTGAGGTCAGAGGCAGGAAGGAGCCGGTGAAAGTATATGAGGTTGTGGACCAGAAGGAAGAGAGGGAGCAGACACCAGAGGAGCACTGACTTTGCTGGAACAGTTGTCAAATATGTCTTTCTGGTAGCTATCTTCTTCTTCTGCTGGCTGACGGCTGCTGAGACAGGTGCATTCCGGCTCAGGTCAGCCCCAGAAAAAGAACCTCTGGTGCCAGAGGAGGCTGGGGCACTTTTCCAATCAAAGAAAGTTGCAGTTTATGTGGTCAAGAAAGGTGATCGACTTACCGACCTCGCCCGCCGCTTTTATGGAGACCCAGAGAAGACCTGGATGATCGAGGAGGCCAATGGACTGGTGACCCTTGAGCCAGGCCAAGTGCTGGTGGTCCCGTTGTTAACAAGCAATCCCGGCGGCCTCTCTGCTGATGGTTATCAGGTGGTTTCCATCATTACCTATCATCATTTTAGCGAAGAGTGCACCAACGCCCTCTGTATGCCCGTAGAAGAGTTTGCCCAGCAGATGGCCATGTTAGCAGAAGAAGGGTACCGCACTGTCACCATGAAAGAAGTGTTGAGGTTTGTAAACTACCAGCAGCCGCTGCCCCGAAAAACTGTGGCCATTACCATTGATGATGGTTACCGATCCGTGTACGAACTGGCATATCCTATATTAAAGCGGTACAATTTCAAGGCGACCCTCTTCATATACACTGATTTTATTGACAATAGTCCGAACGCGCTGAGTTGGGAGCAGCTCCGGGAACTGACTGAAGCTGGTTTTGAGGTGGAAGCTCATACCATCACCCATGCGGATCTAACTCTCAAACGAAAAGGGGAGAGTCAAGCCGAGTATCTCAAGCGCATCAGAGGCGAATTACGGATTCCTCGCGAGCTCATTCGTAAGCACTTGGGGCAGGAGGCAGTCTGGCTGGCCTATCCATATGGCCGCTGGAACAAGCTGGTGATCTCCATGGCAATAGAAGAGGGTTATCGAGGCGGAGTGACAGTGACCCGCGGGGCCACCCCATTTTTTGTCGATCCGTTCAAGGTGGGACGGAATCAGGTGATGAATCCCGTGAAAGGGCATGCATTTGAGCAGCTGGTGAAATATTTTCGCGGAGAAGTGCTGCAATGAAATACCGGCTGGGGCTGCTACTATTTTGTTTTACTATTTCAGGCCTAACCCTGGGCGGTTGCGCTGCTTTGAAAAAGGGGCGCAAGGTTGAGGAGTCGCCGGAAGCTCGTCTCGAGCAAATCTTGCTGGGGCGAGCCCTGGAATATGAACGGAAGAATCAGCCCCACAAGGCCCTGCAATCCTATGAAGCGGCTTTGGCTGTAATTGTGGCCAAAAAGGAGGGGTTGGAAGATTCTCTCCGCAAGAATGCGGAGAAACACTACCGCAGAGGACTCGAACTTCAGGACCAGGGGAAATATGGTAAGGCACGGCACGAGTTCCTTACGGCCTTGCGATTGTGGCCTGATTTTCCTGAAGTGGTGGAATTACTCAAGCCTTTCCAGCCAAAGCCCCGCACCCGCTACGTGGTACATCGAGTGGAGGAAGGAGAGTTTCTCACTACGATAGCTCAAAAATATTACAATGATCAGAGTAAGTTTGGAATTATTGCTCGCTTCAATGACCTGGAAGACGCCACCAAGATTTATGCTGAAATGAAGTTAAAAATACCAGAGATCGAAGGGGTGAGCTTAAGTCCAGCCGCAAGGGCACAAACCGCCATCTCGGCCTCTGACAACAAAGCGGGTGAAAAGATTACCGCTGGGGTCATTGCCCCGGCAGCAGAGGATTCGGCCATTACCCGAGAGCAAGAGATGGATTATGACCAGGTTGCCATCTATCAAGAGCAAGGGGTAAGTCTGCTGGAGGAGGGGCAGTACCTCGCTGCCCTGCACGAGTTCCAAAAGGTCCTCAACACCGATCCCAGCAGAAAGCAGGTCCGGGAGTATATGGCCTGGGCTCACTATAGACAGGGAGAGATTCTCTTCAACCATGCTGAGTATTTAGGGGCGCGCAGCCAATTTCAAAAAGCGCTTAGCTTCGATGAAGATTGGACGGCTTGCAAAGAGTATGTGCAACGGTCCGAGGATGCTTACAAAGAAGTACACTATCTCAAGGGGATCCAGAATTTCGAAGAGGAGAAGCTCAGAGAGGCTATTGAGCAGTGGCAGGTGGTGAACAATATGGACCCCGACTACAAACAGGTTCAGAACTACCTGCTCAGGGCTCAGAAGCTGTTGGAGAAGGTGAAGGAGTTAAAAGAAGCCCCCTAA
>PVMS01154792.1_pt1 | contig 11452 bp, 7 predicted proteins | sample 1853461 | NCBI WGS metagenome assembly PVMS01 (sample SAMN08582032, study PRJNA380276) | Marine sediment metagenome, whole genome shotgun sequencing project. | isolation source: ocean sediment barecode stripped | collected 2017
ATTGCATGTTGTCATAGTGAGACCTTCAGGTATTCATGGCCCGGGAGATCTAAGATTTTTAAAGCTTTTTAAATCTATAAAAAAAAATAGGTTTATTATGATAGGTAATGGTAAGACATTATATCATATGATTTATATTGATGATCTAATAGATGGGATTTTACTATGTGCAAAAAACGATAATGCAGTTGGAAATATATATATACTTGCCGGTGATAAACCAATTACTCTTAATCGGTTAGTAGAAATAATAGCTAACTGTTTTAAGACTAAAATCCCTAATTTCTCCTTGCCATTTACTCCAGTGTATTTTTTGGCTTTTTTAGTTGAAATATTATGTATTCCACTTGGAATTGGTCCCCCATTATTCAGACGAAGGGTAGATTTTTTTAGAAAAGACCGAGCTTTTGATATATCAAAAGCTAAAAGAGAATTGGGTTATCAACCCAAAGTAAGCTTGGAACATGGGATCAAACTTTTGTCAGACTGGTATAAAAATAATAAGTTTCTATGCTGATGCGTTAATTATTGAATATTGATCAGCGGGTGTTGTAGAATTTACATTAAGTTAATTTTATTTCGAATTTTTAGAATAAAAACCAGAAGATAGGTTTAAATGAATATTATGAAAAGTGAAACCCTTAAGTCTAGTAATGAGATATGTTATAACAATAAAAAAGAATTATCAATTGTAATACCTGTATATAATGAATCAGGAAATCTCGAAGAACTCCATAACAGGCTTTTGCATGTGCTAGAAGAATTAAACAAGGATTATGAGATAATATTTATTAATGATGGAAGTCAAGATGATAGTTTGGATGTATTAAAAAACATCCAGAAAAATAATGAAAGAATTGTCATAATTAATTTCAGAAGAAATTTTGGTCAAACTGCTGCGTTTGCTGCTGGCTTTGACCATGCCAGCGGGGATATTATAGTTACTATGGATTCTGATCTAGAAAACTCACCGGAGGATATACCCAAACTATTAACTAGAATAGAGGAGGGTTATGATCTGGTTAGCGGATGGCGGATAAACAGAAAAGATAATTATTTGCTTAGGATCCTTCCCTCAAAAATTGCAAACTATATTATATCGCTCATTTGTGGAATCAAACTACATGATTATGGATGTTCGCTTAAAGCTTACAGGAGTGAGATACTTCAAAACATTAAACTATATGGTGAAATGCATAGGTTCATTCCGGCATTAGCTAGTATTATGGGGATTTCTGCCGTGGAAATACCTGTTGAACATGTAAAAAGGATTAAAGGTAAATCTAACTATACTATATTAAGATTTGTAAAAGTTATACTAGATCTCATTTTAATAAAGTTTTTATTAAACTATACATCCAGACCATTTCATATATTTGGTTTCTTGGGAATATCATCTTTTACAATTGGTTTTATAGTTGCTTTGTATCTATCGGTACTAAAAATCTTTTTCGAAGTCTCTCTATCCGCAAGACCTTTATTATTAATGTCCGTAGTATTAATAATTTTTGGAATACAATTAATAACTATGGGACTTTTGAGTGAACTTATTATACGGAATTATTATGAATCTCAGAATAAAACTGTGTATATAGTAAAAGAGGTTATATCTAGTAGTTGATATAAAATCATCATAAAAGCTTGATTTTTTTTGGGATATCTAGCTTGCAGATTATTCCCTAAAATATCAATATTTTCATATTCTAAATCAACTATTATAAGCCATTATTATCCAAATTAAACAAATACAGAGTTATCTTAGTAAATTTTTTTACCTCTATAAGATTCAATAACTCATTGTTATTATTTTCAATTTGTGATCTTAACTCTTCAGGAAGTGGATTTGGAACTTCTCTTACAACAAGCCAGAACCTGTCTTTTTCTTTAATACATTTTTTGACCTCTTTTAAAAAAACTTCATAGCTTTTGTGCTGATTTACTTCACATTGATCAAAGTTGTTTTTATAATACCAACTAAAGTTATTGAAGTTCCGTCTGTCTTTATCAAATATTATAATATCATCTTTATTTATATTACTCTTTATATAAAGAGCTGCTTCTCTCCATTGTTCTCTAACGGGTGTTTTATAAAACTCATATAATCCAGGTGTGATTATGATGAGAAATAAACCTAATGTGATAATTTCTGGCACTATCCTTCTTGTATAAATAATAATAATTGCCAATAATAAATAAAAGGCAGGTGATGCACCTATTGTGTATCTATGATGATACATTGGACTTAAAAGTATAGATAATATGAATGGAATTAGTATTGGTATCAGCAACCACAGTAATAACAGTAATATCTCTTTATTCTTTAATAATTTAATATTGTCATTTTGGATATTTCGTAATGATCTCAACCAGTTTTGTTTTCCCTTCCATATAATGAATATTGTTATAGCTACTATAAAAAAAACTAATCCTGCAATTAAGGTTGTCCATGGCGGATAATCTAAACCGGCACCAATATAGTTTCTTAAAGTTATCAGTGGTGAAAAAAATGTTGGTTCAGGAAGCCAGGTTGCTGAACCACTACTATTTCCTCCCACTTTTTTAATGAATTTTAAGATTGCTGGAATTATTGGTAAACAAATAACACCAAAGCTAATAAGCAAATAATAATTTATTTTTTTGCCATTTATTGCAGTTACAAAATAATACAGAGCCTGTGCCGCTATAGAAAATACTCCAAAATCATGACTGTAATATAGCAATATTGTTGAAATTACGTAGCAAATAAGCCATCTAGATCTAAGCGTTTTAAGATAGATTATAAAAAAATAAAAAGAAATTAATGTGAGTAAGACAAATAAGCTGTAATATCTAAATTCTTGTGAATAGTAGATTTGGAACTGTGAAACAGCCATCAAAAATGAAGAGATAAGTCCGACTCTTCTGTTAAATAATTCCTTTCCGACTAGATAGATAAAAGGGATAGTTAAGATTCCAGCGAGTACTGATAATGATCTTGTAGCTACCTCACTTGTACCAACTATCTTTATCCAAAAATGCGCTAGGAATAAATATAATGGAGGACGACTGCCATATACAATAGATTCTATACTGCCTGTAACAACTTCTAATGTGATAATTTCGTCGTACCAATAACTTTCACCGCTCAAATCATAAAATCTCAGTACAGCGCCAATTATTATTACTGCTGAGAGAATAACGAAATGCATATAATTGTTAATGTTAATTCTCAAATGCTATTTCCTTTCCGACTATATCGTTAATATAAGATTAGTATATTCTTTAAACATATATTAATAGTGATGTTGATATTATCGAGTTAATAGAATCATGGCGCTAATGCTGATATGCTAATGATTAATTAATATATAATTTGTTTATATAGTTTATTTTAATATCACAGTAATACTTTCATAATTTGCCAGTTGAATAATTATTTCAGGTAGTTGAATATCTTTTTATTAGATTAATTGTTGAATTCTGGAGTGAAATCGTAAAAATTTATTGGTAATTAGATTTAATAATTATTAAATTATCTGATTGTAAACAATATTTACCTGTTTGAACACTGAATCATGCACAAAATTAAATCCATTGTACAATGCAAAGCATGTATAGCAATTATTTTGTTTACATTTTCATTTCTCTGTTATTTACCTTCATTAAAAAGTGATTTTGTGTGGGATGATGTAGTTTATGTTAAGGGAAATCTGGAGAATTTAAAGAATTTTTCACCTGATTTGTCTTTTTTTATTCCTGAACAGAAAGAGAATAAAAAAAGTGGATATTTTGGTATATGGCGTCCGATTCTATACTCTTCATGGGCATTTGATGCAAAGGTCTGGGGTAGTTCTCCATTTGGTTTTCACTTAACTAATATCATTCTTCATTCTTTTTCAACAGTTTTGTTATTTTTTCTTTGCCATTTGATTTTAAAACAATTTAATATAAAGGAATGTCTTAAAATTTCGGGAGTTGCATCACTAATATTTGCGGTACATCCCGTACATGTAGAAACAGTGAGTTTCATATCTGCAAGATCTGATCTGCTTTGTTCAATTTTTATACTTCTTTCTATGATATTTTTTGTTCTTACATATAAGAGATTTTATTATATATTAATATCTCTTCCATTTTTCTATCTTGCTCTATTGTCAAAGGAAACCGCTATTATTTTGCCATTTTTAGTTTTGTCTTTTGCTTTAATTAAGGATTATAAGAATAAGTCTTTATCCAGAATATCCTTAGCGTTGATAGGAATTTTTATGCTTGTTTTGGTTTTATATTATATAACCAGAGCTAGAAGATATTCGATTCTACCGGAGTTTGTGGATATAAATTTTATCGGATCAAAAATATTTTCGTATGATCTGATTAATTATCTAAACTATATTTTCATTTCAACCACTTATTATTTTAAAAAGTTGATTTACCCATTTGATTTTAACATTTTTGTTGGAAAACTGGATTATAACATAAACAATGTTTTAGTATCGTATGTTCTAATATTATTATTATTTAGTTTTGTGATTATATCTCTGAAGAGGAAGAATTATTTAATCTTTTATTTTCTTTCATGGATCGTAATCACTTTGGTGCCTGCAATTGGTGTTTCTATAGTAAATCTTACTACATCCCCTTTTTCTGAGAGATTTATATATATTCCGTCAATTGGTTATTGCATACTGGTTTCTCTTTTAGTTTTTAAGCTTATAGATTTTCAAAAAAACAGAAAAATTAAATATGTAATTATTTCTTTTTTATTAGCAGTGTTTTTAATATTTACCTTAAAACAGCAATTTGTATGGAAAAATAGCTCAACCCTTTGGGCAGCTGCTGTTAAGAGATCGCCCGGTTATGTATCTCCACATCTTAATTACGGTCATGCACTGCTTGAAAATGGCAAATTGGACGATGCAGAAAAACAATTTTTGATAGCGCTTGATCCTGCAACACAGGGAAGGGATATAGAGAGAGTTAATGCTGCAAATAACATGGGCAATTTGTATATTAGAAAGCAGGAATTTGATCTTGCTGAAAAGTATTTCAAGAAAGCTTTTGACTTAGACAAAAAAAGTATGAAGCGACTTATTACTACCATATGGGGCTTATTTATTATATTAAAGGACAGTCGGTCTATTTCAGTGATGGCAAATCCGCGGATTCTTTTTATAACGATGCGATTAACAATTTACTAAAATCATTTAAGATTGCGCCTAATTACGGGAGGCTTAACCTACTTTTATCAGAAGTTTATTTAAAACTTAGTGAAAGAACAAAAGCAATCGACTATGCAAAAAAATCTCTGCAAGGTGGTGGTAAAGGCATATTGGATGATCAAATGAGAACCAGAGCAAATGAAATTATTAATCTATCAGAATAAGAGATTTCAAATATTAATCTTGAGTTACAATATAATTTTTCAATATACCGATCCCTTGAATTTCCACTTCCACCCTATCTCCGGGTTTCATAGGAGCGATTCCAGAGGGTGTGCCTGTGGAAATTATATCTCCAGGATACAATGTCATAACATTTGAAATAAAACTTATTAGTTTTGGTATTGGAAATATAAGGTTTGAGGTATTAGAGTGTTGTTTTAGGTCACCATTAAGAAATGTTTTTATTTCTAAATCAAATGGACTGAGCCTGGTTTCTATCCATGGTCCCAAGGGGGCGAATGTATCAAACCCCTTTGCCCTTGTAAATTGTCCGTCTTTCGCCTGTAAGTCTCTTGCAGTAACATCATTGATACATGTATAACCCAGAACATAATCAAGAGCGCTAGAAGGTTTTATATGCTTTGCCTCTTTGCTTATAACCACTGCTAACTCACCTTCAAAATCAACTCGAGATGACATATGTGACGGGTAAATAATATTATCCTCATGAGCGATAACTGATGAACTGGGTTTAAGAAATAACATTGGATCATCCGGAATCTTTTTATTCATTTCGGCTGCGTGATCTTTATAATTAAGTCCAATGGCGACAATCTTTGAAGGAACACAGGGAGCAAGGAGTTTTACTTCGTCCAGATTATGCTTTTTATCTTTTATTGTAAAACTATCAAACGGAGTTCCTTCAATTTCAATTATTATTTTGTTTTCAACTATTCCAAAACGCTTATCTGATTTGTTGTCGTAGAATCTGCAAATTTTCATAATTTATTAATGGATTTATTTAATTTGGAATAACAATTATTAACTGTGGTAGTCAACTTTAACAAGATATAAACCATGGGGCGGAGCAGATTTTATGTACTTATGTTTTTGCCCTTTACAAATTATGTGTTTAAATTCTGTCTCGGTCAATTTTCCCTTTCCTACATTAACAATTGTTCCCACTATTAACCTAACCATACCCTTTAGAAAACCGTTTGCCTGAATATTAAATTCGATTATTTCATCACTGTTTTTATGAAATGATGCTTTATGAATATTCCTCACGGTTGTCTTTATGCTGGAGCCAGTTTTTGAAAATACTTTGAAGTCATGCTCTCCTATTAAATACTTTGCAGCGTTTTGCATTTTCTCAAAGTTTAATTGGTATGGTATATGCCAGACCCTTTTTCTGTTTATCGCAGAATGACTGCTTCGGTTAAGAATTTTATAAATATAGGTTTTACTTTGAGAGTCATACTGAGAATGGAAATTCAGTTCAACTTCCTCTGATTTAATAATAACTATATCACCGGGCAGCATGCTGTTGAGTGCTTTTGTCATTTTCTCAGTGTTAATCTCAGAAGAAGTTTTAAAGTTAGCTATCTGCTGCAGTGCATGCACGCCGCTGTCTGTTCTTCCTGATCCCAGCAGGGTAGCTTTTTCCTTTGTTATTTCTTGTATAGCTGTTTCTAAAAGTAGCTGAACAGTGTCCAGCTTGGGTTGTCTCTGCCATCCATGATAGTTTGTGCCGTCATATTCGATGAACAGTTTTATATTTCTCATTTTCTTGCGCTGTTTTCAAACCTTATTCTTGGATCCAGTTTTAAATATAGAATATCTACAATCAAATTCGATAAAACCAGTACGACAGTATAAACCACGGTTATACCCATAATTAAAGGATAATCTCTGTTTGAAACTGCAAGAACAAAAAATTTGCCCATACCGGGGATGGCATAAATGTGTTCTACAACAAATGATCCGGTAACCAAATATGCGGTAATAGGACCAAGAACGGTAACTACAGGAATAAGCGCATTTTTAAATATGTGTTTAAATATTATATTAAATTTCTTAAGGCCCTTAGCGCTCGCAGTTCTTATGAACTGGGCGCCGGCAACATCGAGCATGCTTGATCTAACAAGACGAATTAGATAAGCGGCTGGCCCTGCTGCAAGTGTAAGGCTTGGTAGGATATAGTGCTTAGGTTCTCCCCAGAGCGCTGCGGGTAAAATCCGCAGTTTGATAGAAAATAAAAAAATCAGAAAAGCGCCAATAACAAAGCTAGGAACTGAAATAAGCGCAGTTGAAAATGAGAATGAAAAAAAATCAAATGCTTTGCCCTTTTTCACAGATGATATTATTCCAAGTAGGCAACCCAGAAGTAGCGATATTAGGAGACTCGTAATGCCCAGCTTCAGCGAGACAGGAAATGTCTCTTTTATAATATCATTTACTGATCTGTCTACATACTTGTAAGAAGGCCCAAAATCTCCTCTGACTACATTATATAAGTATAAGTAGTACTGTTTCCATAATGGTTTATCTAAATTATATTTTTTTTCTATGTTTATTTGAATTTGTGGAGGAAGTTTTTTGTCTGTATCAAAAGGGCCGCCGGGAAGAGATCTAAGCAAAAAAAATGTAATTGAAATTACTATTAGTATTACAGAGAGTCCTGTAATTAAGCGGCTAACAAATATTTTTAACATTAAGTAACAAAAAGAAATATGGAACTTTTACGCGTCATATCTAACTACATAGGTTTTCTTGGATATAAGACCGTTTATATCCTTAGCAAAAATATTAATATAGTTTATTCCTTTGTTCAGGTTGATTTGGGAATTAATAGCCGCCTTTTTTGTGTAGAAGTTTTTAAGTAGCACTTTGTCTTCCCCAAGAAAAACTGTTATCAGCTTTACTCCATCTGCATCGGTTATTTCACCTTTAAGTGTTATTTCATTATTGTTGATCAGTAGGGGAAGTTGCTCTAGTACGATTTTGGGTGATTGCTGGAATACAGGTTGAAGCTTTGGCTCACTGTTCTCAATACTATTATTTGTAGACAGGGTGAGCAGTTTTTTGTTTATCCAGCCGCTGGAAGTATCGTCAAGTGTTACTTTTACCCATTTGTCATTTGATTGCCTGGACTCAAAAAGCGAATCTTTAGATGCATATGCAATTACAGAGTTGTTATCAACAGGACTGCCATATATAGGAATGTTGTCAGAATTTGCCAAGTATTTTACTGATTCTGTTATGTTGTCTGCAGGCCTGTTTGCTAATTCTAAATTAATCGTTTTAATTACCCCTTCTCTATAAATATCGTCCACTATTTGAAACTCCAGGTCTAGGTTTTTGATTGGTTTATTAATCGAAAAAAGAAACGTTCCTTCTTTTACTTCGCCGGGCTTTATATCTTCAATCTTGATTCTTCCTTTTTTTAGATACAGGTCTTCTCCAACGTTGTTCTTTAGAAGTAAGGTGGATTTTTCAGAAACCCCGTTTCCGATATTTTTTAGTTTTAATTTTAATCCTATAATTTCATTAACTTCCGGAATGCCGTTGCCATTACCTTTGGTGCCGAGCTTTCCATCATCAAAAATCTCATAATTGAATGCAAATCGTGGTCTAGGTAATTGCTTAGTTTTTACATTTACATTATAAGTGTTTATCGTATTTTTGTTATAATCTTTGAATATTAATTCCACTTTATCATCTCTTGACAGTGCCCATTTAGGAATCTCAAAACTATTTGTCCAGGTTTTTGTCTGGCCTGCGGATATTTTTCCAAATATATATTCTTTGTTATTAAAAACAGGGTTGTCCGAATCTGTAACTGCATAAAGTCTTTGTATTGGGCTGGCTCCAATATTTTTCACATCGATACTAATATCAATCTTGTCTCCAGCTTTAACAATGGTTTTTGATTTATTTATATTAACAGCTATTTCACTGGTGTTTTTGTAATTATCACTTTGAGACCAGTCTATGCTCAAATCCTTTAACTTAAGAGAGATTTTTTTTTCTTCATTTATGGAATATTTATTTATCTCATTTTCAATAAAATTAAAGTCTGACAAAGTATCTGGGCTTGCAGAATTTTTAATGATATTTATAGAAAGTAAAACCGCGAAGTCACTGCTTATTTTATCCAATTTTTGTTTGCTATTTAGAGCTTCTTCAACTAAGTCTTGCTCGGGGTCAGTGTTTATTTCTAAAAATTTAATAGAATGTTTTGGGGTTTCTATACTCTGTAGACTATCTATGTCATCTGAATTTCTGCTTTGGTTTGGAATTAAATCTATATTGTCTTTAGATAAAGTTACACGCTGCAGAGCAATATCGGGGGTGATTCCAATATCCTGAATGGATATATCACCAGGAGTAAGGTAGCTTGCAATAGTTAGTTTGAGAGCGGCGTTATCTTTTAAGTTAAATATCTGCTGCACAGTACCTTTTCCAAAAGTTTGCTCTCCAACAATCAAAGCTCTGTTGTTGTTTTTTAATGCACCGGCTACAATCTCAGACGCGCTTGCGCTTCCGGAATCCACTAATACTACAATCTTTCCCCTGTACTCATAGAAATCATTACTAGCGCTGTATGTTTTTTTATCATTTCCAATCTGTGTAGATACGATATTTCCGCTTTGCAGAAAGAGGTCGGAAATCTTTTTGGATTGTTCTAACAGTCCCCCGGGGTTGCCTCGCAGGTCAAGTATTATACCGTCTGCAGAGTTTATATTGTCGCCGGTTAATTTATTTGCCTTCTCTTTTATGCTGCTAAGTGAGTTTTTCTGAAAATCCCTAAGCTTTATATAAAGGATATTCTCTTCTAAGACAAAAGCGTCTACGCTCTCAATCTTAATGGTGGCTCTTTTTATAGTAAATTTCTTTGGATTGGAAAAACCTTCACGCATTACATGAATATTAACCTTAGTACCCTTGGGTCCTCTCAGCTTGCTTACAGCTTCAAGAAGCGACATGTTGATGGTTGATCCATCTTCTATTTGAACTATCTTGTCTTTGGATTTTACCCCTGCTAGGTAAGCAGGGGTGCCTTCAATAGGCGATATTACTGTAAGCTGTCCTTCCCTTATGCCAATTACTATTCCAAGCCCTCCGAAGCTGCCTTCTGTTTCAATCATAAATTCTTTATATATTTTCGGAGTAATTATTCCTGAGTTTGAATCAAGGGTTTTTAAGATTGCGTCTACTACTGCATATTCTATTTCCAGATATGTTTTGTCAGGAGGCTGGTAATTTGCCCCTATGTAAGCAAAAACCTCGTCAAAAATTCCTGTTAGGTCCTTTATGTCTGTAATATTTTTATAATTAAAGCTTTTTCTGTTGTCCATTACCTGGACTGTAAAGTTTTTTGATTTCCGATTTTCAGGAAATTCAATTAAAACTTCATCGATAATTTGTTCAAGCTTTGATAGTCCTTCTTTTAGCATTTCTACGGGTTCTATCTTATTTTTGTCTATATAATATTTATTCACATAGCTAATTACAGGTGACACGATTTGTGTGGTTGTATTTTTCTCAGAAGCTGAAAATTGCAGAAAGGTGTTAAATAAGAGGAATAATGTCACGACAACTATAAAAATAATTGTTGAAATCTTATTAGACGAATTTGAAAAAAGGTTTTTTAACAATAGATTCTCCAGTAATTTATTTATATAAGACGATTAAGATAACAGATTCTGAATTATATTATTTAATATCATTTTTACAAATGTGCAATTGGGCCAGTAGCAATAAATAAAATAACAGATTAATAATTCATAACCATAATAATTAAGTATTAAGTAATTGCTTTAAAATAAATTGTTACCTTTTCAACTAATAATTGTTACCTTTTCAACTAATAATGGTTTATACTTTAAAAAAGTAGGGGAGGCTTAAATATGTATGTTGTTATGTATATTATAAAGAATAGTAAACTGGCAAGTTCGATGTTGTTGTCTGGTCTTGTTTGTTTTAGTTTTGTATTTGCGTCCTGTGCTCCAATTGATCCGTACCCGTCTTCTAAGAGAACTTATGAAGGCGCTACCACTGGGGCAGCGCTTGGTTCGGTAGCAGGGCTTCTAATAGATAAGGACAACAGGTGGAGAGGGGCTGTAATAGGCGGCCTTATCGGGGCGGCACTGGGTGGATCTTTGACAGAGATATCACAGCGTGCCTCAAGAGAGGCGGCGGCAGAGGGCAGGCCCGTTGCTTATGAAAGCAATGACGGATTCCAGAGGGTTGAGGCTACTCCGGTTGCATATAATTCCAATACAAACTGTCATAAAGTCAGAGAAAGA
>PVMS01164015.1_pt1 | contig 11450 bp, 8 predicted proteins | sample 1853461 | NCBI WGS metagenome assembly PVMS01 (sample SAMN08582032, study PRJNA380276) | Marine sediment metagenome, whole genome shotgun sequencing project. | isolation source: ocean sediment barecode stripped | collected 2017
GATAACAATATTCAGAAAAATCATATTCATTTGGCAGGTTTGTTGGCTACCCTGGTGTTCCTTTACACCCCGGCAGGCTTTTCCAGCTCCGTGCCTGATGTGGTCACCGGATCTTCGTCCTGGGAAAAGCCTGCCGGGGTGTAAAGGAACACCAGGGTAGCCAACAAACCTGCCAAATGAATATGATTTTTCTGAATATTGTTATCCATACTTTTAACTTAACAGATCAGTCTTCAATTTTCCGTACAACACGGAATCCGGTGAAATCATTTCGATCACCATTTTTAAGATTAAACCTGGCCGGCAACCGGATCTCCTTGCTACCGGTGATCCATGAACCACCACGGGTCATATGTGAGCTGCAAAGACCACGACCCCAGGCACTGCCATCCACTGGCGCGTCAATGTATGACAGGTTCATGCAATCCGCGGTCCATTCTGAAACATTGCCGGTAGTATCATACAGACCAAATGAATTGGGCATGAATGAACCCACCTTTGCCGTTCCCAGCGCCATATCGTCTTCACACTGCGGATGTTGCCAGCGGAAACCGGTTTCTGCGCCGGCCACATTGGCATACTGGCAGACTTTCGCAGGATCGCCTCCAGGCCAGTCGCTGTTTTCGCCAGCCCGGGCAAAATATTCCCACTCGCTTTCACTGGGTAAACGATAACTCTGGCCGGATTTTTCACTGAGCCAGTGCAAATATTGTCCCGCGTCGTTCCACGACACCATGATGACAGGGCGATCAGCTCTGCCCCAGCCATTGTCGGTCGGATATGACATGCAAGCTTTGTCGTCATAACAAGTATCCCATTCAGCCATGGTGACTTCATGGATGCTGACGGCAAAGGGCTCGTCAATGGTAACCAGGCGGCGTGGTTTCTCGATATTCAGGGCAAGCTTTGAATTATCGTTGGATCCCTGCCAGTAAGCCCCGGCGGGAACCACGATCATACCCGGACAATCCTCGCAGTCTTTGAATGATTTTCCGGGCCGCAACGTCAGGTCATCGATGTGCTGTAGTGCCGATGTCACATTGACGCCTTGCGCAAATGCATCGATATAAGCCTGGAAGGCCTCCCTGGTATTGAGCTTCAGCGCGGTTTGAAATGCCTTGTCATCGTCGGACTGATCCTGGAGTAAACGGCGTACCCGTCTAGCTTCTTCAATGTGTAAACCGGCCGGCCAATCTGCGATATATTCGTCAAAGGAAGCGATGCTGCGCGTACCGCTGGCTTGCTCCCAGGCGAGCATTTCCAGTCTTTCCTGCTCCAGTCGTTGACGTTCCTTTTTTGCCTCGGCCTGCTTGATGGAGTCTATCCGTCGCAGTGCTTCAGCCTGGTGTATACCAAGGGGGAAGAAATCCAGGTAATCTTCATAGGCCGGAATATTGTCCTCTGCTGAAAGTTTCTGCCAGGCTTTTTCATCCAGTATACCGAGCTGGGTCTTTGCCAGTGCCGAATAGACGGATTCAGGAAAGTCGGCAATAAAGCGCCGATAGCCACCAACGGTATCGGCTTTTAATGCAGCTTGCCAGCGTCTGGTCTCCACGGATGTCGGTTCCTTGGCAGGTCGATCGGATTGCGTCGAAGTTGATGATTCGTCAACTCCGGTGGAGGTTTCAAGCACAGTCAGATCCGCTGACTCATCCGTCAACAAAAACACGCCAACGGCGGCCATGCCGAGTAGAAATATGCCGAGCATAATGATCGGTAACCATTCCCGGTCTTCTTTGGCATAAAGTTCTGTGCTTCCCCCAACAACCACGGTACGGTGCCAGTCGAGGCTCTTGAACGATTTCTTCCATTGTTCCACATTGGCCGGTCGTTCATGTGGATAAACCTGCAAGCCAAATTCCACGACATCAGTTAAACCGCCGTATTGTTCGGCAGGCGCCAGACTTGAGAATGCTGTCAGCGGGTCTGCTTCGCCGGCATTGAGTACTTCCTGCCTGCTTGTTGACGACAACGGTATGTTGCCGGTCACACAACGATAAAGTGTCGCGGCAAGACCATAAATGTCAGTCCAGTAGCCTATTTCACCGTCTTCCAGCGATTGTTCGGGGGCGGCATATCCTTCACTGCCGAATCTGTGGGTAGCGTCATTGCCGGCGGCAACACCGAAATCAAGCAATACAGGATCACCGTCTTCGGTCATGTAAATATTGGCGGGTTTGATATCTTGGTGAATAATCCCCTGTTGATGAATGTGTTCAAGGGCATCCATCAGAGGCAGCATCAATGCTCTCGCATCTTCGCGGTTCAATGTGCCATCCGACTCAAGCAGGTGATGCAGGGCCTGGCCCTGGTAATAGCGCATCAGGATATAGGCTGTACCATTGCTTTCAAAATATCGCAAGACCTTGACGATATTTGGATGGTCCAGGGCGGCAAGCATACGCGCCTCAGCCAAAAAGCCCTTGAGACCATTGGCAAAATCCTCACCGGAGGCCTCATCTACAGGCAAGACACGACCGTCATCCTGTCTTTTGACCAACTTGGCAGGCAAGTATTCCTTCAAGGCAAAGCGGGTTCCGATCGCAGGGTCGGTGACCAGGTAAGTAATTCCATACGCACCTACGCCAAGGATGGCGTTGACCTGCAGTTCCCCAACATGGGAGCCGGGTTGCAAGGCCGTTGACTGGCCTGTCATGTCAGTTCTTCCTGTTTGCTTGCCAGGCTGATACGCACAGATAGCTGACCCAGGAAAATCTCGTCGTCTGATCCGGTGTACATGATTTCGCCAGCCAGGCATGGAATGCCATTGATAAAAGTGCCATTACTGGAACCGAGATCGGAAAGGGTCATAATTCCATCTTCAACTGTCAATCTCGCATGTGAACGGCTGATGGCAGGGTGTTCGATACTGATGTCTGCGTCTCCTCTGCCTATGATGATATCGAAATGCTCGTTGCTGGCCGCACAATAGCGTTTAAAGACCGTATCAGCATCTAATAAACCCTCGACAAGTACAACAATGTCGCAACCAGGGGGCAGGGCACTCATGTTGGGGATACTTGATTGATCAAGCGGTGCCGAACGAGGTCGCACAGCGGCTGTATCTGAAACTACATCCAGTTGATCAGTGTCGGGTTCTTCTGCGGCTGATGGATACATTTTGGCAGACGGTTCATTTTTGACCGCTAGCTGCGGGTTTTTAGCTAGCCGAATGAGGGGAATTCCTTTCCAAATCAATATTGCCAGGGCAAATACACCAAGGAATTTCATCCATACGGGAATACTGTGCCAAATAGATGGGGGTTGATAGGTGCTGGTTGATACAAATTGACCGGGATCAGTAGCGGCACCTTCAGAATTATCTGCTGGTGGTTCTGTTTCTTTGCTGTTTTTTACATCATCCTGAACCGGTTCGGGCAAGGTCTTGGTTTGTTCGGCCGCATTGGTCACAGAAGCTGCAGACTTTGAAGCGCTTAAACAGCTTGCCTGAGGTATGTCGACCTGCATCACATCAAAAATCTGGCTTAATTCATCGGTAAATACGACTACGGGAAATTTGTCCAGATCCATGCTTTGTGGACCAAGGGCCAGGCTCAGTCCGGCAAGATAACCACATTCATCAAGAATCGGGCCCGTGACATAAGGCAAGGGCGTATCAGGTGAAACGGTGACACGCATACCGGATTCCGGTTGAGACATCCTGATCGGTACCCAAAGCGGTTTTGCGCCCTCTGCCATCATGTCTGCAGGTGGAAAGGTCTCAAGATGCAAGGCCTGATCCGGATCCAGGGCATTATCAGACAGAACAATACCCGGTCGTTCCAACCCTTCAACCAACAAGAGTGCCAATCCACCCGAGGAGGGTCTGTCGACTGCAATGGCGGGGCGGCCATTAATGGCAATATCGACTCCATCATCCAGCACCACGATTTCCCCTTCGTCTTTGATCAGGCCGGCAGGAACCAAAACCAGGCCATCATCGGATATCACGATACCGGTGGTTGGCTGTGCAAGTGTCTTTGTGACCAGTTTCAAGGTCAACACCACCGATTCAGACAAGGGTCGCTCTTCGACATCTTGTGCACTGGCCTGTTCCTTGATCTGTGCCCCGGCTGAAAGGGGAACACAGGCAAGCAACAAAGTAAGCAGCAAGAAGCGGCTTAGCAAGCGTATATCCATTTGAAGCTGCCGGACGCTAAAACCTGTCAGCATCAGGGGGAGTAAAGTCGGTTGATCAGGTTGTCGAGGCAATACTGTCCCGATTTGTTGAGGATGCTTTCTTCTTTCCCCTGTATCAGGTTCTGCAGGAAAACCAGGACAGCGGCCATGACCAATGCCAACAGCGTGGTACTGAATGCAACACCTAGTCGTTCCGTGACCTGGTACAGCATTTCCGGGCTTTCGACATTCGCCCGGTCACCCGCATAATTCAGGGCCAGCATAATACCGATAACGGTACCGATAAATCCGAGTGAAGGTATTAGCCAGGTGATATAGTGGATCATGTTGTAGCGCAAATCAAGCTCGTGCAAAAACAGTTCGAGGCTGGAATTTAACAGGGAGTTGGTCTGGTCTACCGATTGACCGAGGTTAAAATTAAGTACACAGCGTTCGATCAAACGCGGTAGGAAACAGGTGGTGCGGTACTTACTGCTACGGACCTTCTGGTAAATCGGCGTAATATCATCACCCGGCCGCAGTACCGTTTCTTCATCAGTTGGCAGATAATCCCGATCTAACTGGCTTTCCTCTATCCGGCCTGCTCGCCAACGCAGCGATAATTCTCCCAGGCCGACAAAAAATGCCAGCCATAATATATTTTGTACTGTGAACGGCCAGGATGCGCGCTTGACATCCAGCATGATGGCAGCGGCATCGGGTGGCAGTATTCTTGTCAGAAGCGCAATCACCAGTAATGCCGACACCAGGCTGACTAAAATCGTAATTTGACGTGTCATTTTTTAATAGACCTTCATATAAATTTTTGAAAACAATTTAATCATCTCGCTCTTCGATCTTTCCTGTGACCGCGTTACGCATGGGCTTTTTCAAAACGGGCCCTGGGCCGGCTAAGTCAGAAAATGCTCGAACACTTTTGTTAGCGGGTTTAAGTGTAAAATGCCTGGCCTCAAGCCTTGCATTGGAGCCATCACCAAATACCGCGGTAAGACGCTGTAGTGGTACCTCAAGTTCCCCAAAACGGACCCTGTCACCAATACACAGTGTAATTTTTTTAAGCTGGATCCAGCTGTCATTCCGATTCAGAAATGTACCATTGCTTGAACCCATATCGACAAGTGACACCAGTCCGTCATCTGCCAGCTCGAGACTGGCGTGATGGCGGGATATACCGGGGTGTTGCAACACCAGGTCTGATGATGATTCGCACCCGATTGATCTGCTGTTAATTGCACTGCTCACGCGGCTTTAGTTCCTGTCGTTTTTATATTAGAGCCGGCGAAATAAAGCTTGCGGCACCTGGCGTATTGATCAATCGCCCAGTATAAGGCATTCATTGTGTGCATCGTTATCATTGCGCCAATGCCAGGAAATGACCCGAATTGGCCCGTGCGAGGCTTTCCATGAACTCAACTGTCCCCTTGTATCTGAAATAATCGCCAACGGTCACTGCGTGTATCTCTATACCCCTGCTGTTAGACAACACGATGTCCTTAATCAATGCCCTGGGTGGAAGCCCGCTATTGTATGTTGGGTTCGGCAGGCCATCGGAGATCAATATGATGGCCTCAGCCGGGCTGCTGAAGGCTTGCTTCAAGGCAGCCTGCAGCGAAGATGAGCCCGCATACTTGCCGGAAAGACCAGCTACAAAACGCAAAGCCTGAGCACGGTTTGATCCGCTCATGGTCACCAGTCCGCCATTTTCCGGCCAACGATAATATTGGGGTCCTGAATCCAATTGCTGAAAACCAAGAATCCCGAATTCGTAACCGGTCTGCAAGGACTCAAGTGCCCTTGCAATTGTACCAGCGACCAATGATTCGTGTGCGGCCAGGTATTTGTTCATATCGATCATTAATAACAGGCGCGTCTTGTCCGTTTTAAGACCCAGGAACCGGAATGTGACCAATTGGCTGGCAAGCTCATCTTCCGTTTCTGCCTGGCTTTGGGGAGGTGGTGGCGGCTGATCAAGTCTTGCCTGTAGTCGGGCGCGGATAGTCTCCAACTCGCTCGACATGATTTCCTGCTCAGCCTGTAATTCGAGTTGACGGGTTTGGGCGGTATTGAGTGCTTCATTGATGCTGTCCACTCCCAGCACCGTATCATTCAGCAATGACTCTGTCTGGCTGGCTAAAGAATCAAGATATTCCAGGTGCCCCTCCAGCCTGACTTCTTTCTGGTAGTCGGGCATCAGGATGATGGTGATAATGATGAAAGCACCCATCGCAGAGGCGAACAGATCAATCGCAGAGAGCGAATAAACACCCAGATTCCTCATCCGTGTTCTCATCGTGACACGCCAACGAAATCACCGCTGTTGAGACGTGCCAGGGTTTGCATAAAAAGTACAAGGTTACGGTTATGCGTGTAATCACCAATCGCCACGGTGTGAATTTCCGTCTGTCTGAATTGATTCAGCTGGGTGATGTTTTCAATGATAAAACCCGGTGGTGTATTGGGTTCACCGTCACTCATCAAGATCACGGAGCTCGAAGGATATTCAAGCGCGGCTTGCAGGGCAAAATGGGTCGGTGTTGAACCCTGGAATTTACGCACCAGGGAATGCGTGAAGGCTTCGGCCAGATCGAGGTTATCTTTGGTGGCCGTCAGTAACTTGTTACCGGTCGGAAACCTCCACAGCACCGGCTGCGGATTGCCGTGGTATCCGACGATGGCGAAATTGTTGGATTCATTCAGGGGCTTCAATATCTCCAATACAGACTCGACCATCAGGTCTTCGTACTGCAGCATGCTTCCTGACATATCTACAAGAATGACAAAAGACTTCACCTCGGACGCGATTCCAAGAATGGAAAACTCGACACCATCGGTCACAGCTTTCGGCTCCGGTTCGGGGGTCTCTGGAGGGTCCGGTTCGCTGATGTCAACCGGCAGGGCCGCCAGTTGATTGTTGATATCCATCAATTCCTTTCTAAGCCGGGATATTTGTTGTTCCCGACCCATATTGGCCCTGCTAAGTTGCTCCAACTCACTCTGCAACTGTTCCTGCCTTGCTTTCAGATCGACAAGATCCACGGCTGCCAAGCGGCGTCTTTCCACCACGTCCTGGGTTCTCGCAAAAGAATCGTCCGGGCCGGCATGGCGATAGTAGGGAAATAACAACATGACCAACAAAATGAAGGCGCCAAGGGCCGAGGCAAACAAATCAATGGCCGAAGTTGAAAAAACAGCAGTGTCTCTTTCTGGAATTCTCACGTTTATTTTTTATTTAATTTGAACCTGAAGTTGACATCATGGATGGCGATTATGTTCAATGCTGTGTTCACTTTGTTTGGATTCCGGTTGCCATGGGTCATATGATACCTAGTGTTCGATCTGCGACGTTAAAATGTTGTTTAAACAAACCATAGCCGTGGTGCTGTTAACCAGCGTGTATGCGCCTGGATTTTTGCTCGCCCAAAACAAAACGCCATTGATGAAGCAGGAGTATTTCGTTCAGCAGGCTGCCGATGAGTCGTTGCTGATAAGAATCGATGCTTTTGAGGCCGAGTTCGAATCGAGAATATCGGAGCAGGGCGGTAGAAACATCGCGCTATCTGCCATCCCGGGAAGCCGTATTGTACCGGTGTTTCAATACATCAACGCGCAGGACAAGGCCCGTCAACTTGAAATAGAAGTCACATCAAATCTGCATACCTCCCGCAGTGATTTTGGACTCGGGCTGACCAGGATATCGGTTTGGGATGATCGTAGCGATACTCTCGACCGGGCCTACCAGTTGCTTTCTTTTGGCATGCTGGCAAGCAATGATGAGAGTGCGGCGAATTGGACGGTGAAAATCGACAGCCTGATCAATGCGTCGCGGGTGTTTCAGCAATTTGGCATGAAGGAAATGCGTTTGTGGTCAACTTACCTGGCAGCACACCTGATTCAGTCCCATTTACACGATCACAGTATCGTTTTCAGTATGTGCCGTGAAATACTGGCCGAAGTCAAAGACACACGTCTGGAAAAGATCGAATTAGCTGCCTTGCGTTTGCAAAGTGAAGCCATGATCGGTCTTAAAAGGTCAGGTTTTCTGGATATCCCCCCCAATAAGCCTGATCCGGTTCAATCTGCATTGGCCAAAACCGCAATACTCGCCCGGTCGATGGGTTTTTATTTTGAGCAGGCGCAGACATTGAATATAAGCGGTGCCGAATATGTGGAAGAATCCGATTATGCAAGCGCGATTATCCAGTACCAGCAAGCAGTGGAGATTGCCGACCTTGTGGGGGATGCGGAACTGGCAACCGGTATTCGGGAACGCATCGTTGAGATACACGCGATAGAGGGTAATGTCTCCGCCAGCAGCGCCGTCCTTCAGGAAATTGAAATACAGTTGCTGCAAGAAGGTGGGGATGAACTGGCACTCAACCTGCTGGCACAGGGACGTTTGTTAATTCGAAGCTATCACTATCTGCGAGCCTACGAAGTACTGTCACAGGCCTTGATTCACCAAAATGACAGCGCCATTCGCAGGCAGGTGAATTTTGAGCTGGCAAAGTTGTTTTATGCAACCGGTCGTCTGGAAAAATCAAAAACATACCTGCAGTTGGCTGAGATCAGCATTAATGCATCATTGAAGGGAGCTGGCAATTCAATTGTTGATATCGGAGAGGGTTTGCGAATTCTGGCTAGTATCTATCGCAGCAGTTCAGATTTCGCCCAAATGCGCAAAGCACGCGAAGTGCAGGGGGAATATCGGCCGGATTTGGCCCAATACCGCTATGAACAAGGCCTGGATGAACTTGCTCCTGAAAGGAAAAACTTGCAAAAAGCGCGCTCATTGTTGGTTCAAAGCCAACAAGCAGCGTCGGCCTCGGGTCAACCGGATATACAACAGCTTGCATTGTTGCAATTGTGTGCGCTTGAAAACACGCTCGATCAAAACAAATGCCTCCGCTCCAATGCGCGTGCTGCATATGACTGGTTAAAGCACGGTGGCGTACCCCGGCATTCCGTCGAAGCCATGTATTTATGGGCAAAGATCCTGGCAAATGGCGGACGGCGCTCAGACGCGCTTGGTGTTTTAGATCGCCTGGTGAGCGATATTCATTTTTATCGTCATTCCTTACCGGGAGTTTTGGGTTCCTGGTACAGACACGCAGCGAATCGCTGTTTGAGTATTACCGTGACCTGGCGGTTGTAAATTCATCTTCAGACGGTTCGGCATCCCTGCTGGCACTCAGCAAAATCAGGTACGCCGGAAAGTATTCTGAATCGGATTCAGTTTCGGTCGGCACATCGGGAAATACTGATTTGTTGAGGATTCAGTTGGGGGAACGCGCAGATACAAGGTCAGCAGCGGTGATTGAAAGCTTGAATAAAAGTATCGACCAGGGCTTGTCTGGGCTCAGACGTCCCTTCGACCAGGAGTTCGGCTTTCTTTCAAAGAGCGGATTGCAACAATTTTTGAGGAGTATGGGCAACGATGAAAGCCTGCTGACTTACCATATAAACAAGGTATCAGCACGGGTCTGGGTTGGAAACAGAAGTGGTGTGCAACAATTAGGCATACCCCGTTCATCCGGACTACATGAAGATATTCTGAGAACACGTGTGGGGTTGGCGGATGCCGGAATATCTTCTTTTGAACGCAATATGACAGAACTTGGCAATCGCTTGATCACCCCTGTTGCCCACTTGCTGACTGAGACGGTATATATCGTTCCAGCGGGTGCTTTACTGGGTTTTCCATTTGATGCTTTACGCTTTAAAGAGCGTCACCTGTTCGAAAATCATCGATTCATCAACCTGACTTCATTTCCGTCAAATGTGAATCCGGCAGGGAGCTTAAAGGCGGGTGCCCTGGAGAGGGTTTTTCTGGCAGGTCATCCTCAAGACTATTCCAGCAGTTATTTAAGTCGTCTTGATACCTCAACGGAGATCAGTGTGGTTGCTGATATTTTTGTTGGTCCCGGATTAAGTATTATCCAGGGTACGGCCTTGCTACCGGATGAATTTCAGAGCGAGCAACTACAACAGGCGAACCTGGTCCACCTGACCATGCCCGGTGTGATCAATTTGAAGTATCCCGAGCAATCGAGTTTTGAACTATCCGGAAATGAATACAACCTGGAACGTGCATCCATCGGGCCAGCGGAAATTCGGCAGCAAAATCTGACTGCAAAGCTGGTGTTTCTCAGCACCACCCGGATGAAGGAATACTCTCTTTCAGCATTCACCCATCAAGCTGCACTGATTTCTGATCTTCACCACGCAGGTGCCAGGGCTGTCATCGCCGGCTTGTGGTCCTTAAGCGGCAACGCTGCCGAGGGCTTTATCAGTGATTTTTATCGCAGGCTTGAACGCTCGGATAACATAGCAACCGCCTTACAAGCTGCCAGGCTGCAATACCTGGGAACCAACCGGGAAAATGGTCTTTATGACTGGGCTAGTGTCCAGCTGTTCATCAACTGATTGTTATAAATTAACAGGTATATTCAGTGCATCTTATATTACGACTTGTTTTTAATGAGTATCTTTAATATGTTTTTTGCCAGCTTTCCGTAAGGCGGGGCAAGATATTTCAAGGCGCTGAAGCCGGCCTGATAAAACACGGGCCGCAGCTTCGAGAATGTGACAAAGCCTTCGTAGCCGTGATAATGCCCCATACCACTTGCGCCCACACCGCCAAATGGTAGGTCGTGCTGACCGGGATGGAGCATGGCATCATTGATACAGGCACCACCGGACATCACGTGATCGAGATAAAAAGACTGTAACTCCCGGTCATTGCTAAAGGGATAGAATGCCAAAGGACAGTCACGACCATTGATGTACTCAACCACTTCGCGCTTATCTTTGTATGTTTTCACCGGCATGATTGGGCCAAAAATCTCCCGCCGTAGCAAGATCATGTCCTCAGTGGCATTCAACACCAGTTGAGGGGCCATTTTTCTGAGTTCTGGTTCAGATTCCGGCCCCTTGGTGAGCTTAATCAGTGTGGCACCTTGCTGATCGGCATCTGCGAGGGCTTCATTGAGGCGATCAAAGGACTTCTGGTTTATGATCGAGGTGTAGTCAGGGCTATTGATATCCGGACAATGCCGGGCCACCCAGGTCTTGGCGGCAGAGACAAATTCATCCAGGCGTTCTTCGTGTACAAACACGTAATCGACATTGACACAAACCTGGCCTGCATTAAATAACTTGGCAAACATGATGCGTTCAACGGCCTTCCCAATCGGGTAATCAGGTGCGATAACTGCCGGCGATTTTCCGCCCAATTCCAGGGTGACCGGTGTAAGGTTTCTTGAGGCTGAGGCCATCACGGCCTTACCGGTTGCACCGGAACCCGTAAACAA
>PVMS01050462.1_pt1 | contig 11446 bp, 9 predicted proteins | sample 1853461 | NCBI WGS metagenome assembly PVMS01 (sample SAMN08582032, study PRJNA380276) | Marine sediment metagenome, whole genome shotgun sequencing project. | isolation source: ocean sediment barecode stripped | collected 2017
TGTGGTTTTGCTCTCTCGGATCAGCCAAACCTGAACCAAATCTGAGCGCTAATTCTGCGAAGTTATTTTTGCGCGAACCCTAAGCTTTGGTGAATAATGCGGGATTTCCACTGCGTTACAACAAGCAGCGGGGAATTCAAATTTAAACAATTTGTTGCTTGACATACAAACTTCCTTATAATATTGGATCTAATATAGATTCTCCCTCGAAATCTGTTCTCTATCTCGAATCAGGTTACATTGTGAAACATTGTTTGTTCTGCTGACCTCATTCTCAATTTATTTCTCGCTATCTAATTTTTATTGTTTCTTTTGCCAGTAATATATCTCGAAAATATTGGTGATATCGTTTTACTGCTTTTGGCCGGGGAACGTTTCGGACGTTTAGCGGAGGGCTTACCAAATAAATTTGGTGAAGGAGCATCTGGCACCCCGGCCATTTAATCCGAATTTCTCAAAAATTTGATTAGTCCATCTGGGGTCTTGGGAGCACTTTTGCCAGCTCGGCAATTTCGGGCACCTTATGTTCCCATTCAATGGCCATCATGTGGACCCCATGAACCCCTTTCATCTCTTTAAACTCCTCAACTTGCTCACAGGCAATTTTGATCCCCTCATCAGCCACCTTCTTCTTGTCAACCCCCTTGAGACGGTTAATCGTCTCCTCCGGCACTTCGATGCCCGGCACTTTCTTCTGCATGTATCTGGCCATACCCACGCTCTTCATCGGGGTTACGCCGGCAAGAATATATACCTTCTCCGTCAGGCCCATGTCGTTGGCTTGTTCGATCCATTTTCGGAACCGGTCCATGTTATAAATGCACTGGGTTTGAATAAAGTCAACCCCGGCCTCGACCTTCTTGGCCAAACGGTGTACCCGCCATTCATAGGGCTCTGCAAAGGGATTGGCAGCGGCACCGATAAATATTTTTGGCGGACCTTCGATTTCTGCCCCGGTTTGGAACTTACCTTCATCCCGCATGGTCTTGACCATGTTAATCAGCTGGATGGAATCGATATCAAAGACGCCCATAGCGTCCGGATGGTCACCGAACATACAGTGGTCTCCGGTTAAACACAGCATATTTCGTACGCCATGCGTAGAGGCTCCAAGAATGTCGGCCTGCATGGCCAACCGGTTGCGATCCCGGCAAACCATTTGAAAATTCGGCTCCAGCCCTTCCTGAATCAATATCAAACAGGCGGCCCAGCTTGCCATACGGACGACGGCAGTCTGGTTGTCTGTAATATTAACCGCATCCACCATTCCTTTCAGATGTTCGCACTTTTCCCTCACTTCCTCCGCAGACGTGCCTCGCGGCGGTCCCAACTCGCCTGTAAATGCAAAATGACCGGCCTCTAAAACTTTTTCCAAATTGCTTCCTGATTTCATAAGCTTCCCCTGTACTGATAACTTGATTCGTTTATTCGTTGATTGGTTGTTCTATGCCATTATGAATATCAGCTACATACGCCTAATGCTTCCTCTATGTCAGCTATTTGACAATTTAATCATTCATTAGCCATCGCTTTCTGGCTTCTTGTATCCCGTTTGGACTAATGTCCGTGGTTTCTGGTTCTTCCATGGTACGATCTCATGATATCTTTTAATGAGGTCAAGGCGGTCCTGGCCGGCCAGGCGCCCGTATATTTCAAACCAGGCACAAGGCTGATCCTGGCTTATCTCACATTTGCCTTGGTCGGTTCCGCCGCAGGGCCCGTTATAAAGGCCCTTGGCACACATGGTTACCGGACAGATGCCGCCGGTCCATGCTAAAACGCAAGCGCTACATGAACGACAACGTTCCTCGTACCAACCCACATCTTGGTTCACTCCGATAAACGTCGTATCCACCGCAGGCAAAACCGGTTTGTCAGGATAACGCTCAGCCAAAAACTGAATCCCTGCGCCACAGGCCATGGATAACAGCGCCTCATACGATTCCACCATGTCGTCCAATACCTCCAAATACTCTCGATCGCATTGGCGTTCTATGGTGGTCGCTCCTAGTTCAATGGGATCTTCATCCAGCTTACGAGCCATATCGAGCTCGGCGTTTAATACCGACACCTCCTTTTCACCTCCTGTCAAACACACGGCAACACAGGTTCCACAACCCACGTTTAATACCTTCTTGTCTCCCTTAAGCATCTCCTTGATTTCTTCAAAGGGTTTTCTTTCTGCAACTATCATAATTCCTCCTGTTGTGCCAAACGGATTATCGATAAAAGTTAAAAACGTTATCTATTGGGTTTTCGCCCATTTCTTTAGTGGATTCGGCCCTAGCTTACGAATGTTGTCCGTCATCTCCTTTGCATAGGCCGCAAAGGTCGGTCCTTCACCTGAAGAAAGATTATACATTCTTGCTCTGTCAGCTTCTAGACCGATTTCTTCTAGTAGGATACGGACGTGATCCACGCGTTCACGGGCCCTGAAATTTCCTTCGTTATAATGACAGTTTCCTTCCAGGCATCCCACGGCGTATACACCATCGGCTCCTTTTTGAATCGCTCTCAACAGGTGCATGACATCCACTTTACCCGTGCATGGCACCCGAATGATTTTAATATTGGTCGGGTAATCGAGTCGCATGGAACCTGCCAGGTCCGCAGCCGAATACCCTCAGTAATCACAGCAAAATGCGATAATCGTCGGTTCAAAATCCGCCATTACATACCCTCCACAAGCAACGCATCAATTTTACTCACTATTTGATCGTCTTCATAGTAGCTTAGTTGAATGGTCTGCCTCGGGCAGACGCAGGCACACACGCCACATCCGTGGCAGATAGCCTCATTGATTTCTATTACTTTTTCTTCTTCGTTAAAAATAGGCACCCCGAACGGACATGATCGCACACAGGTCAGGCACTTGACACAGCAATCGACATCAACTTTGGCCGTAATGGCCGAAAGCTTGATCTCCGATTTTGCGAGGAATGTCGTGGCTCGCGAAGCGGCTGCCTGTGCCTGGGAAATCGCCTCTGAAATGAGCTTGGGACCATGGGCACTGCCACATAGAAAAATGCCGTCTCCCGGCATATCCACCGGTCGAAGTTTGACATGCGCTTCGATGAAGAAACCTTCCGGGTTGCGATTTAGTTTCATAATGCCGCATAGCTTTTCGGTATCCTCGGCCTCCACACCTACGCTTAAGGCCACAAGGTCCGATGTTATCTCTATGTCCCGCTGCAGGATATGATCTTTAACCGTAACAAGAAGGGCGCCATCCGATGCGGTTGTTACCATCGGAGGTGTCTCACTGTTGAATCGAATAAAAACGACCCCTTGTTTTCTTGCCTCGGTGTAATAATCTTCAAGAAGACCGTATGTTCGGATATCTCTGTACAGTACGAAAACCTGGGCATCCGGATTGAGTTTCTTTATATGGAGTGCATTCTTCACTGCGTTCTGACAACAAATGCGTGAACATTCAACATTGTCGTCGTTACGTGAACCCACACACTGGATCATCACAACATTGTTGAAATCAGCAGCGCCGTTCTCTTCAAGGAGATCACTCAGCTCCACTTGTGTAATGACATTATCCTGTTCTTTGTAAAGATATTCAGTAGGGGCGTACTCTTTTGCCCCGGTTGCCACAATAATGATCCCGTGTTTTACGGTCTGCAGTTCTTTTCCGGAGCCAACCTCGATTTTGGTCGAAAAATTACCTTTGAATCCTTCGAACCCGACGATTTTGGCCGCTTTAAGAACGTTGATTCTTGCACTGGCTTCTACTTGTTCGATGAGTTTTTCGAGATGTATCTGAACATCCTCTCCTTCGATGGTATGATGAAGTTTTCGTGCAAACCCTCCGAGTTGAGCCTCCTTTTCAACCAGAACCACATCGAACCCTTGTTTATCGAGACCCAACGCAGCGTTCATGCCGGCAATGCCACCACCGATAACCAGTGCCTGTTTGTTAATCGGTACGATCTTCTCTTTTAACGGCCTGAGGTGAGCAGCTCTTGCCACAGACATGCGGACAAGATCTTTTGCCTTCTCTGTTGCCGCATTCGGATCCTTGGAGTGTATCCACGAGTTCTGGTTGCGGATATTGGCCATTTCAAACAGGTATCTATTTATGCCGCATGCCTCAAGGGTTTCCATAAACATCTGCTCGTGGGTCTTGGGGCTGCAGGAAGCGACCACTATACGGTTAAGTTTGTGTTCGATGATCCGCTCTTTTATGATGTCCTGGGTATCCTGACTGCAGGTAAAGAGATTCTGATCGGTATATACCACATAGGGAAGTTTTGCCGCATATTCCTGAACCGATGGCACATCCACAATTCCGCCGATGTTGATACCACAATTGCAGACAAAGACACCGATACGGGGCTCCTCCTTGGAGACATCGATTTCTTCGGGAACGTCGACTTTGGGAATGTCTGTTCCTCTTGCTTCAGCCAGGTCGGCACCCGCCAAACAGGCGGCGGCACTGGCTTCTGTAATCGATTCGGGAATGTCTTTAGGGCCCTGAAATACGCCACAGGTATAGATACCGGGACGAGATGTAGCCACCGGTGAAAAGGGGCTGCTTTTCACAAAGTTATAGTGATTGAGTTCTACACCCAAGCGCTTTGCGAGATCAGCGGAGGAATTTGTAATCTCAAGACCCACAGACAGGACCGCCATACTGAAGACCTCTTCCTTAATATCGCCAGCTTCATCAACATAATGCACGACGATGTCACCGGTTTCAGGAACTTCCTCTATCGTATGGACTCTGGCCTTGATGAAACGAACACCATCTTTATCTCTTGCACGAAGGTAATATTTTTCATAGTCCTTGCCAAAAGTCCGCATATCCATATTGAAGATGGCACAATCGAGATCACCACCATGGGCATGCTCCTTGGAGATCATGGCTTCTTTAACAGCGTATGTACAGCACACGGAGGAACAGTAGCCGTTACCGCATTGATTGGTATCCCTGGATCCGACACACTGGAGCCACGCAATGCTTTTGGGCTCTTCACGGTCCAGCGGCCTCATGAGGTGTCCGAAATAAGGTCCTGATGCACTCAAGATTCTTTCAAATTCTTCACTGGTAACGACATTTGCATATTTTCCGTATCCCAGCAAATCAAGGTTGGACGGATCATACCCTTGGCTACCCGAAGATAGAATGACTGAACCGACATTGACCGTTGTTTCGCGTTCTTTATCGTCGTAGGTGATTGCCTTTGCAATGCACATGTTCTCGCACAATCCGCAGCCGACACATGTGTCCGTGTCTATGGCATAGGCCAGGGGAACCGCCTGGGCATATTCAATGTAGGTCGCCCTTCTGTCATCCAGCCCCTTGTTATATTGATTAACGGCCGTAACCGGGCAATGTATTGCGCACTCACCACAGCCGGTGCATTTAACCTTGTCAATGTATCGTGGGTAATTGACCATCTTAACCGAAAAATTTCCGGGATCACCCTCGACACTTGTCACTTCGCTATTGGTTATCAGATTGATGTTCATGTGCCGGCCGACCTCGACCAGTTTGGGTGAGATCACTCACATGGCACAGTCATTGGTCGGAAACGTCTTATCCAATCTGGACATCATTCCGCCAATGGTCGGCGATTTATCCACCAGATAAACATAATAATCTGAATTAGCCAGATCGAGTGATGCCTGCATACCAGCAATACCGGCACCAACTACCATAACTGATCCGCTTTTTTTAGCCATCTTTCCTCCCATAATAAAATCGTGTCACGATTTTATATAACGCCCGTCCGCCATCGGCTGCGCCTCAGGCGAATGCCGGGCGGGCCTGCCCGCTCGTGCCCCTTGCAATGGCAGGCGGGCGACGTTGTCGCTCCTGATTGCAGAATGATTGATCTAAACAATCTTGAATCTTCAATAGTCAATTCTATATCGCGGCAAAGACGGGTATTCTATTTTCCATACCCGTAAATTCGACTTTGTTTGTCTTTTCCATGTCGGCAATCAGGCGCGATATCAACACAAGATCAAGCCCGATCTTCTTGTTGATTTCTCTGACCGAAGTAAAATCTTCTTTGATTGCCAGATATATAAGGTTCTTGTGATATTCTCTCTCGAGTACTGAATCTAATATCGATTCATATTTTTCCAAATCCCACTTGCGGCCGTACACATCACCGTCTTTTGTAATCTTGACTTCCTTGCCGACCATCCAGCGCAGCATTTCGTTTTGGAACGTCATCCGGGCCGCCTCCAATTCCATGGAAAAGGCTGCGGGATCAAATTTCCCCAGGCCCTTTACGGTCTCGGTTGTCTGGGTTGTAATTTGGGCAAAACGCTGCGCCTCTGCCGATGACACCCAAGCCAGATGAAGTCGTTCTGATCCGATGCCGGCCAGTCCGAGTAGTTTTTGGGTTAAAAGGATTTTCTTTTCAGCCTGAACATTACCCTCCAGGTAATGGCAATCACCGAAATGTCACCCAGCCACCAAAATGCCGTCACATCCTTCTTTAAAGGCCTGAATAATAAACAAGGGATCAACCCTGCCGGAACACATAACACGTATGGGTCTGATATTGGATGGATACTGCAACCGCGAAACTCCGGCCAGATCGGCTCCGGCATATGCGCACCAGTTGCATAAAAAAGCAACGATTTTAGGTTCAAAATCCGCCATAAGTCCACCTTATGTTTTCAGGTTATTGGATAAAATCTATCCATGATTTAAATTTATTATCTAACAACAATTGATGATTTTAGATTGTTGATTTAATGAATTCTTCCAATTTTAATATAATCCATATCAAAATGCTGGAGGGAAGCGACTTCCATCAATCATCAATTGCAAATCATAAATCATCAATTTCTTATTATATTGCCGCACAAATCGATGCTTCGATCTGCAAATCACGGAAATGAAGCATGTCAATGGTTAACTGCGGACACGAAGCTGCGCATAAGCCACATCCCTTACAAGAGGCAGGAATATTTTGTGCCCGATATCCCTTCCCTTCGACCTCTTCGAGCACGACTGCATTAAACGCACAAATTTCCGCACACAGACCGCATCCGATGCATCCTTCCGCATCGACCTGGGATACCAGCGGAGAAACCTGAATGGAATCCTTTGAAAGTATCGTAGCTGCCCGGCTTGCGGCCGCCATGGCTTGAGAAATACTCTCCTCGATCGATTTGGGATAATGAGCCAGCCCGCACAAGAAAATGCCGTCCGTTGCAAACTCCACCGGTCTCAGCTTGGCATGGGCTTCCATAAAAAAGTCTTCTGCATTCAGCGGAATTTTATAGAATTCAGAAATTTTATCGTTTTCAGCAGGTTCAATCGCCGTTGCCAGATTGACAAGGTCGGCCTTTATCTTGATATTCCGTTGCAAAATCGGATCGAACACACCGACTTCAAGGCTACCGTCTATTTCAGTAACAGTCGGCTTTTTGCCTAAAGAATACCGGATAAAAATCACCCCTTTTTCCCTGGCCTGCTTGTAAAGCGTCTCTCTTTCACCGAAAGTTCTCATATCGCGGTACAGGATATAGACATCCGTGTCCGGGTTTTCTTCCTTGATTGAAATCGCCTGGGATACGGAGGCGGTGCAGCAGATCCTCGAACAGTAAGGTCTGTTTTCATCCCTTGATCCGACGCACTGGATAAATACAACGCTTTCGGCAGTCTTTAGCTTGTCAGGATCATTTTCCAGATCATGCCAGCGGGTTACGTTTGGATTTTTACCGTACAGGTATTCATCCGTGTCGACGGCCTGGCCGCCGGTGGCAATGATCGCCGCCCCGTGTGCGATGTTTTTGGTCGTGCCTCCCACGGAAATCTGGGTTTCAAAGTTGCCCACAAATCCGGAAACATCAGAAACCTCGGCATTTAGCAACACATCAATATCCGGGTGTTTTTCTACTCTATCAATCAGTCCGGAAAGGTATTCCTGTACATCCTGACCCTTCCACGTTTTGGTAAGATCTCTTGCCGCCCCGCCGAGGATAGACGCTTTTTCAACGATGGCTGCAGGAAACCCCTGGTCAGCCAGGCTGATGGCTGCCGTCATACCGGCAATACCCCCTCCGATCACAAGGGCAGACTGGTTAACATCCACTGATATGGCCGGAATTGATTCCAGCAAAGACGCCCTGGCCGCCGACATTCTCACGAGATCTTTGCATTTTCCCGTCGCTTTTTCCTTTTCCTCCGAGTGAACCCAGGTGCACTGGTTCCGAATATTGGCCATATCAAACAGGTAGGCATTCAGGCCGGCATTGCGTATGGTTTCCTGGAACAGCGGTTCGTGGGTTCTGGGTGTACATGCAGCGACCACAATACGATTTAAGTTATGGTCTTTGATGACCTCTACCATTTTATCCTGAGTGTCTTGACTGCAGGTGAAGAGGTTCTCCTCCACATAAACGACATTAGGTAGGCTTTTTGCGTATTCGGCAATGGCAGGAACATCGGCAATACCGCCGATATTGATGCCACAGTTGCAGACAAAGACCCCGATCCGCGGTTTTTGGCCTGTTATGTCATTTTCAGCGGGGAATATCTGCTCTTTGACAAGGGATCCTCTCGCAGATGCCAGATTAATACCGGCACTACAGGCCGCGGCGCTGGCTTCCATGATGGATTCGGGGATGTCTTTGGGTCCTTGAAAAGCGCCGCAGACGAATATGCCGTCACTCGATGTTGAAGACGGTTGAAAACTAGTGGTTTCGCAAAAATTACCTTCTGTGAGCTCTATACCCAGATTGCCTGCAAGATCGACCATTGCCGAAGACGTCTCCATTCCCACAGACAACACGATCATGTCAAAAATTTCGGTTTCAATCTCTCCGCTTTCCGTCACGTACTTCACTTCGAGGTCATCGGTTCCGGGTACCGGATCGATGGTATGAACCCGGCTTCTGATAAAGCGAACCCCGTGCTTGTCCTCGGCTTCATTATAATATTTCTCAAAATCCTTTCCGGGCGTCCGCATGTCCATGTAAAAAATAGCGCAATCCAGATCATAGTCGGCATGCTCCTTGGCGATCACAGCCTCCTTGACGGCATACATACAGCACACCGAAGAGCAATACGGATTGTCACAGCGGTTAAGATCCCTGGACCCTACACATTGAAACCATGCGATCTTTTTAGGCTCTTTTTTGTCTGAAATTCGGACAAGATGTCCCATAAAAGGGCCGGTCGCTGAAAGGATTCGCTCAAATTCCAGGGAAGTGATGACATTGGGATGGTTGGCATAATTGTACGTGTCAAACTTTGAAGGATCAAAAGGCTGAAAGCCCGATGCAAGGATAACAGAACCGACATTGATTTTTGTTGTATCTTCCGTCTGCGCATGAGTTTCAAAGGTAATGGCCTTGGCCTCACAGACCGTTACACACTGAAAGCATTCACAGCAGCTCCCGCAGTCCAGGCAACGGTCAGCTTCTTCCTGGGCTGCTTTCTCATCAACCTCAAGTTTAACCTCCTCAAATCCTGAAAGCCTTTTTTCAAGAGGCAAAGTCGGTACTTCCAGCCGCTTTTTGACAGGCTCATCTTCTGGAATTTCCAGCCAGTTCTCTCCCGTGGGAGGTTCTTCCTGCCACTCGGTAGGCAATTCCTCGCCCCGCAGATACTTGGCCATATAGCGAGCTGCCCTTTTGCCGGCCTCAACCGCCTCAATCACTGTGGCCGAACCGGTAATTACATCACCACCGGCAAATATTCCCGGCTGATTTGTTTGCAGTGTCTCGGGGTTGACTTCCAGGAGGTGCCACTTGGACACGTCCAGACCGGGATCTGGTCCTAAGAAATCTAAATCGGGTGTCTGTCCGATGGCCGAGATAATGAAATCTGCTTCAAAAAAGAGCTCCGATCCTTCAATGGGGATGAACCTGCGTCTGCCTGTAGTATCCGGTTCGGTGAGTCGGGTGCGGAGGCATTCAATGCCCACAACCTTCTCATTTTCAATGGCAATCCCTTTGGGGAGCACCTGAAAATTAAGCTTTGCCCCTTCCTCTTCAATCTCTCTTATGTCCTTCGGGTCAGCCTGCATTTGCGCCAGGGAAAAAGGCTCGATGACATTAACGCTCTCTGCACCCAGGCGAAAAGCCACACGGGTCGCATCCATGCCGGAATGGCCGAACCCAAGAACCACCACTTTTCCCTCCACTTTCTTCCTCTCTCCCAGGTGAACATCTCCAAGGAACTTGACGACATGCTCAACAGCACCGGGGTGATCCTCTCCGGGTATTCTGAGTTTTAGACCTTTCCATGCTCCGGCGCCGATAAAAATCGCCTTGGCTCCATGTGCCTGGAGTTCTTCAATGGTAAGGTCCTTGCCGATGACCGTATTGGTGTGAATTTCAATGCCGTATCGTTTGAGGTTGTCGATCTCCGCATCCAGAACTAAGCGAGGCAGACGGTGTTCGGGGATGGCATAACGCAACATTCCCCCTGGCTCCGGCATGGCCTCATAAACACTGACTTTATATCCTTCAAGAGCTAGGAAATATGCGGTGGTAAGACCCGCAGGGCCCGAGCCGATAATCGCCACCTTCTCATCACGAGGCATTATTTTAGGGACAGGAATTTCGCTCAGGTCTACATGATCTGCAGCCACCCGCTTGAGTTCCATTATGGAAACGGCCTCGTCCACTTCCAGACGGCGGCAGCTTTTTTCACAACGATGGGTGCAAATGCGGCCGAGAACGCCGGGGAAAGGAAGATCTTTCATGATGATTTCAACGGCTTCCCGGTACTTTCCCATCTTGACCATGGCCACATATCCCTGAACATTCAGATTGGCAGGGCAGGCCATTCCACAGGGAGCCGTATCTAATTTCTCTATGGCAAAACTGCCGGGAATTGCTTGGGCGTAAAGTTTTGAAGTGGCTTTACGATCTGCCAACCCCATATCATATTCGCTGGGCCTGGTTACCGGACAGACGTCTGTACAATCACCACAGGCAGTACATTTATCAGAATCGATATATCGGGGGGTTTTGCGGAGGGTTATTTGAAAGTTTCCATTCTCCCCGTCAATGTTCTCAACATTTGTGCAAGTATGAAGCTCGATGTTAATGTGCCGGCCGACCTCGACCAGTTTGGGCGAGATAATTCACATCGCACAGTCATTGGTGGGAAAAGTCTTGTCCAATTGAGCCATGACACCACCAATGGCCGGCGATTTTTCAACCAAATGAACGTAATAGCCGGAATTAGCTAAATCAAGGGCAGCTTGCATCCCTGCAATTCCACCACCTACAACGAGTACCGCTCCATTATCATTTTTGGGCATCGCTAAAATTCTCCTATGATTAAGACATCGAAAAATAAAATCGTGTAACGATTTTATATAACGCCCGTCCGCCATCGGCTGCGCCTCAGGCGAATGCCGGGCGGGCCTGCCCGCTCGTGCCTTGCATTGGCAGGCGGGCGACGTTGTCGCTCCTGAGGCGAAAGGTTTACCCGCAGATAGCTTGGCGGGCTAAA
>PVMS01169260.1_pt1 | contig 11446 bp, 11 predicted proteins | sample 1853461 | NCBI WGS metagenome assembly PVMS01 (sample SAMN08582032, study PRJNA380276) | Marine sediment metagenome, whole genome shotgun sequencing project. | isolation source: ocean sediment barecode stripped | collected 2017
AGAGAGCAGGCAGAAAGTGTACATAATAAAAATGAGCACATATCTATTGCTTTACTCTATGATGGGGCCGATGTTTATTCAAAATTCTTAAGCATTATGGAATCTGCGGGTTCAAAGACCGAAACCAAGTAAAATACAATGGAATATGAATGTTTATTTCGCAATATTGACCACTCTGGTTTCCCTAATGACGGTTACTTTAACCTGACCCGGATAGGTCATATCATTTTGAATTTTTTGAGTAATGTTAAACGATAATTCTGCTGCTTTTGTATCATCCACTTTATCACTTTCAACGATAACCCTCAATTCTCGACCGGCCTGAATGGCATATGCCTTTTGTACACCTGTAAAACCAAAAGCAACATCTTCCAGTTCCTTTAATCGTTGAATATAAGAATCCATTACCTGACGTCTGGCTCCTGGACGAGCTCCTGAAATGGCGTCACAAACCTGAACAATAGGCGCATATAAAGATTTCATCTCAATCTCATCATGATGGGCTCCAACGGCGTTACAAACATCACTTTTTTCACCAAATTTTTCTACCCATTGCATTCCAAGAATTGCATGTGGTAACTCCGTATCTGTATCAGGCACCTTCCCGATATCGTGAAGCAATCCTGCACGTTTTGCTATTTTAGGGTTCAATCCTAGTTCTGATGCCATCAGAGAACATAAATTTGCCACTTCTCTAGAATGTTGCAGCAAATTTTGGCCATATGACGATCGGTATTTCATTCTCCCCACAGTTTTTATTAATTCCGGATGCAAGCCATGAATACCCAAGTCAATTACCGTCCTTTTTCCTACTTCAATAATTTCCTGATTAATTTCTTTCGTGGTTTTTGCCACAATCTCTTCAATTCTGGCAGGGTGTATTCTTCCATCAGTTACCAATTTATGTAATGACAAACGAGCAATTTCACGACGAACCGGATCAAAACAGGATAATATAATTGCTTCAGGTGTATCATCAACAATGATTTCAACCCCAGTGGTAGACTCTAATGCCCTAATATTTCTCCCCTCTCTGCCAATAATCCTACCCTTTACATCATCATTTTCCAGATTAAAAACAGAAACACAATTATCAACGGTTTGCTCTACTCCTATACGTTGAATTGTATTCAAAATAACTTTTTTCGCTTCTTGCTGTGCAGTTAGCTTGGCATCTTCCATCGTACTTTGTATAAACGCCATTGCATCACTCCTAGCTTCTTCTTTTAACGATTTTACCAACTCTTCCTTTGCATCATTTGCAGAGAGTCCTGAAATAGTTTCTAATTGAAGAACTTGGTTCTTATGCATTTTATCCAACTCTGTTTTCTTTTTATCCAGATGATCTATCCTGTAGTTATAATCCTTTTCTTTATCTTCCAAAGACCTATTAAGCTTTTTGTTTTTGTCTAGTTCCTGAGATACACGCGACTCTTTATCCCGAATTCTTTTTTCCGATTCAATTACTTTTTTATCACGTGAAAAAATCACTTTTTCATGTTCAGATTTTAATTCGATGAATTTCTCTTTGGCTTGCAGTATTTTATCTTTTTTTAATCCTTCGGCTTCAATATTTGCCTCTTTTAATATTGTAGAGGCTAGCTTTTTAACATTTATTAAAGTGGAGGTAGCTTTCTTTTTTTCCAAAACTTTGGCTATTATAAAACCAATAACCAACGCTATTATTCCTATTGTTATCGTAGTTGCTATCATAATTATATATATAAAAAGCCTACATCGGTTATGGTTTTGTAAACTCCCTGAAACAGGTTTAGGACTACTATATTGATCAAGTATCCCAGTTTTAGATAGGCTCGCTTTTACAATAATAACTCATCCTTTTTAAAATAATAGTGTTGAGTTTAATAAACAAATAACTAATGTAGGCAGTAATTGTTTTCTTTTAAAGAACTTTTATATTTGAGAATCTAAAATATTATTAATTTCTCTTAATTTATTTTCAACCTTCTCTGCATCTAACTCATTATAAATATTTTGCACCTCATGTTGTGATGCAAAATGAAGTGCACACATCGCTAAAACATCTTGTTTATCTCTAACAGCATAATTAGCCTCAAATTTTTTGATCAAATTGTTTATTTTATCAACTGCGGCTCTTATGCCCTCTTCTTCATCCTCTCCTTTTATAGTCAATGGATAAACTCTATTTCCGATGGTAATTTTAATTCTTATTTTTTCGTTCATCCTTTAATTAATTGCTCAAATGAACAATACACTTATCAATTTCACGAATTAACGTATTTATTTTGAGTTTCGTTAAATGTTTATCTCCTTTGCTGCCTACAATTGCATTTGCAACTTTTAATGATTCGTATTTGCTCTCCAAATCACTAATTAATTGATGTTGTTCTAATAATTCTTCTTTCAAACTTTTTTTTTGTACGATCAACTGTTCATTATCAAGTTTTAAATTATTGTATTTAACCAACAATTTATTCAACTTTTTATCCAGTAAATCTACTAATTGAAATAAGTTATTCATCAATTCAAAGAATCAAACAATTTCAACAAATTTAATACACAGGAAACAATTAAACAACTATTTTATGATTTTAAAAGATTCTCATGTCCATATGCCTGTAATTTAGCGATTTAAAAATGTATTTTTTTGTATCATTTCTAATTATTAATTTAGCAAAATTATGCTGAATAAATTCCTGTTAATTTTTTTTTTACTAGCCCTAGTTTAGTTTTTTCACAAGATGAATATCCTGTTGACTACTTTACAGATCCTTTAGAAATTCCTTTAATATTATCCGGTTCTTTTGGAGAATTGCGTTCAAATCATTTTCATTCTGGTTTTGATATTAAAACACAAGGTCAAAGTGGCTTAAATGTAATCGCCTCCGCAAAGGGCTATGTTTCAAGAATAAATGTATCGCATTGGGGGTATGGAAAAGCACTTTATATTACACATCCAAATGGATACACTACGGTGTATGGTCATTTAAAAAAATTCTCTCCTGAAATTGAAGCTTATGTAAAGAAAAATCAATACAAAAAAGAATCATTTGAAATCAGATTGTACCCAAAATCTGGAGAACTTGAGATTCATCAAGGAGAAGTTATTGGTTTGAGCGGAAATTCAGGAAGTTCCGGTGGCCCGCATTTGCATTATGAAATCAGGGATGTGAAATCGAATATTTTGAATCCGATGCTATTTGGAATTAATATTCCCGACCATAAAAAACCAACTATACAAACTGCTTTTGCTTATTCAATAAACGACTCTTCTCAGGTAAACCAATCCAATAAAATTGTAAACCTCAATTTAAAAAGACAAAGTAACGGAGATTTATTGGCGAGTACAATTTATGCCTATGGTGAAATAGGCTTTGGAATCAATGCTTATGACAGAATGGACGGTGCCATCAATAGAAATGGTCTGTACGATTTAACAATGCTTGTAAATGGCAGAAAAATATTTCAGTTCACTGCAGATAAATTTTCTTTTAACGAATCGAGATATATAAACACATATATCGATTATGAGCGATATATCAGTTTAAATCAGCGTGTACAAAAATGTTTTATTGACTTGCCTTCAAATAATCTTAGTCTGTATAAAATTATTGTTGATGATGGCTTTTTACGTGTTAAGGACAGTCTGGATTATAAAGTTGAAATCACAACCAAAGACTTTAGCGGGAATATTACAAATCTGATAATTCCCATAATAGGAAAAAAAGACACCATCGTCCTGTCGAAATCAGTAACTAAAACACCCTACTATTTTAAAGCAAATTTAGCCAACAAAATTTCAGAGGATGGTATAATCATTACCTTCCCAAAAAATATTTTTTATGAAGATTTTTATTTTGATTATTCTTATGTAGATAACGTTGCAATTTTACACGATCGCACCATACCAGTTCATAATTATTTTAGAATTTCATTTGATATATCCAAGTACTCTTCTGAAGAGATAAAACAAATGTATATTGCAAGAAAAAATAAGTACGGGAAGTTGTCATATGTTGGCTCACGCCACAAAAATGGAGAAATGTATGCTTCAATAAAAAGTTTAGGCAAATATACCTTAACCACTGATTTAGAGAACCCAAAAGTATATCATTACAATTTCAAGGCAAATCAAAATTTGTCAAAAAAAAGATATTTAAAAGTGCGTCTCTCGGATAAGGATTCTGGTATAAAATCGTACAGAGCGGAAATCGACGGCAATTGGGTGCTGATGGAGTATGATGCTAAACTAAGAATACTAACTTATGATTTTGAGGATAATAAATTAACAGGTGTTACTCATATTTTAAAGATAATTGTTACGGATAATGTAAATAATTCTACTACATTTACTACACATTTAGTAGAAAAAATTAAATATTTACTCTTTGAAAACAAACTTAATTTTTCTTTTTCTCTTATTATTAATCACGAACCATGTAATATCACAAGAAGCAACGATTAAAGGAAAAGTTTTTGACAATCACGGTAATCCAATAGAAAATGTTAGCGTCACTCATGGAGTTTACGGAACGGCAACTAATGCCAAAGGTGAATATAACATGCGCGTACCATCTGGCAATTCGATTGTAATTAAATTTAGTCATATTTCATTTAAAACTTATAGTAGAAGGGTTAGGATTCAAAAAGGAAAAATATTAGAATTCTCTCCTAAACTCCAAGTAAAAAGAGAAGAAATTGATGAGGTGATCATAAAAGACGATAGGGAAGAGATCGAAGGAGCAATAAACATAGAAACGGAAATTGTAAAAGACCTACCTAGTATCACAGGTGGCGTAGAGAATATCCTAAGAACCTTACCGGGAGTTAATTTCAATAACGAATTGAGCTCTCAGTACAATGTGAGAGGTGGAAGTTATGAGGAAAACCTGATTTATGTCAATGGAACTGAGGTTTATAGGCCTTTCTTAGTGCGCTCGGGAGCACAGGAGGGTTTGAGCTTTGTAAACCCAAATTTAACGCAAAAAATTGAATTTTCGGCTGGAGGTTTCCCAGCGAAATATGGAGATAAATTATCCTCTGTTTTAGATATTACCTACAAAAAACCAAAAGAATTCAGTGTTGAGTTGGAGGCCAGTTTGCTTGGGGCATCAGTAACTCTGGGCGGTGCATCAAAAAATCAAAAATTGAGCGGTATCATTGGTGCCAGATACAGAAACACTAGTTTAATATATAATAGTTTGGATGTCAATGGTAATTTTAATCCTAACTATATGGATATTCAGGGATATTTATCCTATGCCATCAGTAATCGTTTTACTCTTGATTTTTTGGGCAACTACTCCCTTAATAAATACAACTTTACACCCATATCCAGACAAACTAACTTTGGAGGTATAATCCGTCCTCAGGCCTTGGTTGTGCATTACAGAGGTAAAGAAGAAGATAAATATGAAACCGCATTTGGTTCTTTATCAGGAATTTACAGCGTGAGTGATCATTTTACATTAAATTTTACGGTTTCATCTTTTAACACTCACGAACAGGAGTACTTCGACATTTTAGCATTTTATGGAATTGGAGAAGTAAATACGGACCTTGGATCCGAAAATTTTGGTGATATTGATTTTGTTCAATCGATTGGAACCCAATTGGATCATGCGAGAAATAATTTAAATGCACGAATTTCAAATGCGTCGATAAAAGGAACTATAAGAAAAAATACCAACCTTATTGAGTTTGGTATAAAATATCAACATGAACAATTCAAAGATCGCATTATAGAATGGCAAGTTATTGATTCTGCCGGATTTTCTCTTCGCCCTCCACATCTTCAACCAAAGAACGATGAGCCCTATACGCCTTATACAGGGCCTATCGTGCCATTTATAAATGTGCATGCAATCAATAATGTTAAAACAGATAGAATTTCTGGATTTGCACAATGGAGCAAAAAGACTTATATAAAAGATAATATTGTTTGGTTTAATGTAGGTCTTAGAGCACAGGCATGGAATGTTAATCCTGAAGGAATAGAATCAGTAAGTCAATTTCTTCTTAGTCCGCGTGGAAAATTTACCATTAAACCAAATTGGAATAATGAATCGTTTTTTAGACTATCGGCCGGGTATTACCAACAACCTCCATTCTATAGGGAAATGAGAGATTCATTGGGAGTTGTGCATCCCGAGGTAAAGGCCCAAAAATCATTGAATATTGTGTTAGGTTACGACTATACCTTGCAAATATGGAACAGACCGTTTAAAATTATAGCCGAGGCATACTATAAAAAGCTCACCGATGTCAATCCGTTTACCATAGATAATGTTAAAATACGGTACCGAGCAAAAAATAATGCCATTGCATATGCAACGGGAATTGATTTTAGATTTGCGGGCGAATTTGTTCCGGGTACGGAATCTTGGCTAAGCATTGGGTACCTGGTAACGAAAGAGAATATAGACCATAGAGGGTATATCTCACGCCCAACAGACCAGCGATTTAAATTTGCAATTCTTTTTCAGGATTATGTACCTAAAATCCCTCAGCTGAAATTTTATTTAAATCTTGTATATAACACAGGTGTTCCGGGAGGTTCTCCTTCTTATGCAGACCCATACTTATATCAAAATCGATTGCCTGATTATTTCAGATCGGATATAGGAATTTCTTATGTAATAGTCGATTTTCAAAATCCAGCTAAAAAGAATTGGCAAGAAGCGTTTAAAGACTTCTCTGTTGGCTTAGAATTGTACAATATGTTCGATGTTCAAAATACAATAACGAACACTTGGGTAAAAGATATCTCATCCAATCAATATGTAGCTATTCCAAACTACTTAAGTGGTCGGATTTTAAATGTGAAGTTTGCAATGAAGTTTTAGAAAGTTTCATTTGTATCATTAAACCTTTTGCTAATTTAGTGGTCTTAAAATTAAAAAAGTTGGAATTTCAGGAATTAACCTTTATTGAACAGCTAAAAAATAAAGCGACCCAAGAAAAGGCTTTTCGCGAGTTGATATCCATTTATAAGGAACGACTGTATTGGCATGTTCGCAAGATTGTTATTATACATGATGATGCTGATGATGTATTACAGAACACCTTCGTGAAAGTTTTTAAAAATATTGATAATTTCAAAGGTAACAGCAAGTTATTTTCATGGATGTACAGGATTGCCACTAATGAAGCGATAACCCATCTCAATAGAAAATCAAATCTAAATAAAATAGACAATCTGGAACTCCAAAATCAATTGGTTGAAAATTTATATGCTGATGAATATTTTGACGGCGATGAAATTCAATTGAAATTACAAATGGCCTTGGCTACTTTACCACAAAAGCAAAGAATTGTTTTTAATATGAAATATTTTGACAATATGAAGTATACGGACATGTCAGACATTCTCGAAACTTCAGTTGGTGGATTAAAGGCCTCCTATCATCATGCAAGAAAGAAAATAGAAAAATTTATATTGAATGAAACGAAATAAGAAGGACATATTAAAAAATTTAAAAAGCAGAGCTGCCGGTTCTTTAATACCTGAAACTTATTTTGCTGAATTTGAAAAGGACTTACAGCCGACTGATAAAAAGATAAGATCCGGATTTACTTCTCCCAAAAATTATTTTGATCAGGTTGAAGGGTCTATACCAATTCTGTTGGATCCGGAAGGGAATAACAGTGGCTTTAGAGTGCCGGATAATTATTTTAAAAACATTGACCAAAGGATATTTGATAATATTAAAGTATCGAAACCCGGTAAAATAATCAATTTTAACACGAATAAGTATCTTAAAATTTTAAGCTATTCCATTGCAGCATCATTGCTGTTGTTTTTTAGTTTAAGAAGTTTAAACTCCAGAAATACCATGTTTGATTTTGAAACAATTGAAATTTCTGAAATTGAAAGTTGGATGGATGATGATCTCATTACCTTTAGCAGCTATGATATATCAGAGACTTTTGAAGATGTCTACCTCACGGGAGTGGGCGATTATAGCGAAGAGGAAATATTGGACTATCTGGATGGGGAAAATATTGAGAATTTAATAATTGATAACTAAATAATGAAAAAATTAGCATTAGTCATTTTGATCGTTTTGTTTGGACTTAATGATTTAGAGGCTCAACAAAACAGAAACAAACACGAAAATTTTAGGGCCTATAAAATTGCTTATATAACGCAACAACTCGATCTAAGCCCTTTGGAAGCTGAGAAGTTTTGGCCCTTGTATAATGAATTCGGAAAGGAATACTACGAACTAAAAGTAATTGGAACGAGAGATCTGAAAAGAAAAATTATAGACGGCGGTGGGGTTGACGCCTTGAGTGCTACAGAAGCAGGCAAGTATATCTCAATTTTACTGAATACGGAGGATGAAATTGTGAAATTAAAAAAGGAATTTTACGAGAGTTTAAAAAACGTCTTGTCTCCAAACAAAATCTTAAGGCTATACCATGCAGAAAATGAATTTAACAGGAAGTTATTGTCTGAGTTCCGTAAAAACAAGACCAAGAATTCCAACAAATAAATTTGCCTAATTTTTTTTATTTACATCAAAAATCCGTTTTTAGGGTATTACTTTCTGGCAAATAAATTAATATCATTAGCGCTTATTTCATCTTCTCCAAGTATCAATAACCTTTCGACAACATTTCTAAGTTCACGTATGTTTCCCGTCCAATTGTACTTTTGCAGCATTTCTATGGCCTCCGAATTGAATTTTTTAGTGGTAGTTCCTTGTTCTTTCGAAATTTTATCTGCAAAATAATTTATTAATATCGGTATATCATCAATTCTCTCATTCAGAGATGGAACATGAATTATTATAACAGCCAACCGATGGTATAGATCTTCTCTAAATTTCCCGACGCTAATCTCTTTTTTTAAATCTTTGTTTGTCGCAGCCAACACTCTAACGTCCACTTTAATGTCTTTATCACTACCTACCCTGCTAATTTTATTTTCTTGTAAAGCCCGCAACACTTTCGCTTGCGCGGATAAACTCATGTCGCCAATTTCGTCTAAAAAAATAACACCTCCATGGCTGCTTCAAACTTTCCTGCTCTGTCTTTGTTTGCTCCTGTAAAAGAACCTTTTACATGACCAAACAATTCACTTTCAATCAATTCAGAAGGTATTGCGGCACAATTTACTTCAATCATCGGTTTTTTTGATCTATTGCTTTTTTGATGAAGCCAATGTGCAACTAATTCTTTTCCTGTTCCATTATCACCGGTAATTAATACTCTCGCTTCGGTAGGAGCAACTTTTTCTATAATGTTTTTGATATTTGTAATAGCTTCGCTATTCCCTATCATTTCGTAATTTTTGCTAACAATTTTTTTCAATTGTATGTTCTCAACTACCAATTGTTTTTTGTCTAAGGCATTTCTAATCGCATTGAGTAATCGATTTAAATCGGGTGGCTTAGAAATATAGTCGAACGCACCGATGCGCATTGTTTCCACAGCCGTTTCCAACTCACCATGACCGGATATCATTATAAAAGGAATTTCTGGTTTTATTTTTTGTATTTTGTTAAGTACTTCAACACCATCCATTTTTGGCATTTTAATATCACAGAGAACCAGATCAAAATCTTCTTTCTTGATCATTTCATATCCGGCTAATCCATCTTCCGCTTCTTCAACTTGGTAGCTACTGTTCTCCTCTTTAATAATTTTTGATAATACACGGCGAATCGCCGCCTCATCCTCTATAATTAGTATTTTACTCATATTTTATTTTAATCTCAAAAAAAGATGAAAGGTTTTTTGAATTAGTATATTATTTTACATTTTAAAGCCGTTATTTTATTAAAAATAAAACTGTTTTTTAATATTTTAGCCATCTATAGAGTTCTCTATAAGTCACTTTTTTTCCATACATTAAAATTCCAACTCTATATATTTTTGCCGCAACCCAAACTACCCCTAAAAAAGTGATGAACAAGATTAACAAAGAAATCAATATTTGCCACCAGGGCACTCCAAATGGCACCCGCATTAACATTACTATCGGAGAAGTAAATGGGATCATCGAAAAAATAGTAGCGATATTACCGTTGGGATCATTTATCACGGTTGCAAAACCAACATAAACCGCAATCATCAAAGGCATGATCACCGGGAGCATAAATTGCTGAGAATCAGTCTCATTATCAACAGCTGCACCGATCGCCGCATATATGGAACTGTATAATAAATAGCCACCCAAAAAATATACAACGAAAAGAATAAACATACTCAATAAGGGTAAGTTTAACATTTCCAATAAAATGGACTCCCCTTTACTTTGTTGCGCAATGATTTCCATTTGTTCAGCAGAAATTTGCGCCGGACTAATATTTCCTGAAAGATCGATACCAAAAACAAAAGAACTTATGAGTAAGCCCATAAATAACAGAATTCCCCATATAAAAAATTGTGTAAGTCCCGCTGCAGCCATTCCTAAGATCTTACCAAGCATTAACTGAAAAGGTTTGACAGATGAAATGATTATTTCGATAATTCTGCTTGTTTTTTCTTCAATTACACTTCTCATTACCATAGCACCATAAACAATAATGAAGATCATTATCATATATCCAGCTCCCATTCCTAAACCAATTTTTATTCCGTTTATAAGTTTAGAAGATTTTTTACCACTGAAATTTGATAGAACGATATCTACATTTACCTTTGACTTTTCAAGCTTTTTTATGTCAATATTCAATTGAAGCATTTTTTCATTTTGTAAGGTCTTCTCAATAATCGATTCTAATTCAGAAATCGTTACAATACCAGGAGACTCTTCTGAAAAAAACTGAATGTTTTTTGCCAGTTGATTGATATTCTGATTCTTTGGAAAAAACAACAACCCTTCTTGACCAGATTCACTCACAAGAACTTTTGCTTCCCCAAACCCCAAAGAAGTCAAGTTTTCAAAATGGATTGTATTGCTGTCTTTTAGGTTATTTTTCAAGAAAAACCCCGATTCATCAACATATGCTATTACACTTTTTTTTTCTATACTGCTTTTTGTTAAAAAAGCAACCAAAACTATCATTTCGATCATTAATATCGGACTTAATAAAGTCATGATAATAAAAGTTTTATTTCTGACCTTTGCTATAAATTCTCTTTTTATGATTAGCCTTAATTTTTTCATTTTATAATTTTTTCCTGTTCAAAAGAGCTTTTAAGCATTTTGATTTACTGCTTGGATAAAAATATCATTTACACTTGGAATTAATTCTACATAATGACTGATATTGGCTTTAGTATTTAAGTATTTGATCAAATCCCTTGACGTCTCGTTCTTTTGCAATTTAATATTCAATTTTAAATCATCTTCCAACGACTTGAAATTTGCGGGAGTTACAACAAATCTAGCTTTAAGGTCTAGCAATAGATCATTCTTATTTTCAACGATAATCCCAACTTCGTAGGTGTTGTTTTAAATTGTTTTTTAATATCAACCAATTTTCCTTCCAAGACCATATTGCATTGCTCG
>PVMS01041940.1_pt1 | contig 11442 bp, 11 predicted proteins | sample 1853461 | NCBI WGS metagenome assembly PVMS01 (sample SAMN08582032, study PRJNA380276) | Marine sediment metagenome, whole genome shotgun sequencing project. | isolation source: ocean sediment barecode stripped | collected 2017
CAAGCGTATAGGGGGCGTTGCCGTGTGCCTAGCCTGTAGAGTTCCGTGCATTATGCCACCGACGAGCGGAGAGGGGGATTGACCTGATTCAAAAAGAGATACTCCCTTCCAGCTTAGAAAGATTGCCGCAAACGGAACATACTTTTGACAACCGCTCTATATAATGGGAAGCATCTCAAATACTCAACAACAAGAATTGTTCAAGCTCGCTTTCCAACATGTTGGATGTTTTGAGCCGACGCTTTTTTCGACCTTACTTGCCATTATTCACAATTTACAAAAGACAAAGGTAACAGATTCATATCATAAGATTCTTGGGCTGACCAGAATTGGACATTATTATGGCAAAATCGTGAAGTTGGCGAGATTTGTGATTTGCACCAGAGAGCCTGACCCCGAAATTATAACTTGGGATTTGAAGATCCTATGACAAGGTCGTAAATTTGACCAAACTTGCGATTAGTGCCAGTGAACTTTCTGAACTAACCGGCCGGCGATAGCCGGTCCGGTTGAGTGATTGGTTCTGCGGCGGATTGTATCCCTGCCGAACATCTGCGAGAAATCACAGCGATATGGCGAAATCCCAACCCATTTCAATCGCCAACCAATGCGGAAGAAGCATTATTGACCGAGAGAAATCCAAGCCTTCGTTTTCGATATGATTCCTTATTGCCATTGAAAACGGACCTGTCGCCGTCACAACGGACGTGAGCACCACCGGAGCGTCTTCTGTAGATTCCGGATCGTTTGCTGGGCAGCAGGATAGGGGATGCGAACAGACAAAATGCGTTCGACACACGACTGGCCTCACGGGATAGGCGTTGCATGCGCCATTTACCAGCAGAGGGCAGCAATGGTCGTAGTTGGAAAGATCTGTCTGCTCGTCGATGTTGGCGGACGGATATCTGCCCGGCCTGGAATTGTCCCATTCATGCCATTGTTGCGTTCGCATCCGAAGGTCGTTTATCTGGTCTACTGACAATTCCCGCTTGACATATTGCGCCAAGGTGTGGGCCTCTGCAATGTTCGTAAGGATATGATACCGGCAACAGTGACAACAGCCCACTTTACAAGTTGGAATGATGCCATCTTCGCTACGCAGCCGATCCAGTCCGCATGCAGTCGCTTCATCCACTGAAGAATACACGCCGTTGACGAAGTTCTCTTGCGGTGTAATTGGGATATCGGCTCCGAATTCCTCAGGGCCCATACCGAAATTGCTATTCTCAATCAAGTTCATCATTCTCCCTTTTTTCGACAGGAACTTCAGGCATACACAAGGCAACAAGTCCGACCGCCGTGAGCCGCCGGAGTTATTGCCGCATAACGGAAAGCTAAGCCGCCTGAAAAAGCGGTGAGCTTCGAAGGTCGGGCTTTCTGCCTTGCGGCCAGCCCTTATTGCACGGGGAGCGGGCCGGTCAAAGCACGCGATGCTTGACCCGCCCTTTAGGGGGTTACACCAATCCGCCCGGATGGTAGCGACTATTACCAGCCGAACATTGTGCTCCGGTCGAGGCTCCGGTATTGGATGGCCTCTGAGATATGATGCGCGGCTATCTTTTCCGCCCCTTCCAGGTCGGCAATGGTTCTTCCGATACGTAGGATGCGGTTATAGGCCCGGGCCGAGAGTCCCAGTTTGTCGATAGCCGCTTCAAGGAGGCGGTCGGAATCCCGATCAACTGGACAATATTTTTTGATCTGGCGGTTGTTCATCTGGGCATTGCAGTGAATCTTGGTCCGTTTCAACCTATCGGACTGTATGGCACGGGCCCGCTTCATGTTCTTTTTGATATCGATGGAGGTTGTCGAGTCGTCTTGACTGGCAAGCTCCCTGTATGGAACAGCGGGCACCTCCACGTGAATGTCTATGCGATCCATGAGTGGACCGGATATCTTTGACCGATATCGATGAATCTTTGTAAAAGTGCACGTGCACTCATGATTAGGATCAGAAAAATATCCGCACGGGCAAGGATTCATGGCAGCCACCAGCATGAACGTTGCCGGATAGGTAATACTGGTAAGGGCCCGTGCGATGGTGACGTAGCCGTCTTCCATGGGCTGACGCAGTACCTCAAGCACGTGTTTCTTGAACTCCGGCAGTTCATCCAGGAAGAGCACCCCGTTGTGCGCTAAGCTCACCTCTCCAGGTCTTGGGACATGCCCTCCGCCGATGAGGCCGGCGTCGGATATGGTATGGTGTGGAGAACGAAACGGCCGATGTATGATCAGTGCCTGAGACTTCTTAAGCATGCCCAGTACGCTGTAAATCTTGGTTGTTTCAATCGCCTCTTCAAAGGTGATAGGGGGCAAGATGGTTGCCAGGCGTTTTACCAACATGGTCTTCCCTGCCCCTGGCGGGCCAATCATAATGAGGTTATGACCTCCTGCTGCTGCTACTTCCAAAGCCCGTTTAACATGCTCTTGGCCTTTCACGTCACAGAAGTCGATGTCATCCTCGCGTGCTTCCTGAAAAATTGTGTCGATATCGACAGACTCTGGATGTATGGTCCTCAAGCCGTTCAGAAAATCCACCAGCTCGCCCAGGGTTGGAACGGGGAGGACTTCTATACCATTCACCACGGCCGCTTCACTGGCATTCTCTTTTGGAAGAATCATGCCCCGAAAGCCGGAATTCCTGGCCAATAGGGCTACTGGGAGCGAACCACGCACCGGTTTAATGCGTCCATCAAGAGAGAGTTCGCCTAGAATCAGGTACTCAGTGAGTCTACCCTGGGGCAACACCCCCATGGCCGCTAAGATGCCCAATGCTATGGGAAGGTCAAAACCGGTCCCCTCCTTCTTGATATCCGCAGGTGCCAGGTTAACCGTGATGCGATCGTCCGGGAATCTGTAGCCGGAATTGTTAATTGCAGATTTGACCCGGTCTTTACTTTCCTTGACGGCAGCCTCTGGAAGACCCACGGTGGTGAAAGTTGGCAGTCCTTGTCTAATATCAACCTCTACCTCCACGGTATAGGCATCAACCCCGAGGACCGCGCTGCTCAAAACCCTGGCAAGCAAAAACACCCTCCCTTCATAACACTTCGATTTTTCAGGGCTTAGCAAAGACCCGCCTTGAAGGCAAGCATTATGTCAATCAGCAGAAGAAATCCCACCGATCCGCATGATTGTCATATAAAAGTCCAGAAAAGACGGATTTTGTTGCAAAAAAGACACAACTTCTATATAAGGCGTGTGTCTTTCTACACATGACAGTCAGATGGTGCCAAGAGACACAACCTCGAGGCCCAAGAGAAATGCGGAGGTCATCATGGTACTTCCTCATTTATATTCAACAGGTTATCTGTCGAGCTGAATGCCGCTCGGCCGATATTTTCTCATGTGGTACGTCTATTGCTAAGGAGATGATGTTGTCTTAAGAATGCGTTTATGACGCATTCTCTCCACGAGAACGATGAATTGATCATAAACTAAAAGGATATTCTTCATGCATACCAATCAACGGACCATAGCTCAAAGCGTCGAATGCACTGGTATCGGACTGCACTCAGGCAAGGAAGTCAATTTGACTATCAAACCTGCACCGGTCAACCATGGCATCAAATTCGTTCGGATGGATCTGCCCCACAAGCCGATTATCGGCGCCCATTTCCGAAATGTTGTCGATACAAGTCTCGCAACCACCCTTGGAGCAGATGGAGTGATTGTTTCCACCGTTGAGCACCTGATGGCCACTTTTGCCGGGCTCTCGATCGATAACGCCTTGGTGGAAATGGATGCATATGAGGCCCCAATCATGGACGGCAGCGCCCAGGCGTTTACCTCCATGTTACAGGGAGCCGGAATCAAGACCCAGTCCGGGAAACGTTACACGTTTGTCGTAAAGAAACCGATTGAGATGGAAGATGAAGGCAAGAAAGTCGGGCTTTACCCCTCGGACGTCCTTAAGATTACTTACACCATAGAGTTCGACCACCCGCTTGTAAAGCGTCAGTCATATAGCATTTCGCTGACTGACAGTCTTTTTGAAAAAGAGATCAGCCGGGCCAGAACCTTTGGATTCTTGCATGAGGTCAATTATCTGAAGCAAAACGGATTTGCCAGAGGTGGTTCCCTGGAAAACGCCGTGGTGCTGGACCAGGAAGGCATATTGAATGACGAAGGACTCCGGTACGAAGACGAGTTTGTCCGCCACAAGGTGCTCGACTGTATTGGTGACCTTTCCCTGCTCGGCATGCCTTTTGTCGGTCACATCGTGGCTTATAAGTCCGGACACGCCCTTAACCATGCCCTGTTAAGAAGATTCATCGATCAAAAGGCATGCTGGGAAACCGTGCATGCCCCGATTGTCTCCCCTTGATTGAGATTCGGGATACTATACGGGATGTGAGATAGGATACGAGCAGACCGTAGACCCCGAATCGCACATCTCAAAGCCCAAATCGCACGTCCTGCTAAATCCCTTGCAGTTTTAGACATATTTGGTTATTTAGGCCCCATGCAGAAAAGATTCTTCATATTCGTACTCTGTCTGTTTTTGCTGATTTCCAGCGTAGCCTGGGGACAGGATGCCAGGATAACTGATGTCATCGTCACCAACACCAGGGATGATCTCATATTGTACTTCAGGGTACAGGGCTGTTTCACCCAAGAACTGCAACAGGCGATCTTGAACGGTGTTCCCACCACCTTCACCTTCTTGGCTTCCCTGGACCGGGTTCGAAATTTTTGGAACGACAAGAATATAGCCAGCTTGGAGATCCGCCACACTGTCAAGTATAATAACTTGAAGAATGAGTTTGCGATTACACGCAGCGAACATAACAACAAAGAGGTTATTGTTGAAACCCTGTCTGAAGCTAAGAGGGTTATGGCAGAGGTTGAAAATGTCAGGATTTCTGAGCTTAAACTCCTTGAAAGGAATCGCCGTTACCAAGTCAGCGTAAAGGCAGAGCTTAGCAAGATCACTCTCCCGTTCTATCTGCATCACGTATTCAGGTTCTTCCTGTTTCTGTGGGATTTTGAAACTGACTGGCACACGACTGACTTCATATACTAAGACCTGACTCCCATGACACAAATATCAGAAGAAGAAGCCAGACGCCGCAAGCGTGAACGGATCATAATGTTGATCCTTGTCGTGGTGGTAGGCCTCATTTCCTATGCAGAAAGCAGGGTCGTTCGTTTTGGGGCAGGGCTGCCCATTTCCAACACGGTCGTCATGTTCATCCTCATCAACATCAACATGCTTGTGTTGCTGTTGTTGATCTTCCTGGTCTTCAGAAACATCGTGAAGCTTCTCTATGACCGCAAACGAAAGGTCATGGGGGCGAAGCTGAGAACCAAACTTGTGGTCGCCTTTGCCGGCCTTTCTTTAATTCCCACCATCCTGCTCTTTTTCTTTTCGGTCCAATTCATAACCTCCAGCGTTGCATTCTGGTTCAATGTGCCCGTGGAACACTCTCTGGAAAGATCTTTAGATGTTGGCAAATATGTCTACAAGCGTGCCACTGACAATAATCGTTTTTATCTGGAACGGCTTGCCTATCAAATTGTACGCAGGAACTTGCTGTCTGAGGAGAATAAAAAGGCCCTATCCCGGTATATCCGAATTGCCCAGAGAGCTTTTAACATCCACGCGATCGAGGTCTATTCTACCCACTCAGAGCGACTCGCACTCGCCCTGGATGCAGACATGGAAGGAAATCCATTTGGTGCCGTGTCGGCAGATGCAATACAGAAGGAATTCCACGAGGTCAACTTTACTACACTGTCAGGCCATATCCCTTCGGGTGAAATCGTCAGAACCCTCGGATGTATTCCGTTTAATGCAGATCCGGATGAAGCCATTGGTGTAGTGGCTGTCACCACCATTATTTCTCCCAGCCATTCACAGAACCTGGCTGCTATCTCCCGCGGATTTGATCAATACCAACAGATGAAGATGATGAAATGGCCCATCCAGGTCAGCCACCTGATAACACTCTCCATTGTGGCCTTACTGATCATATTCTGTGCCACCTGGTTTGGATTCTACTTGGCAAAGACCCTGACGATTCCCATCCAGGAACTGGCCGAAGGAACAAGACGCGTGGCTGAAGGAGACCTGAACTTTACCATAGACAGGAGCACGGATGATGAGATGGGTACGCTGGTCAATTCTTTCAACAAGATGACCCGTGATCTGAGGGCGGGCAAGCAACAAATTGAACTATCGGCCCGCCAACTCAGGGAACGAAATCTTGAGATCGAACAGAGGCGACTTTATACGGAGACGGTCTTGAGAAACGTCTCTACCGGTGTCATTTCACTCAATGCTTCGGGTTTCATTTCCACCATCAACAAGTCAGCAGAGAAGATGCTTGGACTCAAAGCCGAGCAGGTACTAAATAGAAGTTACAAAAAGGCTTTAACCCCTGAACTGCTGGAATTAGCCGAAGGCTTGCTGGAAGACCTGGAAAACAGCCCTGAGAACTCGGTCGAAAGACCAGTCAGGATCACCATTGATCGGGCGGCCCGCGTTTTCATGGTCCACGTCACGGCCCTAATAGACGACAAAGATCGTTACATGGGGATGGTAGCTGTCTTTGACGACCTTACTGAAATTGAAAAGGCCCAAAGGATGGCAGCTTGGCGCGAGGTAGCTCGGCGTATTGCTCATGAGGTGAAAAATCCCCTCACGCCCATAAAGCTTTCTGCACAAAGACTCAGGCGAAGGTTTGGGGATCAGATCGTAAGCGACGAGTCTGTTTTCATGGAGTGTACCCAGACGATAATCAATCAGGTAGATCAGATAGGAAACCTTGTCAACGAGTTTTCCGCCTTTGCCAGACTGCCTGCGGCGACCCCTGAGCCATGCCGGTTGCCCGAGATTGTGGAAGATGCTGTGGCTCTATACCGGGAAGCGCAGCCTAACATATTGTTTGAAATTCATTCAGAGCCGGACATTCCACAACTCAATTTAGATCGAGAGCAGATGAAACGTGTCATGATCAACCTGATTGACAATGCCATCGGGGCCATGGACGGCAGGGGAGCTATTGGAGTGACATTGAGCTATGATACGATACTCAAGATTGTGCGATTAGAACTGAGTGATACAGGAACGGGAATATCACCAGAAGACAAGATCAGGCTCTTTGAACCCTATTTTTCAACCAAGAAGACCGGTATGGGACTGGGACTCTCTATTGTTAGCACCATTGTTGAAGACCACAACGGATTCATCCGGGTCCAGGACAATAAACCAAGAGGGACAAAGTTCATTATAGAATTGCCGGCATAGCGATTGACGGTGGAGAAGTGAGCTAAAGTGTCTAAAGTGCCTAAAGTGAGCTAAAGTTGAGGACTTGAAGAAACTTTTTTTAAGATTGGTTTTATTCCTTTAACTTTAGGCACTTTAGTTCACTTTAGGCACTCCGTTATTAGCTAATGAACAATGACCATTGGCTATTGATCAGTGACAAATAACTGTTAGGGAGCAAAAACATGTTTCCAACTATATTAGCTGTTGACGATGAGTCCGCCATACTTCAGTCGCTGAGCGGCATACTTTCTGATGAAGGGTTCGAGGTTCTGACTGCCTCTAACGGATACGAAGCCTTGAAGATCATAGAAGCAGAATCCCCAGACCTTGTTCTTTTGGATATCTGGATGCCGGGCATTGACGGCATAGAAACACTTCAGGAAATCAAGAGAACCAACCCTTTTCTTCAGGTGATAATCATCTCCGGTCACGGGACCATTGAAACAGCTGTTAAGGCCACGAAACTGGGCGCGCATGATTTCATCGAAAAACCGCTTTCCATTGAAAAGATTGTCGTGACGATCAACAATGCCCTGCACTTCAGGCAACTGGAGGAGGAGAATCGTTTCCTGCGCAAGAAGACTCTTGAAAAACATTCAATTACCGGAAACAGCCCTACGATCCGGGCTCTGAAGAAGCAAATTGCCGTTGCCGCACCCACCAATGCATGGATCTTGATCACTGGTGAGAACGGAACCGGAAAAGAACTCGTGGCCCGCACCGTTCACCAAATGAGCCATCGTGCAGACAAGCCGTTGATTGATGTGAACTGCGCCGCTATACCGGATGAGCTGATAGAAAGCGAACTCTTTGGCCACGAGAAGGGGGCGTTTACCGGGGCTACTACCAAAAAGAGAGGCAAATTTGAAATTGCCAATGGCGGCACGATATTCTTGGATGAGATAGGAGACATGAGCTTTAAGACGCAGGCCAAGATCCTTAGAATTCTGCAAGAGCAAAAATTTGAACGCGTCGGCGGTACCCGCACTCTCACGGTGGATGTACGAGTCATAGCAGCAAGCAATAAGGACCTGGAAGAAGAAATCGAGAAAGGAACGTTTCGAGATGACCTGTACTACCGGTTGAACGTCATCCCAATTGAAGTTCCCCCTTTGCGGAACCGGACCGATGACATTCCATTGCTGGTAGAGACCTTTCTGAAAGGGTTTCATAAAGAGGGATGCGGCGATTTGAGAACCATGACGCCCGAGGCCATTAAGCATCTCCAAGCGTATCCCTGGCCGGGCAATGTTAGGGAACTGAAGAACCTGGTGGAAAGAATGGCCATCATGACAGAATCGAAAGTTATCGACGCCGCTGATATCCCCCACTCGTACAAGCGCAAAGGCCCGGTAGTTCCCGACGATGGGATGCTTGGAGCTGATTCCCTGAAAGAAGCCAAGAAACAGTTTGAAATGGCTTACATCATGCGCAAGCTTTCCGAAAATGCAAATAACATTTCTCAAACCGCAGACTCCATTGGCATCGAGAGGAGCCATCTCCACAAGAAGATAAAGTCCTTTAGCCTTAAATTGTGACAGGAAGAAAGTGACCCCTAACGGCAAACATTGGAGTGTGAGTGAGAGTTACCGGTGGCATTTTGAGGGGGAAAAAGCTTGGCCCATTGCGGGGACTGGCGATCAGGCCGACCACAGACTACTTAAGAGAATCAATCTTCAACATTCTTGCTGGGGGGATGGAAGATGCAGTAGTCCTCGATCTGTTCGCCGGCACAGGCAGTCTAGGGATAGAGGCCCTCAGCCGAGGAGCTGCTACAGCCGTGTTTGTTGACAAGGCCCCTCAAGCCATAAAAGCACTTACTCGAAACATTTGCTCTTGCTCCCTGGAAGCACAAAGCACCATATTGAAACGGGATGTACTGTGAGGATTGGGTTTCTTGAAGTCAATCGGCCTCGCCTTTGACTTGGTGTTTATTGATCCTCCTTATGATAAGGGTTTTGTCGAAAGAACCCTGCAGCGTTTGGATCGTGCGCAATCGACATCAGATGAGGCCTCTATCATCATAGAGCACAGCGAACGAGAGATACTGCCGGAACAAGTGGCGAGTTTTATCCTGAGTGACCAGAGGCATCACGGGAAAACTCTTGTCTCCTTCTATAGGCCTGTGTTATGAATAAAATCGCTACGCGATTTTATATGGCGCGGCTACGCCGCTTAAAAAAAGGAAATTCCTATACTATCAAGTTGTGGCTTTATGGGAAAGATAGCTGTTTATCCTGGATCCTTTGATCCTGTCACCAATGGACATTGTGATATTGTCCACCGCGGGCTTTCACTTTTCGACAAGGTCATTATTGCCGTAGCCGAAAACGGAACCAAGGACCCGCTGTTTACTATAGATGAGCGCCTGGAGATGCTGAGGGAAACCTTTAAAGAAGCGCCTGGTGTTGAGGTGGATAGCTTTGACGGGCTCTTGGTTGATTATGTTGCAGAGTGTCAGGCAGATGCCATTTTGAAGGGCCTTCGAGCGGTTTCTGACTTTGAATATGAATTTCAAATGGCCTTGATGAACCGCAAGCTCAACAAGAAGATTCAAACTGTTTTTCTCATGACGGGGTTGCGGTGGATTTTTATCAGCTCCTCGATTATTAAGGAGGCCGCTCGTTTCGGAGGAGAGACCCGTGGCATGGTTCCTGACTTTGTTGCTGAAAAACTGCGACAGAAATTCAGTAAACCCTAACGCTGCAAAAGTCGAGGATGCCGGAGATCCAAGGCGCCAAAGGTGAAGCCATAGTGAGCTATTGCGAACCTTTGGCAACACAGGAGATACGGTATCATCGGCTTTCCCGAAGGGTAAACAATAGGCCGAACAAAGCATTGAACAACCATATCACCGGAAGTGATTTTTTCGACAAGCCTCAAAACTGCTGCAACTGGTGGACATTATTGGTTACTTAATATTTCAGGCATGTTGTATATGCAACATTAGGGTAAAGCCTGATTTGCGACTAACAACAGTTTTCTCTCCATGTGTCACCGACCGGTCGCATAGTACTTGTTATTGAGATGGACTTGTGGAGGCTCCAAATATTCTGCAGGGTGGTTGAGCTGAGAAGCTTTTCCAAGGCGGCTAAGACAGTCTATCTTTCCCAACCCACTGTAAGCAGCCATATTAAAGACCTGGAAAATCATTTCGAATGTAAGCTCGTCGATAGACTGGGAAGAGAAGTCGTTCCTACCAAGGCAGGCAGTCTCCTTTATGATTATGCAACAAAGATTATTGCCCTGAAGCAAGAAGCTGAAAATGCCCTTGCTGAATTTCAGGGCAAGATCAAAGGACATCTGACCATTGGCGGAAGCACGATACCGGCCGGTTATATCCTCCCCCCCCTACTGGGGAAATTCAAGGAAGACTATCCCGGGGTCGTGGTTACCCTTATACAAGGCGACACGAAAAGAATCATCAGGGATACACTTGAAGGAAATGTAGAGCTCGGGATTGTTGGCGCAAAGGCCAAAGAAGTTCAGCTTGTCCAGAAGAAAATCATAGATGACGAGATGTTTCTCATAGTTCCACGAGAGCACAGTTGGGCAAATAAACACTATGTTGTGATGGATGAACTTATCAGAGAACCGTTCATATTGCGTGAACCTGGCTCTGGCACTCGCAAGTCGATGGAGGAGGTGCTGGAGAAAGGTGGTCACCATCTTGGTGCTCTGAATGTCGTGGCCGAGATGGGGAGCACAGAAGCCGTTCGCCAAGGGATAAAGGCGGGAGTGGGGGTTTCCATTCTCTCTGAACGCGCTGTGGGCGAAGAGCTGGCCGCAGGAATCCTCAAAAAGGTGAAGATCCACGGGCTATCATTTGAAAGAGCTTTTTATCTGACGGTTCACAAACATCGAACCCAATCTCCTTTGTGTCGAACCTTCATAAAGTTCCTGGATCAGGAATCGGACATTGAGTAAAGCCGGCGCATTCCTCGTCCTGATGTTGTCGGGATTGCGGGGAGCCCTGGCAACTATTTCTAAGTAGTGTCCATCCACAAATAGCGTTACAGGCGTTGGGCACTGGGTAAGTTTCCAATTCATAAATGAGGAGTTTTTCTGATGAGCAAGGCCGCACAAGGGTTTTCGTTGAGGCGTACAGATCGTACTCCGCAGACGGAAACCCGCGGAGAACGCCGCTCATCGGGAAAAGGGCCATTTATGGA
>PVMS01047487.1_pt1 | contig 11442 bp, 8 predicted proteins | sample 1853461 | NCBI WGS metagenome assembly PVMS01 (sample SAMN08582032, study PRJNA380276) | Marine sediment metagenome, whole genome shotgun sequencing project. | isolation source: ocean sediment barecode stripped | collected 2017
CCTGGGGAGCATATATCTTGAAACGGTTGCGATTGATATCTGTGATAAACAGCTCCGGACCCTGGATCACCACCTCGGCCACACGCTCGCTTTCGACCATGTCCAGAAACTCGGTATAGCTGATATTGGTTTCAGCCACATGCTGCTGACTGAAAAGATTGTAAAGCATGACCATCATCAAGGTGATGACCAGCCATAACGCCAGATTTTTATAAAACGGATTCAAATGTGTTTACCTCCTGCGATTCTCTTGTTCGTAATTATAAAATTACATTGCTGATAAAGCGATTTCCCAATATGAGTGAAAATCACCCAAAAGTTATTCGTTATCCGTTATTTGTTAATAGTGTAAAGGGAATCCTCCAATTACTAATAACCATTAACCAATAACAATTAACCTTCATTTGAGCGTTTACGCTCAAATAAAATATCAGTATCCCGTATCTTAATTCAAATATCAAGTTGCAAGTTGCCGGTGCCCAAAACTGAATCGGTTGCCGACTTTATATGCAAATTTAATCATTATCATTCATTAAGCAAGCAAAAATTCGGCCATGAGAACACGCCCGGTCTGCGGTCCTAATTTCACATGATTATCGATCCGATGGCCGGCAAGCCAGATAATTTTATCCCTGCTCAGCACTATGGGACACTTTTTACGCTGGGATGGAGGGACTTTATGGTCGATGAAATATTTCTTAACTTTCTGGGTGCCTTTCAGGCCCAGGGGAGAAAACCGATCCCCCGCTCGAAAATTGCGCACAACCAGGGGAAATTGCAAACAATCCCGGTCCAAAAAAGCCCGGTTTTTTCCGGCGGCTTTAAAATCGGGCATATCATCGATTTCAATTTCTACAAGCTTTATAGCTGCTTGGATCTCTTTTAGGGAGGTAACCCCCTCACCGGTTATCGTATATTGATAATCAATACCCACCGGTGGCGATTTTGGGGTATTCCTTTTAAAGATGAGCTCCATGTCCTTTCTTACCACCCGAACGCCGCCAGGCAGATTCAGGCTGCCGGAAGCCGGCGCTTTTTTTGCTAATTCCAGAACGGCGTCGACATGAAAAAGGGTGATGCGCCGCAAATCCTGTTTTACGTTGAAAATCGCCTTCCTGATAATCCGTCTTCGGGCCGCCAGATCCATACCGTTGACCCCCGGTAAGGCCAAACTGATTCGACCGGATGTTCTGTTTAAAACACAATCATTAAAAACCGGCTCGAGGGCTTCATCCATCCATTGATCCTCAGCCTGCAGAATCTCGCCCAGTCGATTGAGAGAATCAACGATCGCAGGATTGTATGATTTTTTTAGCTCGGGAATTAAATGGTGACGTATTTTGTTCCGACGGTAAGCCGGATCCGCGTTGGATGTATCAGTTACAAAAGCTATTTTTTTTTCTGAAATATAATCCAGGATTTCAGACCGCTTAAGGCGGATCAACGGACGCACGATTTTGTTGTTCCTTACGGGAGCGATTCCGGACAGGCCCAGGGAACCGCTGCCGCGTAACAAATTCATAAGGACCAGTTCGGCATTGTCGTCACTGTGATGACCCAGGGCAATTTTATTAAACCCGTCTTTGGACGCCACCGCATCATAAAACTCATAGCGAACCTGGCGCGCAGCTTCTTCCGGAGAAAGGCGCCGGCGCCGCTGAAAAGCACGCACATCTTTTTTTTCAAGGTAGAAAGGCAAATCAAATTTCCTGGCAAGAGCAGCCACAAATTCAGCATCCCGGTCGGATTCCTGCTCTCGCAGGCAGTGGTTCAGGTGGGCAACCGCCAGTTGGAGGGAATATTCCCCGGCGATGGTATTCAGAAGGTGGGCAAGGGCAACCGAATCCGGACCGCCGGAGACAGCCACCAGTACCGAGTCTCCCGGCACAAACATCCCGTACCTGGCAACTGTTTCTCGTACGGTGCCAAGAAGTTTTTTTTCGATTTTATTATTAGATTTTTTTGTTAGGGAGCCCATAAAACTCACTAAACCCTCCAATGAATCAAACTCAACCAGAGAGGCACATGGTCTTCGTAAATTGTATATATAATATTCTAGGGTAAAAGTATATGCAACCTATTGACCGTGCTCTCTGAACCCTTACATTTTTGCTTGCAAAAATGTTTTTTCGGCGTATCTTAATCACTGGTTGCGCTAGGCGGGGAGTTAGCGGTGCCCTTTTCCCGAAATCCGCTTATGCGGGGCTGAATCCCCGCCCAAGGATCTTAGCTTGGAACCCTTGGACCATTTTGATTGGACACCACGCAACAGACGGTCACGAACTTCGTCAGGTCCGGAAGGAAGCAGCGATAAGTGATGCAGTCTGTGTCGTGGATTGATCTCAATCTGTATAATGTGACGCGGTTTCCTAAAAGGTTCGACGGCGGGTGCGCAACCATCTTTCACGATTGCGGATATTGGATTTCGGATTCTTTCGATTTGGGATTTGGGATTCATCCGATTTGGGATTTTAGATTTCAGATTTCGGATTTAAATATGGTATGATATCTGATTTAAAATTGATTGGTATATGGATTGTAGATTCTAAGCCTTACGCTATGTATTCAACACCTTACACCTTCAATCTTCTATCCCATAGGTTATTGATCCCTGTAAAAATACGACAATAATCCTTTTACAAATCCCAAATCCGCACTCCGAAATCCCCAATCGTTAAACCCTACACCTTCTACCTTATACCATTTTCTCATGAAGCTCGAACCGCTGTCATCCACCATCGAGCATCGAGTACCCCGCCAATTGATATTCAGAAGATGAGCCCTTAAAATCTATTGGGCAATTGGTATGCATTTTTTCTCATAAAACCTTGCTATTACAACCTTGACATCGTTTCAACTGGTCTTATTTTTCAGGTCAATAATTGCACACCTCAAATCACCGGGAGAACGCGTAAACAAATGTCAGGGAAAAAGCGGATTAAAATTCAAACCGATTCGGACGAAGACAAAAAAAAGGAAACCGACGCCGAAGCTGCTGCCACGGATAAGGAAGATCCCCAAGGCAAACCTGAGAAGACAGATCAGGTGCAAGTCGATGATCCGATGAAGGATTTGGAAGCCCAACTGGAAGCCAAGGAGCAGGAAGCCAAAGAAAATTATGACCGCCTGCTCAGGGTTTCTGCCGAATTTGAAAACTACAAAAAACGCACCTCCCGGGAACTGGAGGAATTCAGGAAATTCTCCAACCAGTCTTTGATTAAAGAAATGCTGTCCGTGGTCGACAATCTGGAATTGGCCATGAATTCAACCAATGGCCACAAAACCATAGACCAGAGCCTGTTGCAGGGACTGGACATGACCCATAGGGAAATATTGAAGGTTTTTGAAAAATTTAATGTCAAACCCATTGAGGCTAAAGGACAGGCCTTTGATCCGACCTTTCACGAGGCCGTCATGCAGGAAGAGACCGAGGAGTTTGACAACAACACGGTTATCAATGAGCTTCAAAAAGGCTATCTGATCCACGATAGATTGCTGCGCCCTTCGATGGTGGTGGTTGCCAGGCCAAAGGAACGTAAGGATAAATAGTATCCGTTCAGGGGTTCAGGGTTCAAAGGTTAGCGGTTCAGGCTCATGTCCAATCTGGACTATTGATTCCCGAATCCTGCGGGACACCGAATAAAAACATAAATGTATCAAGGATGTTGAGATAGGGAAGCGGAGAACGAAGTAGCCGGAACTTGAAAATACCTTTGAGCAAAAGCAACCTTGAACGGTGAACCCTGAACCTGTGAACGCTTACGATAAATATAGGGATAATAAACAAAAAATTTGCTGGAATTGAGGTTAAGGAGGGATAAAACATGTCAAAGGTAATCGGAATCGATCTTGGCACCACGAATTCTTGTGTGGCCGTAATGGAAGGTGGCGACGCCACGGTTATTACCAATGCGGAGGGTGGCCGCACCACGCCTTCCATAGTTGCCATCAACGATGGTGGTGAGAGATTGGTAGGCCAAATCGCCAAACGGCAGGCGATCACCAATCCCGAGAATACGGTATTCGGTGTTAAACGACTGATAGGTCGCAAATTCGCAACTAAGCTGGTGCAAGATGATATCAAGGTTCTCCCTTTTAAAATCGAACAGGCCAGCAACGGCGACATCCGGATTAATTTGAAAGGCAAACAGCACAGTCCGGCCGAGATATCCTCCTATATTTTGGCAAATATTAAAAAGACCGCCGAAGAATATCTTGGTGAAACGATAACCGATGCCGTCATTACCGTACCGGCCTATTTTGACGACAGCCAGCGCCAGGCGACCAAGGACGCCGGTAAAATTGCCGGGCTTAATGTCCTGCGGATCATTAACGAACCGACGGCAGCATCTCTGGCATACGGTCTGGATAAAAAGAAAGAAGAGAAAATCGCTGTTTTCGATCTGGGCGGCGGTACCTTTGACGTATCTATTCTTGAAATCGGTGAAGGTGTATTCGAAGTTAAGGCGACCAATGGCGACACGCATCTGGGCGGTGAGGACTTTGATCTGCGGCTGATTGAGTATCTGGCCGACGAGTTCAATAAAGATCAGGGAATTGATCTTAGAAACGACAAAATGGCCCTGCAACGGCTGAAAGAAGCTGCGGAAAAAGCCAAAATGGAACTTTCCACTTCAATGGAAACCGACATCAACCTCCCCTTCATCACCGCCGATGCCAGCGGTCCCAAGCATCTTAATATCAAAATCACCCGCGCCAAGCTCGAGGCCCTGGTGGCCAATTTGCTGGACAATCTGGAAAGCCCCTGTCGCACGGCCCTGAAAGACGCCGGCTTATCCTCAGGAGAAATCGATGAGGTAATTCTGGTCGGCGGCATGACGCGCATGCCGGCGGTTCAGGAACGGGTTAAAAGCATATTCGGTAAGGATCCTCACAAAGGTGTCAACCAGGATGAAGTGGTGGCGCTCGGAGCCGCCATTCAGGGTGGCGTGTTGAAAGGTGATGTCAAAGATGTTCTTTTGCTCGATGTTACACCGCTGTCACTGGGAATCGAAACCCTGGGCGGTGTATTGACCCGGCTGATTGATAAAAACACCACCATCCCAACGAAAAAGAGCCAGACGTTTTCAACCGCGGCAGACAGCCAACCGGCAGTATCCATCCATGTATTGCAGGGTGAACGTGAAATGGCCGCCAACAACAAAACACTGGGACGATTCGAATTGGTCGGCATTCCACCTGCGCCCCGGGGTATTCCTCAAATTGAGGTTACCTTCGACATCGATGCCAATGGAATCGTAAACGTATCAGCCAAAGATCAGGCCACCGGCAAAGAGCAATCCATTCAGATTACCGCATCGTCCGGTCTGTCCCCGGAAGAAATCGATAATCTGGTAAAAGATGCCGAAATGCACGCTGATGATGATAAAAAGAAAAAGGAACTTGTTGAAGCGCGCAATTCAGCCGATGCCCTGATTTACTCAACCGAAAAATCCATCAAGGAATTGGGAGACAAAGTCGACAGCGAAACCAAGAGTAAGGTCGAAGAAGCCTCTTCCGCATTGAAAAAAGCTATGGAAGGCGAGGATGCGGAAGAAATTAAAAGGCTCAGCGAGGAAATGACCCAGATATCCCACAAGCTGGCCGAGGCCATGTACCAGCAGGCTTCAGCCGGTGATCAACAGGCGGCCGGTGCCGATGCCGAGTCTGCCGATCAGGCCGGCAGCGCCGCCCCCGAGGAAGATGTTGTCGATGCGGATTTTGAAGAGGTTAAAGAAGACGAAAAGAAGTAGTTACCGCCTCGAGAGTTAAACAAAAAAATCCCGCAGCACTTGCCGTCCTGCGGGATTTTTTTATACTCTATCTCACTGATGATGACTACCTGATACTCGATACTGGATGCTCGATGGCTGAACTGCAGAGCGTTCTGAATTGTCATTATCGAGGATCGAGCATCGAGCATCGAGCAGCATCTTTACATCTTCTTTTCAGTAGTTATACTATAGACATTCAAATCAGGAAATACGGAAAAGGAGGCCCTACCATGGAAATAAATAAAGTGCTATGGCCGACGGATTTTTCAAGCAGTGCCGAAAAAGCGCTGCCGTACGTGACCGATTTAACCCAAAAATATGGAGCCGAGATCCACGTGCTCTATGTGATCGAAGATATTGCGCATCATGAATCCTGGTACGGTGATTTTGACAGGTCTCACGTCGACAAGCTGATGGAATGGGCCGACAAATCCGCTAAAAAACGCCTGGACCAGGTCTGTCAAAAATATTTAGACAGTTGCCCGCTTTACATCAAGCACATTGCGGTAGGTGATCCGGCCCAAGAAATTTTGAAATTGATCGACAAAGAAGGTGTCGACCTGGTGGTAATGGCCAGCCACGGCCAGAAAGGTAATTACCGGTTTGGCAGTGTAACCGAAAAAGTATTGAAAAATTCGCCGGTTCCCGTCACCGCGGTTCCGATAGAACCAGAAGCCGGATAAACCGGAAATGTTGCGGGTTGCGAGTTACGGGTCCTTCGATTGCGGATTTGTGATTTCGGATTTTGGATTGGAAAGATTGAACGGATGAGATACGAGTTGCGCGGGCCGATTATCTCCTCAGTCGTCTTTCCACGCACCGCGCAACCCGCAACGCGTAACAGGAAACCACACCACTCCCTGCTTGGCCAAACTGACAGCATTAAATTTCAAGGTTATTAAAGAACAAGTCTGGCTGAATTTACCCTCCCGATGTCTGGGGAAAGGCCGTGTTGGCGTATAAATACTCCATCTTTTCCTTGTGCTTCAGCTCCTCGTTGGCCATCTTTAATAACATCGTTTTTAATTCGCTGTCAGCGTGCATATTGGCAAGTTCGGAATAGAACTGATACGACCGGCCTTCCCGGTGAGCGGCGATCAGATAAACGTCCTCACTACCGGATTCCTTGCTGATTTCAGGTTCTTCCAGATATTCAGCGACCTTGTATTCAACAACATCAGCCATCCTTAAGGCATCCGAACCGTAATTTCCTTCACGGTAGCCGACGAGAAACGCTTTGTGCTTCTTTTCTTCTCCGGCGATGAATTCGACCGCATCCTTGACAGCGGCATCAGTGACCTTACTGTGGATATCCATGTAGAAGTCGTAAGCATCCTCTTCCCTCTGAATCGCAAGATCAATGACATCTGCAATTGTTTTTTCCATTAAACGGCCTCCTTTCAAAATAGTAGGTTTTGTTGTAACGTAAAACAGGATTCACAAAGTGGCAATAAAAAAAACAGCGCTTCGAGTTGCGTGTTGCGCGTTTCGGGTCAAATTATGATAGCCTACGATGGGACATACCGTCTGCAACCGGGTGCCGAACGGGTATTAAAGCCAAGAACTAAATGGGTTTGCGCCTGGCGGGTCCGGATAATCCATTTAACGGTTGGCCATCCGGCGGTCCAGCATCTTAAACCCACCATCGTTGTCGCCAACCAAACCGGTTTAGCCACCAGCTTGACAAGCTGTGCCGAGGCTGTCGGCAAAAAGATCAGCCTGGATTTTAAACTGGACATTAAAAAAGTTTTATGGATCGAGCACATCCCATCCAAACCGGGGCGATGGTATACCGCCGTCTTCACACCGCAATCTGCGTTCGGACCGGACATCAATTACAGTATCCAATGGCGGCCGGCAAGACCCAGTGAGATTAACCTTATTAAACCGTCTATTCCGAATATCGACATAATTTGAAACCAACTATTTAGAACCTATCTAAAAAAATGGCGACTGTGCGCACAATTGTTAAAAGGCAAAAGGGTTCGGCCGGTTAAGCCGGTTGAGCCAGCGCAAATAATGATTTCTTGCGGTTTTACATTTACCCGGCAAACGGACTAACGGGCCAACAGGCTCAACCTGACATGGGGCATAAAATCATGGATAAAAACTACAATATGATAACGACAATTTTGGATGCTTTCGAAGACGGTATTTATGTCATGGATAAGGATCTTGTTGTGGCATATATGAACAGCGCCATGATTGCAGAATTTGGTGCGGGCCTGGGCAAAAAATGCCATCAATTGATAAATCAATCTGAAGAAAAATGCCCCTGGTGTCTTTCCGATGAGGTTTTTGCGGGTAATACCGTGCGCCGGGATGTTTACGTCCCGCTGGTTGACAAAACCTACCACCTGACCGAAATCCCGTTTGAAAATCCAGACGGCAGTCTTTCCAAACTGAGCATTTATCATGATATTAGCAAACGCAAAAAACAGGAGGAGATGCTGCGCGCTTCGGAGGAAGAGTTTAAAACCCTGTTCGAACATATGGCCAGCGGCGTTTTCATCAGCAGCAAGAAGGGTAAATTCTTAAATGCCAATCAGGCCCTGCTGGACATGCTGGGTTATGACAGCAAAGAAGAGTTTCTGAATATCGATCTGCCCCAGGATCTTTACGTGAGACCCGAGGATCGGCGAGTCTTTCAGGAAATGATGGAGCGCGACGGCCGTGTTATCGACTACGAGGTAGAATTCAAGCGCAAAGACGGGAGCACCGTACCAATTTTGTTGACCGGGCACCCCCGCTATGACCCGCAGGGCAACATTATCGGTTACGAGGGCTTGAACGTTGATTTGACCCAGAGAAAGTTGATGGAAAAAGAGCTGCGGGAAGCCTATGACTTCATGAACAAGATCGTTCAGAGCTCCCCCAATGCCATCACCGCCACCGACATGCAGGGCAATATTCTGATCTGGAACCAGGCCGCTGAGGAAACCCTGGGTTACAAGGCCAGTGACGTCATCGGAAAAATGAACATTCGCAAAATCTATCCCGAAGGCTTGGCCCGCAAGGTCATGCAGATGCTCAAAAGAGATGAATCCGGCGGAATCGGCCGCTTGAAATCCTACCCGATGGTGTATGTCAGAAGAGACGGTGAGGTTGTCGAGGGCAACCTGTCAGCCGCCATCATCTATGATGCCAATGGAAAGGAAATCGCTTCCGTGGGATCATTTGTCGATCTCAGAGATCGGCTGCAGATGGAACGGGCCCTGCGCGATACCCAGGAGCAGCTGCTGCAATCTGAAAAACTGGCCGCCATGGGGCGTCTAACATCCCAGATCGCCCATGAATTGAACAATCCCCTGTACGGAATCATGAATACGCTGGAGCTGTTGAAAACCGAGATTCCCGCTGATAACAAACGGCGAAAAATATTGGAGATGGCGCTTTCTGAAACCGTCCGGCTCAGTGACCTGCTGCGCAAGATGCTCTCGTTTTCAAAACCGGACCAGGAGGAACGGCATCCGGTGGACATTAACTCGGTACTCGATGAGATTTTACTGCTGCATGAAAAGCAGCTCAAAGAAAACGATATCAATACTGCAACAACATTTGCAAAGGAACTAGATCTGATAAATGCATCCAAAAACCAGATGCGCCAGATCTTTTTGAACATGGTTGCCAATGCCCGGGATGCCATGCCCGATGGCGGCACCCTGACCGTGGTCACCAGCGGTGATAGAGATAAGGTTTACGTTGAAATAACCGATACCGGCACCGGTATCAGAGATGAGCACCTGGATAAAATTTTTGACAGTTTTTTTACCACCAAAGGCGAAGTCAAGGGGGTCGGCCTGGGTCTTTCGGTCTGCTACGGCTTTATTGAGGATCACGGCGGCGATATCGAGGTCAAAAGCCAGGTGGGGAAAGGAACCACCTTTACCATCTCCTTGCCGGTGTATACTCCCGACGATTTGGAAAAGGATGATAACGAGTAACAAAAGATCCGGTTTTTCTGCATTCTGCTCTCTGTCTTCTGCCTTATTGATCCACGACTTTGGTAACTCTGACAATATTTGGATCCGTGAACTGGTCCAGGGCATCCCGTGCAATGGTTGAAAAGCTGTACATGACCGCTCCGGTGTCACAGGTCTGAAACCAGTGTTTTTCACCCGGGGCCAGGGTCCAGGGTTCAAGGTTCAAAGGTTATAACCGATTGACACTGCTCGCAATATTATTCAAAATCTGGAATACCCGTCATACCCCATTGGGAGAAACGGATTTATAAGCAGATGAAGACACGATCCCTTTGATACGCGCTGTCTGGGGTTTTTCAACCCGGAACGTTGAACCCTGAGTCGCTCAACCTAGGTTACAATACACCCCTTTGTCAATACTTTCTCCAATAAGTCTGATTTGAGTCAGGCGCGATAACACAATTGAACCGAGAATGACTGGAAAGCCAATCGAAAATCTATTGCAGTAAAGCGACTTCCTATTGTATAAGCCTTTATTCAAGCAGTAAAATTAAAACTTTCGATAGATATGCTTAAAAAAAAGTTTATTGATCGATACAGAAAGGAGATTAATAATGCCCGATGTGGATGAAATGAAGGAAGGCAAAAAGTATTACACCGTGTTCCTCAGCAGACTGAGGGTTTTTTTCTAAAAGGATCGAACGCTCTGGATTGGGGAATGAAAAATCGTCTGGCCCGGATTTTTAATCCGAAAACAGGCCGCACGGTACTTCAGGCTAGCTACCCGAATCTGTGCCGAGTTAGGGGCTCACTATATTAAGACCTATTATGTCGAAGATGGATTTGAAACAGTTACCGCTTCCTGCCCGGTGCCAATCGTAATGGCTGGCGGTAAAAAGCTTCCCGAGCTGGAGGCGCTAACCATGGCCTATCGGGCGGTGCAGGAAGGTGCTGCGGGTGTGGACATGGGTCGCAATATCTTCCAGTCTGAATTCCCGGTTGCCATGATACAGGCAGTAAAAGCGGTCGTTCACGACAATGAGACTCCCGCGAAAGCATTTGACCTTTACAACACCTTAAAAAATGAGTGATTCAAAAAAAATGAAAGTTGCCAAATGGTATAACAACCAAGATATAAGAATCGAAAGCGTACCGCGGCCGCGGCCCGGACGAAATGAAATACTCGTAAAAGTCGTCTCCTGTGGGATCTGCGGCAGTGATGTCGTTGAATGGTACAGATTGCCCAGAGCCCCGCTGATTCCAGGGCATGAGATCGGCGGCGAGGTAATGGAAACAGGAGAATCCGTGAGTAAAATGATGCCGGGAGACCGTGTTTTTATAGCTCCCAAAGTACCCTGCATGCAGTGTTATCACTGTAAAAATGGTCACTACCCTGTATGCTCAAATGTTAAGGACAGACTGCCCGGTGGATTTGCAGAGTATGTTTTAGTTCCGGATTCTCTAGTAGCCAATGGAACGTATATTTTGCCGGATAAGATTACCTATGACCAAAGCACCTTTATTGAGCCCTTAGCGTGCGTTGCCAGAGCCCAGAAGCTTGCCGACATCCAGGAGGGGCAGACGGTGGTGGTAATTGGTTGTGGAATGAGCGGACTGCTGCATGTAAAATGTGGGCAAGCAAAAAATTGCAAAATAATCGCAATCGATATTAATGAGCAGAAGCTTGAGTATGCCGACCGGCTGGGAGTAGACCTTACAATCAAGGCCCATGAAAATGTGCCTGA
>PVMS01175281.1_pt1 | contig 11440 bp, 13 predicted proteins | sample 1853461 | NCBI WGS metagenome assembly PVMS01 (sample SAMN08582032, study PRJNA380276) | Marine sediment metagenome, whole genome shotgun sequencing project. | isolation source: ocean sediment barecode stripped | collected 2017
ATACCGGCCTTGAATGCAGCGTCCGGGCTGGCGGAACCGCAACCCGAATTCGCGGCGCTGACACAGGACGTATCGTTCAAGCCGGAGCTGACGTGTTTTTTGCCCGTTAAACTACTGTCCAATACCGGCGGTCAGGTTCTGGCTATGCCCGTGCAGACGAATACGTCAGGTGATTTTGCTGCACTGTCCAGGACCGACGGCTATATCGAGTTGCCACTCGAAGAATCATTATTCACGGCAGGTAGTGCCGCGAAGCTACATCGCTGGTAATCCGTCGCGTTTCTTGCAGAGCTAACAGCCGCACCGTAAGCTGATTGAATCAAAGCTCGTAAGCTGAGCGGCGCTGGAGAATTCGGATGTTCGGAGCTATTCTCACTTTTCTGGTTCTATTTGGGTTGCTAAAGGTCTTTGAGCGGGAAAGAGAAGACCTCGATAACTTCAGCATTGCGACTGTTGCGGTCGTTCCTGTGTTGTCCGTTGTGCTCGTAAGCATGGCGTTGGGGTTTTTGTACCCTAATCCGACTTTGCTAACGATCTTGCCGCCGCTAATTCTCATCGGCATAACTTTTGGCTTGCTGTGGAAGAACCTGGACATCCCGTTCGGCCGTTCGCTCGGCTACACGCTCGTAGTCGTCATTGTCAACGAGACCTTGGGCTACTTTCTCCTGGCCTCTGACTAGTCAGTCTTCTTTAGGAGAAAGGTGGAACCTGGGGCCAAAATGCAATACCCGAGCGTTATCCGACGATATTTATCGACCTTACTGGATCTACTAGTCATCTGGTTGGCCGTATTTCTCATCACGAGAGCTCCCGGGCTTGCCGATTCAGGCATGGCAATTACGGCAGCCGTCATTATTTTTGTACTGGCCTATGAGCCGATCTTGACCACATATTTCTGTACCGCAGGACAATGGTTGTTTCGATTCCGTGTACGAACTAATAGCGAAAGAGATCGAATTTCGATAGTCCAGGCTTACGGTCGACTATTCGTAAAGTATCTACTCGGTGTCATTTCGATTCTTACGATTCCAGCGCGCGCAGACCGCCGTGCGATACATGATTTCACGACAGAGACAATCGTCATAGAGGCAGCTGACGATAGTCTCTAACATTGTTGAAGGGATTGAATTGGTTTTCAACAAATACCTACTACGCGTTCTCAAGGTCACTATCTCGTCTTCCTTGGCCCTCGGCTTGTTGGCATGCGCATTGATACTCGTCATTGGCGAGACCTCAATGAATTTCGAGATCGGGCTTGAAATAGAGCTGCTCGACGGGATCTGGGTGCTGGTGGGCATCCCTGTTATTACGCTTCTGCTAGTCCTCATCGTTTCCCCAATATCCTTCTTCATTCACAGACTTCTTTTTCAAAAAGGTGCAAAGAGCACCTCAATGGACTCATAAACCAGAGGAGAACCAGGTATGAAACATCTGACTGGATATATTGTCTTGCCGCTATTCAAGGTCAAGTGGCGGGACAGCTGGATCATTACGCAATACGCCGATGTAGATTGTTCTGGGCACGGTCTCTAGGATGTTGAATCAATGTCTTCTAATCGCAGCATCCTGCGTAATATTGGCACCGGCATTTGCTGGTGAGGCAGATGTCATCGATGTGACGGTTAACTGTCGAAATGACTCCGTCTGTGACTTCAGCGTCACCGTCAGACACGCGGACGACGGTTGGGATCACTATGCTGATGGATGGGAGGTAAGAACTCTCGACGGAGAGATTCTGGCCGTTCGCGAACTACTGCACCCACATGACGACGAGCAACCGTTCACACGATCGCTTAGCGGTGTGAAAATCCCAGACGGCGTTAATGAGGTCGTCATCGGCGCGCGTGACTCCGTGCATGAATACGGCGGCAGAGAAAGTACTGTCAAGCGACAAAGATAGAGCGGTCGGAGAAATGGAGAATTCCACGGGTGACGGAAAGGTAGTTGCACTGCGGTAGAATCAAATCCATTCCAAATAGCCGAGGAGCGTGCTCTTGCAACGTTTTACTCTGATGTTCGTCGTAATCGCGACAATGGGTGTCGCCTGCACTCAATCTGAAGTACCTGCCCCGGTCACTCCGGACCCCAGGTCACATGATTTCTTTTCGTTTGCCAATACCGACGAATTTGTAAACGAACATTTACAGCTTGACCTGCGCGTCGACTTTGAAGCGGAAGAACTTCAGGGTAGTGCGACGCTGCGACTCAGACGCACAGCGTCGAATGCAACCGAGGTTGTTCTGGACACGCGTGAGCTGACTATTGAAGGCGCACGCTTCGAACTGCCCGGCGGCGAATCTGTAACAGCAACACATCGTTTTGGGGAATCCCAGGCGATTCTGGGTACGCCGCTGATCATTGCGGTACCGGATGAGCTTCAAGCCGCAGAAGAATTACTGCTCACGATCGAGTATCGAACGAGCCCAGGTGCAACGGCATTACAGTGGCTGCCACCTGAGCTAACCGCGGGTGGCGAACACCCGTTCCTGTTCTCGCAATCACAGGCCATCCATGCTCGCAGTTGGGTGCCGCTGCAAGACACGCCTGCGGTGCGCATTACTTACAACGCGAATATTCACACGCCGCCGCAATTGATGGCGATCATGAGCGCCAACAATGACCCGGATACGGAGCGTGATGGCGATTACGAATTTGAAATGCCGCAGCCTATCCCGTCCTATCTGCTCGCCCTTGCTGTTGGGAATATCTACTTCGCCCCAATCGGTGATCAAACCGGCGTCTACACCGAACCTGAGTTATTGGAGGCATCTGCATACGAGTTCGCAGATACGCAAGACATGCTGGACAAGGCTGCGGCAATGTTTGGTCCCTATCAATGGGGTCGCTATGACCTTTTGATTCTGCCGCCGAGTTTTCCCTACGGCGGCATGGAAAACCCACGATTGTCTTTCATAACGCCCAGCGTGCTTGCCGGCGATCGCAGTCTGGTCTCGATCATTGCTCATGAGTTGGCGCACTCCTGGTCTGGCAATCTCGTCACGAATGCGACCTGGCGCGACGGCTGGCTGAATGAAGGATGGACGAGCTACCTCGAGCATCGACTCATGGAAGTCATCTACAGCGAAGAGCGGGCCGCTGAGCTGGCCGTGGTGGATTACCGGGAGTTGCTCCTCGACCTGGAGGTCGTCCCACTCGAACAGCAGGCACTGGCGCCACCCTTTGAAAGCGGTGATCCTGATGATTTCCAGGGAATCGTCCACTACCACAAGGGCAACTTGTTTCTGAAATACCTTGAGAAGAGCTTCGGCAGGGACGTGTTTGACGAGTTCATTGCCGATTACTTTGGCGAATTCGAGTTTGGCACCATCACATCAGAAGTGTTCCTCGACTACCTCGATGAGAAGCTCCTGTCGGCGCACCCAGGCATAGTGAGCCGATCCCAGGCCGAACACTGGCTGTATCGGCCGGGTTTGCCGGATACCGCCCCTATACCCGTTTCCACCTCGCTGAATGCGGCCGCTGACTTTGCATGGCAATGGTCACAAGGCGAGATCGATATTGCCGACGTGCCGGCGGCCGACTGGAGCCCCCAAGGCATGATCCATTTCATCAACAGCCTCGATGCTGATCTGTCAGAGGAGCAGCTAGTTGAACTGGACACAGCGCTCGGATTAAGCAACACGCACAATGCTGAAATCGGCCGAACCTGGTTCATACAAGTCGCAAAACGCCAGTTCCGTCCGGGCTACGGAAAACTGGATGAATATGTGAACCGTTATGGCCGCACGCGCCTCGTTAAGCCTCTGTATCAGGCGTTGGTCGAAAACGGAGTCGACGCGACGCTCGCAAGAGAGATGTTTGAACGTGCCCGGGGGCTATATCACCCGCTCACCGTTACAAGCGTCGAACTTATTCTGGAATAGACGGTATCGATCGCGATGGATTTGAATCAGGTCACTGTTTCCTGCACCGACTACGAGCAATCGGTTGAGTTTTATCAGAAGCTCGGGCTGCGTCTGATCGTCAACAGCCCCCCGAGGTACGGGCGTTTCGAGACACCTGCAGGCGGCACATTCTCAATTCACAATGGCTCAGCGCCCGTATCCGAGACCGTAATCTACTTTGAAGTAGACGACGTTGACGCCGACTTTGAGCGCCTGAAGTCGCTTGGCATCGAGTTCGAGACCGAGCCCACAGACCAGGACTGGCTGTGGCGCGAGGTCTATCTGTGCGACCCAGCGAGAAATCGCCTCTGCATTTATCACGCCGGGGAAAATAGGCGGTTCCCGGCGTGGAGAATATGACGAGAGCTTTGGACTAGAATTAACCTGTATGCGTAACAAACTTGAAGTCAGTTTTGAGGGAGATCACATCCGCGTGATTGCGGATGGTGATAAAGACTATCGGTTTCAGAATCGCCTTTGGCAAGAGGTGACAGCCACGTGCGAAGAACACGATTGCTTCAGAATTCTGGGAATATCAGATACAACGACACCCCTCGAAGCGGTGGAAGGCTACGATACCGCCCGAATTTTTCGTGACCTTAAGATCGACAGCAGGTACCGACTCGCCTGGGTCGAGCTTAATGACGAATCACGCAGCATGACCGAGTTCATTGCGACAGTATTGGCAAACCGCGGCTTACCAGGTCGCCTTTTCGATACGGAAGAAGCTGCTAAAAAATGGCTGCTGGAATCTGACTGATGTCCTGCGATTCCACAGCGCACCGCGCCCACACGGATGTCGCAGAAAAGTGACCTATCCAGGACACTGCTTTTGTGGCCGGGTGCAATTTGAAGTTGCGGGTCCCGCGAAGTTCGCCTGTTTCTGCCACTGCGAGAGTTGTCGCCGCGCGGCCGGAGGTGTTTGCGTTCCGTGGGCAACGTTCTCAAAAGATTCGTTTGTAGTGACCAGCGGCGAGATGTTCGCACACCTCTCGTCGCCACAGGCAACACGTGGCCTTTGCTCACATTGCGGCACATCGATCACCTACGAGCACAGTGATCGGGAAGGTCAAATAGACGTCAACCTAACGAGTTTTGATGACCCGGCCATGTTCTCGCCGAGCGCTCATATCTGGGTTGAAGACAAACTTCCGTGGGTGAGTATCGATGACGGCCTGCCGCAGTTCGCACAATGGGTCGTTTCTGAGTAATCGCGGCCGAATCACGTCACCGGGGAGCGAAACTCTGCTCAAAAATGAGTAGATCGTCGCTTGCCGCCTGGAATCGGGTAAACAATATTGCTCCTGTTCGGGAGCCGATATCGATCGAGGTATCGGCGAGTGGCATCGGTCCTTCAAACAGAATCGTCTCGGCGCCTGAACTCATATCACGACGAACTACCCGCCCCGCATTGGTCTCGGCGGCAGGCGCGTTATAGACAAGGTATTGTCCGTTCAGTGCCCAGCCCGAGCGCCCGTCATTTGGCAGTCCGTCCAAGACGGTTTCGACTGATCCGTCGAGCAGCGACAGATAATAAAGTGCGCCTGACCGGTCAACAGCAGCGATCACATCATTGCTGACGGGGGTCGGTCGAAAGTAACCGTTGGCTATCCTCTCAATGCCAACATCGCTGGCCACACAGATCCCCCAGCCAGATTCATCCCTGCAGCCCTGGACCCAGCGCTGACCGTCGGACAGCCACCGCGGCATCGTCGATTCCAATTCGGCGGATCCGATCGGATGAGCGTCGCCGCTAATGATATCCACTTCGTACAATCTCTCACCCGCATCCGTTTGCACCGTGAACAGGATTCTCCTGCCTTCGGGATGCCAGCTGGGGTAGCGGACAGTTGCACCGTCAAAGTGAGTCAATCGCCGTGCCACATCGCTATTGATATCGATAATCCAGACTTCATCGTATCCACTGCGTCGTGAAATGAACGCGACGAGCGATTCGTCCGGCGAGAACGCACTGTGATGATCGTCACTGGTCGACGAGGCCAATGCAGCTGGACCCTCACCGTCGGCTATAACGACGAGATCGCGTTCACTGCGGCGACCCGACGCGACAAACAGTGACTCCGCCGCAAGATAATCGGGATGAATGAGCCCGGCTGCCTCAACCTTCGTCTCGGCACCACTCGTCAGGCTGATTTGTCGCAGCTCGAAACGCCCGGCTTCATTGCTTGAATACAGAAGCGTGGACTCGTCGATCCAGGTCATCCCACCAAGTTGAACAGGTTGTTCGGTTAGACGAGTTTCGATGCCGCTTTGAATTTCGACTGTCCATAGTGTCGTTCTATGATCGGGCTGCGGCTCGCCGCGAAGAAATGCGACGTGGCGGCTGGAAGGCGAAAAGCGTGGATAGAAGTCGGTCCCGGTCGGAGATACAGCATCACTGAGTTGCCGCCGCAGACCCGAGTTTGGATCAATAATGTAAATACGCCGGTAGCCATCCGCGTCATCGCTCTCGAGCCCGGTGTAGGCGAGCCAGTTGCCGTCGGGTGACCAGTCAACCAGCGTCGGAAACTTCTCGGTGCAGGGCGCAACAGGCTCTGGCACGCCGAAAGCAATTGACTGCGTGACTACGTCGCAGCCCATGCCAGTCAACCTGACGTAAGCCACCTCGTCGCCGCCCGGCGAAATTGCCGGCCCGTGTTCCTGCACACCGGGCGAAGCCGCAACGCTTTGCGAGGTGCTGTCTCGTGTTGATACGCGAAACAGGTCCCAGTCGCCCTGCCCTGGCCGCAACGCAGCGTAGATCACCCAGTCGCCGCCCGGGACGATACGTGGCTGATGTTCAAGCCCCGGGCTCGACGTCAACGGGCGGCCTGTAGCCAGTCGCAGATCAACTGACTGCGATTCCGGTTGAGGCCACAGCGCCCAAGTGATTGCGGCGACCACGATCGCCACAATCGCGGCAATGGCCGGCGTAGGCAACTTACGGTCTATCGGGACTTGTGCATTGCCATGCAAGGAGGCTGGGCTGCATTTCGCTACCAGGCGATAACCGAACTTTGGCAAGGTTCGAATATAGTTGTGCTCGCTGGCCGACTCGCCCAGCGCGCCACGAATATCGGCAATCGCACGAGAGACAACACTGTCCGCCGGATAATTTTCGCCCCAAACCTGATCGAGCAACTCATCTCGGGACACGGCGGAATCGCCAGCATCGATAAGTACCAGCAGCACGTGCAGAGCTTTGCCCGTCAGGCGTTGCTCCTCACTATCCCTGCGTACAACACCGAGCTCTGGATACAGTACCCAGTCTCCAATGCACAGCGGCTCGCGGCCGCGACGGGCAGATATTGAATCGGGTCTGGATGGGCTGACACTCAAATCAGGAAACTTTTCCGCAGGTTTTTCTCAGGATTTAAGGCACTGATTCTCGCACGCTGGACGCCTTGAATGGACCTTGTGGAGAGGAATATGTTGCGACGACTTCTGGTCACCCTTTTGCTAATACCCACGCTGGCAGCCAGCGAACCGTGGTTTCAGGGCGACCCTGAATACGCTGACGAGGCCAGTCGCCAGCTGGCGGCCGAGTTGCTAGATGCCCATGGCGGAATGGCAGCTATCGGTGACGCGACCAGCATGCAGTTCAATTTTTTCACCAAAATGATTGGCAACCCGACTCCTTTTTACTCATTCGAGACGCTGGATCTTGCAACCGGCGACGCCTACGTGGACTGGCCGTTCTGGAACGCCACAATCGCCTGGAATCAGGAGCGCCTGTGGACTCGCAACTGGCCGATGCCGTTGCCCGCCGGATTTTTCGTCCGCTTGACGTCGAGCTTTCTCACTTTGCCGTGGCAAATTCATACTGACGGCGCCAGCCTGGGTCCTGTGAGCCAGGAACAACTTCCTGGCGACGAGACGCTGTATGACGTCCTGCGTGTAAGGTTTAACTCGCGCCACCCGGGCATTCCAGGAACCTATTACGACATATTCGTTCACCCTGAGGCCAGATTGATGACCGGCATTCGATTCGACATCAATCACCCCGGCATGGTGGCGAACCCGAAACAGCCGCTCGGCCCTAATTACCACGTCTTCGGTGACTATCGAAAATTCAATGGCATGGTCATACCGACATTTTACAAGTCCTATGGCCAGGGCAGCAGCAACGGCGGCGACAGCAACGCCTACCACTTCGTCTGGAATATGCAGGTCGACCAGGCATTCGATTCGAGCCGGGTCGCTATACCCGATGATGCCGAGATAGATGTAGTTTCAACCGATTGGTGGCTCTCGAATGACGATGCCGCTCAGCATGGAGGTTCCAAATGATCAACAGACAATTTGCAGCTTTGCTAACCGCGTCCATCCTGCTCTTTAGCACAAGCGCGTCCGCCGGTCCCAGCTACGCCACGGACGAGACACGCGAGGTCATCGAGGCAATGGTCAATGCGCATGGTGGTATCAAGCGCTGGCGTGCAGCACCGTCGATCCGTTTCGATGACATCATGTATATGCCCTTTCACGGTCGCGAGCAATTCGCCTGGTGGGCGGCTCACGAAGTCATTGATCAGAAGACGCGGCAGGTGTGGCAGAACTGGCCGATGGACGATGCCATGATTGGCTACGACGGCAAACAGGTGTGGTCGACAAACTGGAATAAGGGCAATCCGTCCGCGTCGATGGTGCACTTCTTCTATTACTTCGTGAACCTGATCTGGATCACACAGGACGACGACGTCATTCTCTCGGAAGTGACACGGTTTGACTGGCCGAATCTGGGTGACGATTTGTACCGCGTCGAGATGCGATTTGAGGATGCTCCCGGTATTGGCAAGTCTTACAAAGACTTTTATGTGCTGTTCATTGACCCGGAATCGTACCGCCTGGTTGCTTACGAGTACGCCAATGGCTACCAACCACTACTCGATGTGATGAACATGCCGGAGGGTAAAGAAGTGTTCGGTCCGATGTGGCGCCAGATTACTCGCTACGAGGAAGTCGATGGATTGCTGTTTCCGAGCGCGTTTCGCACAATGCCCGGGCCGGACGAGAAGATCGTCGGCAATCACCTGATCATGAACATCGATATCTCGCAGCCGTTCGAATACGAGCGAGCTGCAGTACCCGAAGACGCTGTTATTTACGACAGAGAATTACGAACCACCAGATAAAATCGTCCGCGAACGGACCCGGATTCTAACGTTTCATGGCTTCGAAGAACTGCGCGTTCGTCTTCGTGTCCTGCATCTTGTTCAGCAGGAACTCAACGGCAGCGAGTTCGTCCATCGGGTGAAGGACCTTGCGCAACACCCACATCTTCTGCAGTTCTTCAGGAATGGTGAGCAATTCTTCTTTGCGAGTACCTGATCGATTGATGTTGATCGCCGGGAATACGCGCTTCTCTGAGATACGGCGATCCAGATGGATCTCCATGTTACCGGTGCCCTTGAACTCTTCGTAGATGACTTCGTCCATCTTCGAACCAGTATCAACAAGCGCTGTAGCGAGAATCGTCAGACTGCCGCCCTCTTCGATGTTACGTGCGGCACCGAAGAAGCGTTTCGGCCGATGCAGTGCATTTGCGTCGACACCACCGGTCAACACTTTTCCCGATGAAGGAACGACGGTGTTGTAGGCACGTGCGAGTCGCGTTATCGAATCGAGGAGAATAACAACGTCGCGCTTATGTTCGACAAGACGTTTCGCCTTCTCAATGACCATTTCTGCGACCTGCACATGGCGGCTGGCTGGCTCATCAAATGTCGATGAGACAACCTCACCACGAACGGTACGCTCCATCTCTGTGACTTCTTCCGGCCGCTCATCGATGAGCAGAACGATAAGATCGACTTCGGGCGCATTGGCGCATATCGCGGAGGCGATATTCTGCAGCAACATCGTTTTACCCGCCTTCGGCGGTGAAACGATCAGGCCACGCTGGCCCCTACCGATCGGTGCTACCAGATCGATGATGCGCGCCGTCAAATCTTCCGTGCTGCCGTTACCTTGCTCGAGCTTTAGGCGCTCGGTCGGGAACAGTGGCGTAAGATTTTCGAACAGAATCTTGCTACGCGCGTTTTCGGGTGAGTCGTGATTGATCTGCCCTACTTTAAGCAGCGCAAAATACCGCTCGCCGTCTTTCGGCGGTCGAATCAGGCCTGAGACGGTGTCGCCGGTGCGCAATGCGAAGCGGCGGATCTGACTTGGACTGACGTAAATATCGTCTGGGCCAGCAAGATACGAACCGTCGGATGATCGCAGGAAGCCAAAGCCATCCTGCAAGATCTCGAGTACGCCGTCGCCATAGATGTCTTCACCCTGATTAGCGTGCGCCTTGAGAATCGCAAAGATCATTTCCTGCTTACGATGGCGTGCAAGATTCTCGAGTCCAAGCTCGTCACCCAGCGTCGCCAGCTCAGCAGCTGGCCGACTCTTGAGATCGGTCAGGCTCATGCTGTTCTTGCTCGCCTCGAGCTGATCGGGCGGAATTACCTCAACATTGCCGTCGTCTTCCGGATATTCGCCTTGTGGCGGCCGGCGACGTCGACGTCGGTTGGGGTTGCTCTTGTTCTTGTTGCCGGACTTTGGCGGCCGGCTTTTCGTTTGATTACCCAAGTACCCTCTCACAGATTAGTGTCCAGGAATTCCGTTAGCTGCGATTTGGACATCGCACCGAGTTTTTGTGCCTGTACGGCACCATCTTTGAACAGGATGAGCGTCGGTATGCTCCGAATGCCGAACTTCTGTGCGGTATTCGGACTCTGGTCGACGTTCAGTTTTACGATTGACATTCTGTCGGCGTACTCTTCAGCCGCCTCGCTAAGAAGCGGGGCGATCATCTTGCAGGGGCCGCACCACTCCGCCCAGAAATCCACCAGGGCGGGCTTGTCAGAATTGATTACGTCAGCTTCGAAATCGCTGTCATTGGTGTGCACGATATTGTCGCTCACCGGCTATTTCCTCCACATGAATATTAGGTCTATTGAATGATGGTTTGCCCGTTGCCGCCAGTTGCGGAAAACGAACTTTATAAAATGGATGACGCTGCCCGATAGTTCAGGCAATATGTCGCAGCTTTGTTGCCGACTAATCCCGGCTAAATTGATGAATCTGAGATTGCGAAACTGGCAGATGCGACGGGTTGTCGCGTCGGTATAGGGCCAATTTGAACGCGTCACGAGTCATTTTGCAAGCTTTTAATGCACTTTTTGCGACCCCCTAATTATGGCAGATAACCATCTGAGCGACTTCAGGTTCGACTCCCTTGCACTGCAGGACAGCGTGCAAGCGGGCATCCGTGACGCGGGATTTGAGTTCTGTACACCGATTCAGGCCAGCACATTGCCGATTGCCCTGGAGCCAAGGGATGTTGCGGGTCAGGCCCAGACGGGAACCGGCAAGACTGCTGCTTTTCTGGTAGCCACGTTTGAGAAGATGTTGGCGAGCGAACCGGCCGCTGGGGAGAAAAAGCAGCCGCGCGCCTTCATGCTCGCACCGACTCGCGAGCTGGCAATACAGATTGCCAAGGACACCGAGCAGCTCGGCAAGCACACCGGCTTCAAGATAGGTCTCGC
>PVMS01050127.1_pt1 | contig 11438 bp, 11 predicted proteins | sample 1853461 | NCBI WGS metagenome assembly PVMS01 (sample SAMN08582032, study PRJNA380276) | Marine sediment metagenome, whole genome shotgun sequencing project. | isolation source: ocean sediment barecode stripped | collected 2017
ATTTTTGATATCCAAGATTGTTTCAGCCTTGAATACTTTCCAGAGGGATAATTAACCTTAACTAAAGCAATTGCCTGTTAGAACGAATTTACCGTGGTTTCTCTATGGAAACTATTTACATTGTGTTTTGTTTTTGTTACCACAAGAGTCAATTTTCAATTAATAATTATGGAGAATTAAATGATTAGAGTTAAAACTATTATTTTTCTGTTTTTTACAACAGTATTTTTTTTTACACAAATTCCTGCATTTGCGGCAGAAGGAGATATAAAGGAATTGACTACGGAAAATGACAAAATCAGTTATGCATTGGGATTTAATATTGGTGGCAATATTCAGGAAAATTATTCCTTAAACCTGGAATCATTTTTTCAAGGTTTAAAAGACAGCAAAGGCGGTTCCAATATCCTGTCTGATGAACAGATGCAGGAAAGTTTAACGGCATTCCAGAAGCAGATGCAGCAAAAACAGGTAGACGCCGTGAAAATAAAAGCTGAACAGAATAAGGCGGCAGGCAAAGCTTTTCTTAAGGCAAATAAGATAAAAGAAGGTGTAAAGACACTGGCCAGCGGTCTTCAGTATAAAGTAATCAAAAAAGGAGACGGTGCTTCTCCTAAAGCTTCGGATACTGTGAGCTGCCATTACAAGGGAACCACCATTGATGGAAAGGAATTTGATTCTTCCTACAAGCGCGGCAAGCCAGCTTCATTCCAGCTTGATGCTGTGATCAAAGGCTGGAGCCAGGCTCTTTTGCTCATGAAGACCGGTTCAAAATGGATGCTGTATATCCCAGAGGATCTTGCCTATGGAGACAGGGGCGCAGGCAAGGCTATTGAGCCTGGGTCAGCCCTTATTTTTGAAGTGGAACTACTCAATATTCAAGAAGGATAAACTCGTTAATAATTTATCCATGTTTGAACACGATAGAGATGTAATTAATACATTATGTCTCTATTATGAAAACAGGGGAGAGCTGATATGAGTGAGATGCTTTCAACAAAAGAGGTTGCAAAATTTTTAAATATTAATGAAAAAATGGTTTATTCATTAATTGCGGAAAAAGGGCTTCCTGCTTCAAAGGTTACGGGTAAATGGCTGTTTCCAAGAAAACTCATTTACCAATGGATAGAAGCAGGCACACAAAATTTTCCCCAGCTTGCCAAGCTTCCCCCATACCACGGGCTTGTTCTTATTGCAGGCAGCAATGACCTGCTGCTGGATAAAATTATTGCAACTTTTAATCTTAAACATGAAAATCATATGGCCATGTTCGGAATAGCAGGCTCCATGGGAGGATTAAAAGCCTTAAGGCAAAACCGATGTCACATAGCATCAAGCCATCTTGTTGCAGATAATGAAGAGTATAATTTTCCGTTTTTAAAAGATGAGATGAACCAGATGCCGGCAGTGGTAAATTTTAGTTTAAGGGAACAGGGTATTATAATCCAAAAGGGGAATCCTAAGAATATCAAGTCTGTCAAAGATCTTGGCAAACCAAGTATAAAAATTATTAACAGGCAATTGGGAACAGGTACTCGACAGCTTTTTGATAAAGAGTTAAAAAAATCAGGAATCAAAGGCAAAATCATAAATGGATATGAAAACTGCCTGTCAAAACATATGGATATCGGGTTACAGATCCTGACAAAGAATGCAGATGCAGGGCCAGGCATCAGACCTGTTGCCACTATCCTGGGTCTTGATTTTATTCCCATCTGCTGGGAACGATTTGATTTGCTAATCACCAAAGAACGATTCTTTGATAAAGGAATCCAGCTTTTTTTATCGCTTTTAAAAGGCAAGGTTATTCAAACCAGTGCACAGGAGTTGGGCGGTTATGATTTGTCCATGACCGGTAAGATGATTTACCCTGAAGCAGAACCTGATCCTGAATAACTAACAAAAAATCTCCAGCCTTTATAACCGGACTCTGGTTCATCTTACAATAGATGAGACAACATATTCATCAATGATATTTTTAAGCTCATACATCTGTTTATCAGAGAAAAAATTATCATCGGATTTTAAAAATTCAGGATCAAGCGCCTCTATCTTTCTGGAGCATTTTTGCAGAATATATTTGGATGCTCCCTTTATCATTTCACCAATATCTCTCATTATTTCTTGATTGATAAAGGGTCTGCTGCATGTAGTTCTAAACTCATAGGCAGGTGCTTTTTCAATTAAAAGCTGAATACTTTCCACTATTTTGTCTGTATCAAATTTTCCTGATATTACAAAATTATAATTTTCAAGGCTGGTTTTTATATCCATGGAGATAAAATCAACAAGTTGATTGTTCAAAAGCCTTGCAACTGTTTCCGGCCGGGTTCCGTTGCTGTCTAATTTGACCTTATAACCCATTTGTTTGATTTTTTCACAAAAAAGTAGCAGATCAGTTTGAAGTGTTGGTTCTCCACCTGTAATAACAACTCCCTCTAAAAAACCTTTTCTCTTTTCAAGAAATTGAAAAATCTCATTTTCATCATAAAGACCGCCAGCCTTTTTTGAGGGGCTGACGACAAGATCAGGATTATGGCAATAGGGACAGATGAAATTACAACCCTGGGTAAAAACAATACATGCTATGGTTCCAGGAAAATCAATCAGGGAATTTTTTTGAAATCCACCAATATGCATACTTATCAGGCTGCATTAAAGATATTATATGTTTTACGCATACAAAACTCTGTCTGCTTTCCGCTGTTCCACTGCCCAACTGGTCTTAAATAACCAACAACTCTTGAATAGACTTCTGTTTCAGCGTCACAGATGTCACACTTTTCATGCTCACCTGAAATATAGCCATGGGACGGGCATACACTGAATGTCGGAGTCAAAGTAAAATACGGCAGCCTGAACGAGCTGGATACCTTGTTCACAACATTTTTTACAATTTCTATATCTGTAACTTCTTCTCCAAGGAAAAGATGCTGAACAGTTCCACCGGTATATTTGACCTGGAGCCTGTCCTGGAGCTCTAAAGCTTCAAAGATATCATCGGTATAGTTTACAGGCAGATGAGTGGAATTGGTATAAAACGGGTCTTTACCCTTTTTATATTCTTCCTCATTGGCACAGATAATATCGTCAAATCTCGCCTTGTCCATACTGGCAAAACGATATGTGGTTCCTTCAGCCGGTGTTGCTTCAAGGTTAAAAATCTCATCTGTCTCTTCCTGCAGTTCTTCAATTTTACCTCTGATATGATCCATGACCTTTACGGAAAAATCCTGTCCTGCTTTTGTGGCAATATTTTTATCCAGAAAGTTAATACAGGCCTCATTCATACCAAGGATACCAATGGTGGAAAAATGATTACGCCAGTAGACCCCGGTGCTCTCCTTGATTTTTCTTAAATAAAATTTTGAATAGGGATAGAGATCACCATCTGTAAATTTTTCAAGCATCTTGCGCTTAATGCTCAACGAATCTGCAGAGAATCTAATAAGAGTGTCTACTCTTTCAAAAAAATCATCTTCACTTTGGGCAAGATATCCAATTCTTGGCATGTTGATGGTTACAACACCGATGGAACCTGTTAATGGATTTGCCCCAAACAGACCGCCGCCTCTCTTTCTCAATTCCCTGTTGTCCAGCCTTAATCTGCAGCACATGGAACGGGCATCTTCCGGGTCCATGTCTGAATTTACAAAATTTGAAAAATAGGGTATCCCATATTTCCCGGTCATTTTCCAGATATTCTCAAGATTTGGATTATTCCAGTCAAAATCTTCCGTTATATTATATGTCGGAATAGGGAAGGTAAAAACCCTGCCTTTTGCATCTCCCTCCATCATGACTTCAGCAAAGGCAGCGTTGAGAGTATCCATCTCCTCTTGATATTCTGCATAGGTATCCTTTCTGTGTTCCCCGCCAAGGATAACGGGAGTATCCTTTAAAGTGGTCGGTACATTAAGGTCCATGGTTATATTTGTAAAAGGAGTTTGAAAGCCAACTCTTGTGGGAATATTGATATTAAATATAAATTCCTGCAGTGCCTGTTTAACTTCTTTATAGGACAAATCATCTTTTCTGATAAAAGGGGCGAGAAGAGTATCAAAATTAGACATTGCCTGGGCGCCTGCTGCTTCTCCCTGCAACGTATAGAAAAAATTAACAATCTGACCAAGGGCACTGCGAAAATGTTTTGGAGGAGAAGATTCAACCTTGCCTGCAACGCCTTTAAACCCCTCAAGCAGAAGGTCCTGTAAATCCCATCCAACGCAATAGACAGATAAGAGGCTTAAATCATGGATATGCAGGTCTCCGGCATAATGTGCATCCCTGACAGATGGAGGATAAATTTTATTAAGCCAGTATTCTGCTGTAATATCTGAAGATATATAGTTGTTCAAGCCCTGTAGGGAATAACTCATATTGCTGTTCTCTTTAACCTTCCAATCCATTCTGCGAATATATGACTCCATCAGCCCCACATTTTCTTTAATGGCAATTTTTCTTATCTGATTGTGCTGCTCCCGATAAATAATATATGCTTTGGCTGTTTTATAAAATGGAGAATCCAGAAGAACTCTTTCAACAATATCCTGTATTTCCTCTACTTCAGGAACAACTCCAAGACGCAGGTCTCTTGCCAGTGTAACAACTTTCATTGTCATTTTTGTTGCTTCCCTGCCATTAAACTCCCCTGTTACTTCTCCTGCTTTTCTCAAAGCATTTGTGATTTTTGATGAATCAAACTCGGCAACTCTTCCATCTCGTTTTTTTATTTTCTCAAACATGTATCTACCTCTTGAAATCTGATTGAAATTAGCATATATTTTTTATAGTTTTTTATGGTATACATAAAGCAATCTGCAACACGGAATCATATGATTAATCAATATATTGCGGTTTGTCAATAAGAAAATATCAATATATTGTGTTTTCATATAAATTAGATATTTAATTAAATGCAACTAGACCCTAACCCATTTTTTAGAAAATCCATAACACCCTGGTATGATTCTAATCTTATCTGCTGGGCACTTATTATTACTATGCTTTTTGTATTTGCCTTTGCCATTTTCGGTATTGTGATTGCTTCCAATAATATAAATTTCATAGAACATATATGGTTTCCATGTTTCCTGGCATTTTTAAGTCTGTTTCTTATAACAAAAATATCTTTCAGACTCAGGAAACGATTTCAAACAGACAATTAGAGACCTTTGAATAATTTTCAATTTTATTTCATCTTCCGTGGCAAAAGGGAACGTTATTCAAATATCTCAATTAGAGGTTTTCGGTCAGACACTACTTAGTGTATAGGCTTACAAAATCATTATTTTGTAATAAACTGTCAAGAAGATGATATAAAATTTTAGCTGTTACTCCCCAAATCAAAACATCTTCATAGGGATATGTCAGTTGCATGATATTGGGTTTATGCAGATGAAAATCTTTTTTTTTATGAACACCAATCAAATATTTTAAGGGGATTTGAAAAACCCGGGATATCTCAGCAGCATCATGCCTGATGACATCTTTTTGATTCCAGATACCTGCAAAGGCTTCAATATCCTTGCTGTTAATGGTTTGGAAATGGCCAAAAGAACCAATGACCTCAACATTTTCCTGAATTATCCCCATTTCCTCTGCAAGCTCCCTTAAGGCTGTATCTCTTGTTGAAAGATCGGTTTTATCTTTATGTCCGCCTGGAAACGCCATCTGGTTAGCCCATGGGTAGCCTTTTACATCGGCTTTCTGGATAAACAGCAGCTCAATTTCAGTATTAAAAACAAACAACACCATAACACTTGTTGCCTGGAACAGATCATAATCCGGAGCTCCGGGATGGGAGGTGTGTTTAACTGCTTTTCTAATAACATCAATATACTTATTTTTATCCATACCTGCAGGACTCTCTTGCTTTTTTTAATTTAATATTCTATTGGACACTTTTATATTGTACAATTAAAAAGTAGTCAAGCTATGAGCAGGCTGTACAAAATAGTAATTTTTCCTGTAACAACCTGTCGACATGGCTCAAAGTTCATGATATGATTTTATAAAAGCTTTTAATGACAATTTAAAAGGAGAAGTAAAATGAGCAAAAAAACAATTTTACTGGTTGACGATGAGCCTGATTTAATAATGATGTTAAAACAAAACCTTGAGGCGGAAGGCTATAATATTGAAGTTGCTTACAATGGTGTGAAGCCATTAAAAAGGTCGAAGCCAATATTCCTGATGCAATTGTATTGGATGTTATGATGCCTGAAAAAGACGGATATGCAGTGTGTTCAGAGCTTAAAGGCGACGAAAAATATGAAGATATCCCCATTATAATGCTGACTGCTGTTTCAGACCATGTAAGCTCCACACAATATTCCCATGCGGATGGAATGGATATGGAAGCTGATGATTATCTTCCAAAACCAGCATCACCGGAAGAGATTCTTGAAAGCCTGGAAAGCCTTTTAGATTAATTCTTCAAGGTTAACATGGTAAATATTCCCGTCCTGAATAAAACCCGTTCCAGGGAATTCACCTTTTAACCGCTAAGTTAGAAATAGATTTTTTAATGGGGAATTCTTGACACAGTTTTACAACCTTGTTTTTTATCTCTGATAAAAGTTCCTCTTTTGCATGGTTCATCATTGTGGAGTCCATGAAATCCACGATCTGCAGCATCTGGGACTCTCTCATTCCCCTTGCCGATAAGGCGCCGCTTCCTATCCTGATACCGCTTACTTTTCCTGGATTTTTGGCGTCGTGAGGCACCACATTTCGGTTTAGGATAATTCCAACCGATTCAAGGCAATTTTCTGCTGATTTGCCTGTAATGCCTTTAGATGAAAGATCAACCAATACTTGATGATTATCAGTACCATCAGAAACAACACGGTATCCTTTTTCCTTCAAGGCCCCGGCCATAGCCTTTGCATTTTTCAGGGTCATTTTTTGAATAGCAATGAATTTGTCTTCAGCAGCAATCTTAAAAATTAGAGCTTTTGCTGCCAGAAGATTAACTGCACTGGTTCCCTGACAACCTGGAAATACAGCATTGTCAATTTTTTTACCATATTTTTGTTTGCTTAAAATAACTCCACCACGCCCTCCCATCATGGTTTTATAGCAAGTAAACGTGGTAAAATCACTATATGGAACCGGGCTTGGGATCAATCTTGCTGCAACCAGGCCTGCTATATGTGCCATATCTACAAGGCAAAAAGCAGATACTTCTCTTGCGATTTGGGAAATTTTTTTATAATCAAGTAGCCTTGGATATGAACTGGCACCTGCAACTATCATCTTAGGTTTTACAGAAATAGCAAGGTCTCGAATCTGATCGTAATTAATAAGTTCTGTTTTCGGATCCACTTTGTAATGACAGAAATTAAAACATTTGCTGGTAATAGATGCAGTGTGTCCATGGGAAAGATGTCCGCCATGGGGCAAGCTCATTGCAAGGACACGGTCTCCGACATTAAGAACACTGAAGTATACTGCAAGATTAGCTGATGTCCCACTATGGGGCTGGACATTGATATATTCCGCTCCAAAAAGAGACTTTCCCCTTTCAATAGCCAAATTTTCAATGAGATCCACGTTTGCACATCCAGCATGAAATCTTTTGCCCGGGTATCCTTCAATGGTTTTGGTGTTTAAAACAGACCCCATAACCTCCAAAACAGATTGCGGGGAATGATTTTCTGCTGCAATAAGGTTTAATGTATTATCAAGCCTGTTTTCTTCACGCCTGATAATCTGTTCCAGTTCCGGATCATCTTTAGATAAATATGACATATCAAAACTCTCTTTTTATGGTTTGAGAATAAATAATAACGCATCAATAATAGTTAAAACAACAGATATCAAGAGATTTATCAAATTTCAATAATAAAAAAAGTTTGAATTGATATGATGAATCATTAAGATCCCTGGCAACAATTTTAAATAGGATAATCATTGACTGCAGCAGATAAAGAACCTGGAATGGATTTACTAAAACTAATAATAGTTACTTGCAGTTGCTTGATGGAAAACCTATATTTGTTGACTCTTGTGCCAAATGGCGTATTTTAAAGGAATTATTTTTAATTATTGGGGTAGGTCCTGCTATGATAAATCATAAGGAATATAATCCGGCTTCATACGGCCGTATCATCACTGCTGTATGTTTCAGTATCCAGGCAGTAGGCGTGGGTGTTTATATATGCTACGGGGTGTTCTTCAATTCTTTGATGGATGAATTTGGCTGGTCCAGGGCAGCCATAGCAGGCGCATCTTCTGCTGCTCTTTTTGTCATGGGTTTTTTTGGCATCCTTATTGGCAGGCTCAATGACAAATTTGGTCCGAGGATTCTGATGAGCATTGCATCTGTATTGTTTGGTTTTGGATTCTGTCTCGTATCTCAAGCTAACACAGTGTTTGAGCTTTATCTGTATTTCGGGCTTATTTTTGGTATGGGTTTAAGCACTGTTGATGTCATAGCCTTGACCACAATTGCCCGCTGGTATGCCGAAAACCGCGGCAGGATGACCGGGCTTGTCAAGGTGGGCACAGGAGCAGGCCAGTTTACTTTCCCTCTTATTGCAAGTTTCCTGATTTCATGGTTTGGCTGGAAAAATGCTTTTATTTACATAGGGGCTTTCGGGTTTTTATCTCTTTTTATTATAGCGCAATTTCTCCGCCGTGATCCCGGTATAAATTCAGATATCGGTACATCCGGTAAGCTTACTGTATCACAGGATCAAGGACTTTCCTTTTCACAGGCGGTGAAAACTCCTGAGATGTGGCTGATTTGTATTGTTAACATGTTGGTGGTTTCCTGTCTGATGAGTGTTCTCATACACATTGTTCCCCATGCCCGTGATCTTGGGATTTCTCCCTATGGGGCAGCAGGAGTTCTTTCTGCCATAGGCGCGATAAGCATGGCTGGCAGGTTTGTTTCCGGAATTGCAATTGACCGTACAGGCAGCAAAATGATTATGGGTATCTGTTTTGTATTATTGATTATAAGCCTGCTGTGGCTTATCAGAGCAGATGCACTATGGAAACTTTATTTGTTTGCCTGCATATACGGGATTGCACATGGAGGTTTTTTTACAGCCATTTCTCCCATTATGGCGGAACTGTTCGGCATAAGGGCCCACGGCTCGCTTTTCGGAACAGTAGCCTTTTTCGGCACTGCAGGCGGTGCAGCAGGTCCTGTATTACACGGCTGGCTCTTTGACATGCTCCAAAGCTATACATATTCTTTTTGGTTGATGCTGTGCATAAGTTTTGTCGGTTTTGGGCTTTTGCTGTGCCTGAAGGTAAAAAAGACCTGAAACCTCCTGTTAGAAGGAAAAACCTGTTTTATTTGCTTGCAGGCAAAATGACTGTAAACAGGCTGCCCTTACCAGATTCACTCTCCACAAGGATATCACCCTTTAATTCATTAACAAGGGTTTTGGCAATGGCAAGACCAAGTCCTGTTCCATTAATGAAACGGGTATTATCGTCCTTAATTCTATAAAATTTTTCAAAGATTCTGGAAAGATGTCTCTGCTCAATTCCAAATCCACTGTCTTTTACTTTTACTTTTATATTGTGGCCTTCAGTCTCAATGTTTACAACTATTTTTCCCTTTTCAGGAGTATATTTAATGGCATTAGCAATAAGATTGCCAAATACACTTTCAAGGGCAATTGGATCAGCCTTGACCTCAAAAAGCTCTTTTTCCGGCAGGTTAAACTCGAGAGTCTGATCTTTTTTCATAGCCTCAGTGTTTAAAAATTCAACAATTTTACCTATGAAATCACCAAGTTGAATCTTTTCAGGCTCCTTGCCGGTACTCCCTGCTTCAATCTTTGAAAGGTCAAGAAGATCACCAATAAGAGAGATCATATTTTTAGTCTTGTCCTTTGCCCTGCCAAGTATATATTGATTATCACTGGATTCATCAAGGATATCTCCCTTCATGACCATGGCAAGCTGTTCATGTATGACTGACAGAGGAGAGCGCAGTTCATGGGAAACTTTTGAGACAAACTCGGATTTTAACCGGTCAAATACTTTCATGGCCGTTATATCTGAAAGATTTATAACTGTTCCAAGACATTCATTATCTTCCCCGGTAATGGGTCTTCCCTCTACAAGAATATATCTTTCATCGGAGAGGGCGAGTTCATGGGATTTGATGGTTCCATCCCGGGTTTCAGTCTTACACTCTGACACAGACTTTATATAATCACGAAAACCCTTATCATCTATGGAGTCCTGAATTTGCGTCCCAATACCTTTATCTGCTGCCAGACCAAGATATTTCCTTGCCACAGGATTCATAAGAACAATCTGATTTAACATATTTGTTACCAGCACACCATTGGGAAGAGTCTCAATAATTGCTCTGGTGCGGCTCTGCTCTGTTTCAAGATCAGCAAGATTCTTTTGCTGTTCAAGCTTTAAAGCCTGAGATTCCCAGGTAAGATGCAGTTTCTCAATTGCTCTTTTGACCACAATCCTTAATTGATCAGGAGAAAAGGGTTTGGATACAAAATCATAGGCACCTTTTTTCATGGCCTCTATGGCAGTTTCAACCGTGCTGAAACCTGTAATCATAATCACCATTACAGATTTATATTTTTCCGTAATCTGGCTTAAGACCTCAAGTCCGCTGATACCCGGCATCTTAATGTCGCTGAGAACAATACTGATATCCTGGGTTTCAAGAATATTCAAACCCTTTGCACCATCAGGTGCAGTTACAACCTTGCACTCCATGCGGGAAAGAATTCTTTCACACCCCTCCCTGATATCCTGTTCATCATCAATAACCAGTATTTTAACCTGGGAAGTTTTATTTTCCATCACTATTGTTTTCCGGAAGCATCAGCTCAATGAAAAAGCTTGTACCTTCTCCTGTCTTGCTTTCTGCACTCATTTTCCCCCCATGATCTTCCACAATTCTGTAAGCCATGCTCAAGCCAAGTCCTGTCCCTTTCCCCTGCTCCTTGGTTGTGAAAAACGGGTCAAATATTTTTATTAAGACATGATCAGGGATTCCATGACCTGTGTCACTGATTTTAATGCAGACCCGATCACTTAAAGGCTTTGCATGGCTTGTAAAAAGGGATAAAACCCCTTGCCCTTCCATGGCATCGGCTGCATTAAGGATAATATTCATAAAAACATGTTTTATCTGTTGAATATCTACAGGCACAAGGGGAAGGTCATTCTGAAAACTCTTTTTAATTTCAATATTGTGAAACAGGGTTTGATCTTGAACGAATTATTCGTGATGCAAAAAGATGCACTGATACTGTTCAGGAGCTCTTGAAATTCTCACGACAGACCACCAATGAAATGCATCTCCAGGATATTAACCAGTTGTTGTCCGAGACCCTGATTCTCGTTCAAGATCAAACCCTGTTTCACAATGTTGAAATTAAAAAGAGTTTTCAGACTGACCTTCCGCTTGTGCCCGTAGATATTCAACAGATAAA
>PVMS01000995.1_pt1 | contig 11436 bp, 9 predicted proteins | sample 1853461 | NCBI WGS metagenome assembly PVMS01 (sample SAMN08582032, study PRJNA380276) | Marine sediment metagenome, whole genome shotgun sequencing project. | isolation source: ocean sediment barecode stripped | collected 2017
GTCCCTGCTTCACCATCAATTATCATATTCATAATATCCTTGATTGTTATGTCATATGTCACATTTGTGCTTACCCCGCCCTCCATATACGTCGCTGTTATCTGACACAACTCTTCTCCCGCTACATCATAGCTCGTAAAAAACCCTGTCGCTGATATATCTCCATTTATACAACTTTCACTCCAGGTATCTGCCTCTACCAATCCGCTCGTTCCATTTGTATAGTACGCCCTGAGTTGATAATCATAGCCAACATTCCTGCCAATCGTCGCAAGCCCCTCTATCTCTACATAATCTAACACTGATTCTGCTGCCTTAACAAACTTCACAGCATCTGCACTCGTCGAACATCCACCTGATGATACAATCACTACTTTCGCTAACCCACTGAAATTATATATCCCCAGTACATTCCACATACCTCCATTCATCTGCTGGTTCACATATACTTTATCAATCAGCGTTACCCCATCATATATCTCCACAGGTACACCGCTGCACCGGTTACCATACTCTGTCCACCATAACGAAACATCATATAAGCCGCTGATGGCCCCCTCATATCTATATATCCCTCCATCCTTGTTAAACACTGAAACAGCTCCATATGGGTTTAAGGCCCCGGAAACACTCCACTGCCCTGTATACGATGTCCCGGCTTCACCGTCATCAATTACTATATTCGTAATATCATCAACGACAATTGTAAAATTCTGTGTGTCTAGACCTTCAGAATTAATAGCCTGTGTCGTAACATTGAACTGGCCTATGGAATCAGGAATCCATGAGATTAGCCCTGTTTCCTGTTCAATCACCATACCAGGTGGGGAATCAATTAACATATATAATGGTGCTGGGTTGCCAGTCGCATTTACATCATATACGTACAATGAAGAAGTTGTAATTCTTATATCAGGTGTTGAAGTGATTATTGGTTCATATGGATCAACCTGACTACAAACTTGCAAAATATCGTCCATAGCTTGTAACCAGACCCCAGACATCTTATGATATCCGGTTATATTAGGATGTAAATCATCGGACATGTCATCAGGATAGATTAGGGAATTCTCTTGATCAACTACAATAATCCTGTCACCATTATATATTCTTGCTTCAGCCATGGCAGCGAGAATTTCATTAAAACGTGTTGTTGTTACATCATAACTTGAGCGATTGATAATACGAGCCAAGATAACAACAATATCTGGACTGTAGAGATCTATCTCATCCAGAAGATACTCAATATCGGCAATTGATGTAGACACCCCATTTGTTCCGACGTGAGTAAGAATAATATCAGCAGGATTGTTTACCAGAAAACCATAAATACTGGAGGCTAAAGCTGATGCTGTCCATCCTCCATGCGCCTCACTGTCAAAATCAAAAACAGGAATTGCCAGATGTCCAGCATTCCGGCCTCCTACAAAATCAATGTTATATCCCGTAGAGATTAAATCTGTATATAGTTCTCTTCGATATCCAACTCTGTGATCATAATCTACCCCAGAGTCTAAACCATCAGTAATAGAGTCACCAAGGGGCATAATTTTCAATAGATTATTGCAGCTACAATAACCCATCTGCATACCTAATATGCCATCTCTGTAATGCTGTAAAATTTCTGTACCTGTCAGCGCTCTATTGTAAATGGCAGTTTCGTCAAGTTCGCCACTAAAGTTATAACCATCGTTCAAATCTAACCACCCTATATTCAATAGAGCTGTCACTGAGTCAAAACCATCTGTATACGTCAAAGAAGCCCCATCTTCAACTTGGCCATCAACATAGAGAATATTTCTGCTACTCCTAGCATCTCTTAAAACAACAATATGATGCCAAGAACCATCATTCAATTTTGTGGTTCCTTTCAAAAAGTAATTATCGTTATTTCCAACATCGTTTTTAGCTATTAAAACAAAAGAAGCTTCACCACTGCCATAAATTCCGCTCCACCAGTGCAAGCTGCTTGAACTATCACTTCTGCCAATAATTACCTCATCTCCAGTCAGTGCACCGGGCTCTCTTTTCATCCAATACTCTATAGAAAAACTATCAGATTGAAGCCAGTTAAATGAGGAAGTTGAATTCACATCTATCCCGGTTGAGCTACCGTTAAATGTTTGAGCACCGTTTATCCTTCCAATAGAAATTGAAGTCGGACATGTACCGGAACACAATCCATCATTCACTGAATAGTCGTCAGAATAATTGCTACCGCTCGTCTCGTCTAACTTCCAGTATGCTATCATTCCATCCGGGCATTCTGCTTGAGCATAGCCAAAACCAACATTAAAGCAAAATATGATACCAATAGGTATGAAAATAATTAAATTTGTTTTAACTCTATTTTTTTTCATTTTTATTCTTCTTATATGAGCTATATATTTAGCAAATGTCATGCCTGAATATAACTTATTCATTTATAAGGTGTTTCGAAAGACAATACGATCAAGGATTGTAATTTTGTTTTACAACAGTAAATAATTACGACAGTCGGTGGAAATTTAACCTCAAACAAATAATGTTTATCAATCCAATAAAGCTCTATCAACCATTAACTCACGTAAAAGTGTGTTTAAACTCTTTCTATCCCCGAGTTTTTATAACCCTGGCAGGAACTCCTACACATATTGATCTTTCATGAACGTTTTTCGTTACTACTGCTCCTGCACCCACTATACTGCCGGAACGAATTGTTACTCCTCCCAGTATAGTCGAATTAGCTCCAAGCCAGACATCATTTTCAATAGTACTCCCACCCATCGCCTTTTTACCCTGCTGACAGATGGGAATATCGATTCTGTCAATATTATAGTTTCCGCCTCCAACTATATAGCATTTTGGTCCTATAATTACATCCGAACCGACAGATACAGGTTCAGCAGTGCTTGAATGGATGACTGTCTGAACTCCAATGCCTGTTCGATCTCCAATTGTTACAGAGCCGCCCTTACAGGAAATCATTACATTATTCGAAAGAATAACATTCTTCTTCAGAGTAATAACTCTTTCCTTGTCATGAGAACGAGCATCAAGTATACATCCTTCGCTGATGACTACGTGATCTTCTATATAAATACGTTTCGGGTGACGAAGGACAATATTCTCTCCAAAGACAACATCTCTACCACAAGTTCCAAAGAGCCGGGCCCAAAATACATTCCTAAGAAAAAGACCAAGTGCTCCGGGAATATGTGAAAGCAATAAACAGCATTCAAAATATATTGTTGTCCATATGGACCGACTACCTACAACTGTATCCTGATATCTGGATATAGCTGAACCACCTTTAGTCACTGCTTCTTGAGTTTTCATTTTCTTAGAAAAAATCTACTTACACTTTTTTAATTTTAACAAATAAATTAGCATGCCACGTGAACCTAATTACTATTTGATAGCAGCCACTGAATACATGTATGCTGCGCCAATTCAACTGAAGACGAGGTTAAGTCTGTAACTGTCACTCTCACATCGCGCTTCAATAACTCCAAGCTGTCAAAACCCATACCACAACCTTTCTTAAGGAGATGCTTTTCTTTGAATATTCGAGCTTCTTTTTCAATATGCTTCATAAACCAAGGGAATTAAAAAGGGGTTATCTATGGCCTGACATGATCATAAAACTTATGACTCCCTATTTCTATACTCTCGTCACGTATATATTGCTTGCCAAGAGGACGAGAATTCCAATATTCCTGAACAAGAGTAACTGAGCGTGAAGATCTATTATTGTTCTTTTCCACAGAATTGGGTCCTCCTTACTAAGACATTAATAATTTCATTCAAGCCAATCCTGGCAATCGCGGAGACCGTCTTCAAAAGAAAACGCGGGTTTAAATCCAAGCACATCTCTTGCCTTCGAAATATCAAAGGCATTGTTGGTATTAAAAAACTCCAAGGTCCTTCTTGATATCGGTGGTTCCTTCCTAATCAGGCCGAAAACCGTTTCGGCGATAGATGCAATTACCACTCCTGCAGCATAAGGTATCCTTATCCTAGGCTTTGGGATTTCGAGCACATTACAAAAATCATCAACCAGCTCATTGGTCGTAATAGCGCGTTCCCCTCCTATAATGAACATCTCTCCTACTGCTGATTTCATGTCCATAGACAGTATGAAGGCATCTAGCATGTCCTTTATATATAAAGGGTGGCGCATATTTTCACACTTGCCGATCATAATGAACCGTCCTTTGCTGAGGGCCTTAGACAGTTTCATGGTCCTTGGACATCCAGGGCCGTATACCCATGCAGGACGGATGATTATAATCGGGAAGCCGGTCTCTTCACTGAACTTGCGCACCTCTGCCTCACCTTCCACTTTCGTTTCTCCATAGATCGACTGCGGATGACATTCTGTTTCCTCATTTGCAGGCCAGGTCTTTAGATTACCGTATGCGCCCACAGAACTTACATGAATAAATCTTTTGACGCCGCTATTCCTGGCAATCTCGAGAAAGGGGCGGAGACTGTGTACATTTATGTCCCAATATTCACTTTCTGAAAGACTTATCTGCAGATGTGCGCTTGCGAGATGAAAAATATAATCCACTCCGTCCAGGAGTCCTTCAATAAGTTCCTTTTCACGGAAATCACCCAGTACTGCATTAAACTTCCGTTTGTCGTTTTCTTCCGGGAAATGCAGGTCAACTCCTGTCACATCATATTCTAGGGACGACAGGTAATTACTCAAATGATACCCGATAAATCCACCCGCGCCCGTTACCAGTATTTTATTCATTTTCACCTCAACTTAACACTTTCTTTCCAGACACCATAACGACATTCCCCGTTGTGCAAAAGAAAACGACATCCAGTCTTGAAATCAGCCAAAAAACGGGATATATAAGAGAATACATTTTGTATGTTTTTTCAACAGACTTTAACTGGTCCTTTGTTGATGGAGCTATGGTACCTTGCTCCACTTTGGCCTTGCTTTTTTTAGCAAGCACCATCACATATAGAAAGTTTATTCCCAGCTCCAGCATCTCGGTAAATAATTTTGAAAAACTGCTTTCTATTTCAGGATTGATCTGTGCGGCATTCATGACATCTTTCAGTTCAGGGATGTCCAGCCCCTCTCGTACGTGACCGTATTTTTCCTTCGTCATTCCAACAGCATTCTTGATCCGCGTCGCCACTTTTGTTTCATCTCCATTGGGCACGGTAATAACGACCTGCCCCCCTTTCTTCGCCACGCGCCTGAGCTCACCGGTAAACGGTATCATATCCTGGAGATGTTCGTGAACGTCAATTGATATAATCCTGTCAAAGGTTTCATCAGGAAAAGGAAGCTTTTCATCGTCAACTTTATGGACCTGGTTTTGTAACAGCTCTTCCATCTCCTTGATGCTTTTTTCTTCCAGGTCGGCCCACGACCATTTACCACCGATTTCTCTCAAATAGAAGTTCATTGCCCCATTGTTGTCACCGCATGTTACCAGAAGGCATTGTTCATCCCGCCCAATATTTCCTATATGTCTCTTCAGGTGTTTCAATCGCATTTTCTTTTTGAGGGTCTTCTGAAACATCCGGACTTGCCATGGTGAAGTCTCGGTCATAGTATTTCCTTTCCATTCCACGTTTTTGTATTCAAATGAGACTGTCCAATGGTTATCAAAAAAACCTGTCCTTCCACAGCTGAAAGAGAATCAGGCTCCAGAGTTTGTGGCTATGATTACATTTGTTCTCAAGGTGTTCCTGTATAAGCCTTTTTATGTAGTCAGGATTGAAAATACCCTGTTCCTTTATGCGATTGTAAGAGAGCATGTCGGTCATCATTGGTTTCACCGGACCTTTGAGCCAGTTCTTCATGGGTATGCTGAAACCCTGCTTAGGTTTGTTTATAACATTATCGGGCAAACTCCTCTCGTTCATTTTCTTAAGAATATACTTGGTCTTAAAGTTTTTTATTTTCAGGTGATGCGGAATGGAAAGGGCAAATTCTACGACCCTGTGGTCCAGAAAAGGGACCCTTGCTTCAAGAGACGTTGCCATACTCATCCTGTCAACTTTAACGAGAATATTATCAACAAGGTAACTTTTGATATCCAGATACATTGATTTATTTATGCCGCTAAGCCTGTTCTCATTGAGATATTCAGGTATAAATGAAAATGCACTTTCTGCATCAATACCGCCTGAAATTTCATCACTAAATATGCAACTATTTTCTTCGGGTCTGAGAAAAACCATCCATCGGAAGTGGGCGTATTTATCAGGCATTGACGTTCCACCCACAAAGTGTTTCGCCTTGTTGATCAGCCCTTTTTTCTTTTCAGTTGGGGGCAGCATGTTAATAAAAGGCAAAATGACATTTTCCCTGACACGGGACGGAATGATTGAGTAATATTGATAGAGCTTCTGGGCCAGGTATGTGTCGTATCCGCCGAAAAGCTCGTCCCCTCCATCTCCCGAAAGAACAACTTTCACCTTTTCTCTTGCAAGCCTGGAAACAAGGTATGTCGGGAAAATCGAAAAATCCCCTATAGGGTCATCCATATAATTAATAAGGTTCTCAATTAGGTCTACAGCAGAAGGCTCAATTACCTGCTCAGTATGGTCTGTCTTGAACAGCCCGGCTATCTGGCCAGCATAGCTCAATTCATTGTATGTCTTGTCATCAAACCCGATCGAAAACGTTCTTACATCACCGTCAAGCAGCTCGCTCATCAGCGCCACTATTGAACTTGAGTCTATTCCCCCGCTCAGGAAAGCGCCGAACGGCACATCCGACCTGAGACGCAGTCGGACGGAATCTTTAAGCAGGGTATACAGTTCCTCCACAGCTTCATCTTCCGTTCTCGTCCTCACTTCAATATCTTCAGGATTCCAGTACTTCTCTATTTTCACACCTTCTTTGCCGGCAAACAGGAAATGACCGGGAGGAAGTTTTTTAATGCCGCTTATAAGAGTCCTGGGGAATGGTATGAACTCAAATGCCAGATATTGTGACAGGGCTTCAAAATCGAGTTCCAGATTCAGCTTCTTCTCTTCCAGAATCGTTTTGAGTTCGGAACCGAATATCAGCTTTTCTTTATCAAGAAGGTAAAAAAACGGTTTAATACCCAGTCTGTCACGTGCACAAAAGAGCTCTTTTTTCTTTTCATCCCAGATAGCAAAGGCGAACATGCCATTCAGAAATTTTAAACACCTCTCTGAATACTCCTCATATAGATGCAAAATAACCTCGGTATCAGAATTCGTTCTGAATTTATGGCCTTTCTTTACGAGATCAGGCCTCAGTTCCCTGTAGTTATATATCTCTCCATTAAAGACAATATGAAGCGTGTTATCCTCGTTGGATATCGGCTGTTTCCCGGTCTCAAGATCGATAATACTCAGCCTTCTCATCCCGATCCCGACATTTTCCTTTACAAAACTCCCCACATCATCGGGACCCCGGTGAACTATGGTCCGGCACATGTTGTCTATGGTTTTTGTATCAACGGTTTCACCGTTGAGTTTCAGATATCCGACTATTCCACACATAGTAATTTTTTAATAATCTGCAGGGACATAAAAGCCAATTGTCTCCTCTACTTCCTTCCGGGTCCTTGCTTCATCCCAAGCAAGTTCCTTCCCCATGATTTCAGCAGTCACATTCAGTGCTTCGTCACCCGGGTTTTCCGCTGAACCAAGGTCTGTTCTTCTTAAAACCACATCTGATAATTTTAAGGCCATTTCATTGCGTATACTGTTAAGAACTTCAGCTCTTATAACTTCAGAGGAACCCGGAATCGTCTGCATCAAACCAGGGTCTTCATCTATGTATTGAAGAATCTTCCCGTATCCTGTGCCATAGTTGTGTACAAGGTGCCGGACCACTTTTTCATCCCTTCCACTCTCTGCTACGGCATTTGACAGGTAATCACTAAACCTCCCCATATCCCCGCCGTAAAGAGGTCTATCTTCCGTCGTGCATTGAGGAGATGTTTTATTGAACTTTTCAAAAATCAGATCAATAGTTTTTCCCGCTACCTGTCTGTGGGTTGTATATTTTACACCAACCACGGTTATTAACCCGTCTATTTTGTCTTCAATCGAGTGGTCATAAATTCTATAATGAGCTTCGAGGTTGACCATTCCGGAATCTTGTCTTACTCCGGTCATCGGAAGCAGTCCTTGATGGACAAAGCTTATCTCTTCCCTCTTGATATCCGCTGCCGGATATGTCTGATTGATCTTACTTATGAATGATTTTATTTCAGGTTCCCCAATTCTGAAATCAGCAGTTTCTCCATAATAGGGGAGATGGTTTGTACCGATGATCGTACAATCTCTCCATGGAAGAAAAAATAGAATCTGGCTTCCTTTATAAATTGTTCCGTCTTCCCTCTTATACTGATACGGCCCGGGCAGGCCTGCTGCGTGTCGAGAAAGCAATCTCTTTTTAACAACAATATTCATTGCAGATGAATGTATAAACCTTTTCTCAGGATGTCCGCCATTGAGCCCTTTCAATATTTCATCTATCCAGGGGCCCCCTGCATTAACAACAATTTTGGCCTGTATGTCAAAGGTATCGTCACTTAAAATATCCCGGGCCTTGACGCCTCTAATCCCGTTTCCGTCACTCAAAAAATCTGTACACTCAACATAATTTGCAACCTGTGCTCCTGTCCCGGAAGCTGATAGTGCATATGAAAGAACAAGACGTTCCGTATTGACACATTGACAGTCATACCATAAAGCGCCGCCGCTCATTTCCTTATTTTCATAACCGGGCACATACTCCTTCATTTCTTCTTTGGAAAGTAATCGCCCTCCAGGCAGTATTTTGTCCGTATCGCTTAACCTGTTTCTGTCGAAGCCTATGAGGTCATTTGCCAGCAATGCCATGAACAAGGCGGACCTGCTCTTCATTTTATAACCGTAAGTCGGCATTATCACCGACAGGGGAAATACGAATTGGGGCGCTATCTTCATCAGCACCATACGCTCATGAATGGACTGCCTCATCCTTCTGAAGTCAAGACTCTGGAGATATCTCAATCCGCCATGAATTGTCTTCAGGCTGTTCGATGATGTTGCACCGGCGAAATCACCTTTTTCTATCAAGGCGACTTTAAGCCCTCTCAACGCTGCATCCCATGCAGTTGAAACACCATAAACTCCGCCCCCGATTATGAGTACATCATATTGCTCACTCGATAGTTTATTCAGGTCCCTTTTCATATATCAGCCGGTTTTATTGCAGAAGTTTCAGCAGCCGCTGCATCTTTTTTTCGTATATCCTTCGGGAATACTTTTCTTCGTACAGCTGCTGCGCATTTTTCACTATATGTTCATGTTTCTCGTTATCGTTTAATGCGGCAAGGATGCCGCGTGCCATATCTTCAGGTTCAGGATCGACCAGATAGGCCACCCTCTCATCCAACACCTGTGTATGAGAATAGATCTTGGTTGCGACGAGGGGAATCCCGCTTGCAAGCTGCTCATAGACTTTTAACGGCGTGTTAGTCCCGGCGCTCCTCGGAGACATAATGACCGATGCAAGACTGTTATAATATTTGGCCATTGACTGACTCACACGCCCTGTAAAAAGGGTATTCTTCTTAAGACCTGTCCGTTCAGCAAGTTGCCTGTATTTTTTTACCTGAGGAGGTGTCCCTCCAACTACAAGCAAAAAGGCATCGGGATATTCACTCACGACTCTCTTGAACGCGCCGATAAGAATATCTATCCCCTGATAATGCTCCAGAGTCCCAGCATACACTACAAACCGTTTCCCTTCCGGCAGGACCGGAGGCGTTTTTTCGGTTGCAGCATGACCTGAAGCCATTCCTGAGTTTGTCCCTTTTGCCGCTGTTTTCACGGGTTCAAAGATCGAATTCTCTATCAGAAAATGTTTTTCCTTATCATCGATGAATTTAAGGGCATATTCCTCAAGGTCCGGACATATGGTGATCACTGCATCCGATTTTTCAAGACAGGTATCTTCCAGTTTCTTGAACAGGCCGATAAGAAACTTTGACTTTGTGAATTGAAAGTTGCTCAGCTGCTGGGGGAGACTTGAATGCATGTCATAGACCAGCTTGAAGCGGAAGAATGGTTTTAAAAAACGGCAATAAAAAATCGATTCCTCATGGGCATGAACAAAGTCGTACCGGTTTTGAATAAGAAGCGCAACTGTCCAGACCACCATAAAAATATCGAGAAAGAGCTTTAATATGGAAGGGCCTGTCTTTACATTGCCCAGAAATGCAAACCTCGGTATTCTGATTATCCTGATCCCTGGAATATCAACATCCTCTCCCTCACCGTATGTCAGAAGATCCACTTCAACGTCAAGTTCCGCTGTCACAAGAGTACGATAGTAGACACTGAAGGGTGTCCCCCTCGGAGAAAAAAAAGGCTGTGGTGAAATGACGAGGGCCTTCATTTTCCGATAAAAGCTTTTTTACGTTTTCTCTTTAACATTTGCATCAGGATCTGATTTCGAAAAAAAGGGAGCAGTCTTTCAAGTTGGCCATAGGTATTAATGCACGTTGACGGTTCGCGGAGCAAAGCCTTAATATCCCTTGCTGGATAGTCAAGACTGATGGAGTCCCTAATAGAAAAACCATAATTGCCAGCCTTCCGGCACTCATGTTCAAAAGGCAATGGATCACTGCCGGGAAGGATTCTTATCCCCCTGTTCTCGGCCAGACTGAAATGAGAGGGTCGTGACCAGAAAACCGGCCTGCCGCCATTGTCCCCTAAAAACAGGCATTGTTCATGTGATCCTTTTAGATATTCTCCAAGTATCTCCCCCCTGCGACCCAACCACTTGCCCGCTCCCCACGGTATAACCGGAACAGCATCCGCATTGATTGTATTTTGTATTGAATCTTCCAGGGTATCTCCGTCTTCGATTAACTTTTCAGTGGCCAAAGCCAGTACTTCGAGGTTCTCGGCAGTTACGATCTGATGGCCAGCTGCAAGGAACAGGTCACGGCCGTCGTTTCGCCTTGCATATATGGAACAGCTCTCTTTCGTATGGTGGAAGGTCCAGTCCGTAATAAACTTTTTATCACTTTGCCCGTCGATGGATTCCCATATTTGATTGAACTTGTTGTCACTGCTCGTCTCTGTTAAAAAAAGTACAGCTGAAAATCTGCCCCCAGTATCAAGACGGGAAGCTTCGGCGCTAAAGTTCAATACAGCTGCATTTAAAAATACTGATAGGTCAAAGCAGTCATAGATATGCACGTGAGCATCGGCTAATATCATATGGAGGATGGATCTATATGATCTTTTCGATCACAAATTCTTTCTTTTTTCGGCCATGAGTAAACACGATAATCTCCCCTAAAAGGCCGACACTGGCTGATTGAATGCCGAGCAACATAAAGAAAAAAGCTAATAACAGAAAAGGGCGATTACCCATCTGGATATCGTAAGCAAATTTTTGAGCAACGATGAACATGGTTATAATAATTCCGGTTAATA
>PVMS01126980.1_pt1 | contig 11436 bp, 8 predicted proteins | sample 1853461 | NCBI WGS metagenome assembly PVMS01 (sample SAMN08582032, study PRJNA380276) | Marine sediment metagenome, whole genome shotgun sequencing project. | isolation source: ocean sediment barecode stripped | collected 2017
ACCAAGTTGCGTGATGTCGTAATCATGTCCCAATTGGAGGCATTTACAGTTGAGTCGATCGATCTCCGCGAGCACCGATTGCGGGGGGCTGACATCATTCAGCACAACTGCTATGCCGGTACGTAGAACGCCAGCTTTCTCAAAGCCGATTTGTTCGCGGTCGTCGCCGAGCCAGGATTGATGATCGAGTCCAATCGGGGTCAAATGCACAAGATTGGCGGCTATAATATTTACCGCATCGAGTCGTCCACCGAGCCCAACTTCGAGAATCACGTAATCTGCCTGCCATTGCTGAAACAGGAACAACGCGGCCAGTGTGCCAAATTCAAAGTACGTCAGCGCGGTAGTCTCACGAGCCGCTTCCACGGCTTCGAAGGCGGCACATAATTCAGCGTCCGAGACCGGGTTCAGGTTTCGCTTGATACGTTCGTTGTAAGTCAAAAGGTGAGGCGATGTGTAGCTGGCTACCGAAAATCCCGCCCGTGACAACCAGGTTTCGTAAGCTGCGACACTAGAGCCTTTACCATTGGTGCCAGCAACTGTTATCACCCGGCCGCCTATTTTATCGATCCCGAGGCGCACGCCCACCTCGCTGACTCGATCCAGACCTAAATCGATGGCTTTATCATGTAAAACCAGCTGCCATTCCAGCCACTGGTCGAGGGTGTCAAAACGCATGAACTTGATCTGAAAGAATCAGAGGAGGATTCTAAGGGCCTGCCCGCCCCATAAACATGGTACACAGCGAGCTTATCTTGTCGCGCAGCTGACGGCGATCGACAATCATATCCAGCGCACCGTGTTCAAGTAGAAATTCACTGCGCTGGAAGCCTTCAGGAAGGGTTTCACGCACTGTTTGCTCAATTACCCGTGGACCAGCAAAGCCGATCAATGCACCTGGTTCGCCGATTTGAACATCGCCAAGCATGGCAAAACTGGCCGAGACGCCGCCCATGGTTGGATCGGTAAGCACGCAGATATAGGGCAACCCTTTTCTTGCGAGCCGGGTCAGGGAGGCACTGGTCTTGGCCATTTGTAACAACGAAAACAATGCTTCCTGCATGCGCGCGCCGCCACTTGCAGTAAAACAGACTAACGGCAATCCGTGCTCGATACAGGTATTCACCGCACGCACGAATTTTTCGCCGACGACCGACCCCATAGATCCACCCATAAAGCGGAACTCGAAGGCGACAGCCACCATTTCAACCTTCATGACAGTGCCACGCATGACTATCAATGCGTCTTTCTCACCAGTTTGCTTCTGCGCCTGGTTCAGGCGATCACGGTATCTCTTGTCATCTTTGAACCTGAGGATATCCTCCGATTCTAACCCGGCCGCGATTTCAGTGTATTCGTTTTCGTCAAAAAAAGACTCCAGCCGACGGCGTGCACCGATACGCATATGGAAATCACACTTGGTACAAACTTCCTGGTTGCGTTCCAGTTCGGCACGATAGATTATGGCATCGCAACTTTCACATTTCGCCCATAACCCCTCGGGAACATTTTTCTTGTCGTTGCCACCCGAGGTACGAATCTTTGATGGCAGAAGCATTTCGAACCAATTCATACAACGCTCCGCGAGGCTCGCTCAATCGGCGGGTTCATTTCGTATCTTACATTCGTCGCCACGTTTAACCTCGTCAAAAAATTGATCAATCAAGTCGGTGCTTTTTACACCTCTGGATACTTCCACACCGCTACTTACATCGACCCCCCAGGGCTGCACCCTGGCGATTGCCTCGGCCACATTCGATGAATTCATGCCACCGGCCAGTATCAGCGGATACCCGAACGAAGCAGGAATTTTAGACCAGTCAAATGTATCACCTGATCCGCCCAGTCGTCCAGCAACGTTACTGTCGAATAGAAATCCCTGGGCCGTGGTATAGGTTTGCGCATAGGCGTCAGGATCGCCGATACTGCCCATGGGAATGGATTTTATATAAGGTGTTAACCAGGTTTCACAAAACTCCGGCGATTCGTTACCGTGGACTGCAGACAATCGGGTCGTAACTGGTGCACAACTTGCGTAACCCAATCCGCAGTTTCGTCCAGAAACAGGGCCGTCACTGTAACAAAAGGGGGCAATGCCCTGCGTATCTCCAGTGCTTGCTCGATTTCAATCACTCGTGGGCTTGGCTGATGGAAAACCAGGCCAATGGTATCGGCTCCCCTGTTAGCGGCATGGATCGCATCATGTACGCGTATAATCCCACAAATTTTGACCCGGGTTCGATAATTCATATCAGAATAATACGGGATTTCGGGCCATGGCGGGCAGCTTATATTGCGCATCATAACTGGCTTGCAGGAAGTACAATCCTGACGCTGCCGCGGTTTTGTCTGCAAGCTTGCGATCGCCTGCCTCGAAAACTTCAGCAAACCAGGCAGCGTCCTGCTCACCCTTGCCTACAGCGACCAGGCTACCGGCAATATTACGCACCATGTGGTATAGAAATGCATTTGCCCTGATATCCAGAAAAATCAGTTCCCCCTGGCGCGTGACCGTAATTTCATGCAGATTGCGATGCGGTGACCTGGACTGGCAGCCGGCAGCACGAAAACTACTAAAATCATGCTCACCGACCAGTATCTGCGCGCAGTCGTGCATCGCCGTTTGATCCAGAGGCTGAAGCTCCCAACTGCAGCGATCGTGGAAAATTGCGCTGGGAACCGGTGAATTGAGAATAATATAGCGATAAGCACGCGACCTGGCGCTGAATCTCGCATGGAAATCATCGGCCACGGGAACTGCCCATTTGAGGCGTATATCGGCTGGCAAACGACAATTGGAGCCCAGCACCCAGGCACGCTCGCTGCGCTCGGCGCTGGTTTCGAAATGTGCAACCTGTTCGATTGCATGTACACCACTATCTGTACGACCGGCGCATATCAGTTCAAGCGGATGATTGGCCACGAAGCCTAACGCAGACTCAACATTCTGTTGCACAGATTCGCAGTGCGACTGACGCTGCCAGCCACAATAATCCGCTCCGCAATATTCAATACCAATTGCGTATTTCATCTTTCACATGACACATGGGTAGCTGGCCAAAACAGGCGTTTCTAACAACATCGTGAAATTAAAGACATGCCGCATATTATAAAATACAAAAGCGCTTGAATGCATTCCCGGTCCGATAAAAGACAAACAAAAGCCCGCTGTTTTCACAGCAGGCTTAAGACCTTCAGGTTGAAACGGTGTGCTTTTTATTATATCAAATCTGCTCAAGCAGCGCTGTTGCTTCTGCTTTCTGTTCCTCATTGCCTTCGGACAAGACCTCTTCGAGGCTGCCACGCGCGCCTTCGGTATCACCCATATCGATAAAAGCCCGCGCAAGATCAAGTTTGGTTGAAACCTCATCGACATCATCTGGCAACATCAGGTCGCCGATATCATCGATATCCGATACTGACCCGACGGCCGCGGTAGGTTGCTCAAAATCGCCTGGAGCAAAAGTGCCTGTTCTTACCGCATCGTCATCGGCATTAACATCCAAAGCAGTTGGGTCGCCCGCGTCATCAATCGATTCGACGATATCGGTGGGTTCGACAAAATCTTCACCACCAAAATCGATAATGGAGATATCTTCATCATCGTCGGCTGCGATTGGAAATTCCGAGGTTTCAAGATTCAGCTCTGAAGTGGCGAGTGAAGTTTCCTCGTTATCCAGATTAATCATTGCGGTATCTTCCATGCCGAGGTTAATACCGTCATCGTCATCACCAGCGGCAGGTGATTCATCGTTATCGACACCAGGTGAAACTACTGCCGTATCCGTGAAACCGGTTTCATCATTTGAATCCGGGTTCAGCTTGGCAGCTTCATCGTCAGTTTCCAGGCTTTCTGCAGCACTATCGGTCAAATCGGGTTCGAAAGGGATATCCCCGGAATCATCAACATCGAGACTATCAGCTTCTTCAAGGACCGCATCAAACTCGTCACCAAAATCGATTTCGGATTTATCATCATCTGTAGCGGCTTCGTCCTCACCGCTATCGAGTTCCATCGAAACTTCATCCAGATCGACATCACCGGTGGCAGCCGCTGCTTCATCCTCTGTTAAACCGAGATCAAGCTCATCGGCCAGTTCCACCTCTGCGCTATCACTACTGGCGGCTTCTTCATCTATTGAAAATTCGAGTTCATCGCCCCCGAGTTCATCGCCCCCGAGTTCATCACCCCCGAGTTCTTCACCAATATCATCCGGCAGTTCCAGTGCAGTTTCAGATTCAGCCTCGGCAGGTACATTAGTGTCATCTTCGTCGTCGAGTTCGGGTAATTCGTCGAGCTGCGGAATTTGTTGAGTTGAGGCTATTTCACCAGCTTCACCCATGTTCGAGGTGTCGCTAAAATCACCCCCGGTATCATCCTCTCCGAGATTAAAATCAGTTGTAGAGAAATTGGTATCGTCATCATCCGATGCACCAAGATCGAAATCGGCTTCCTGGGGCTTGGTAATTTCAAGGTCGGCAGCGCTGAGAGCGCTATCTTTAGCGTCCGAAAATAACGGATTTTCAGGTGCCAGTTCATAACCCATGATCTGCACACGGTCCCAGTAGCTAGTTGCCGCATCGCCCATTGATTTGAGCTTTTCGGCTTCCTTACCGAAAGCTTCAACATTTTTGGTCGCAAAATAGGTATCGAGCAACTTGGAGCGGTAATCTGCGCGATCCGGATTTTCGGTCAAACTGCTATTCAACAAATCCTCTGCGTTATCATAGAGTCCATAGGCGAGGTAAACATCCACCTCGTTCAAGACATCATCCTGATCACCGGCCGCTGCTGGAGCGGATGCTTCCGGCTCGGGCATATCGACCGCAGAGATAATTGCGGTGGCGGCAAGGTCATCCTGCGGCTTGGCATCGGACTCTGCTGGAAGAATATCATCTTCGCCTGGAATCTTGATGTCGGTTTCATCGGGTTCGACGATATCGGTTCCATCATCGACACCACCATCGGCGAGATGAATCGGGGTCAATTCGTCATCTTCATCTTCAGCGAACAAATCCTCGTCGCCAGCGGCACTAATTTCAGTGTCATCGTCAGCTGAACTTTTCCGGCGCTTGAGAACGACCAGAATCAATAACAGAACGATAAAGCCGCCGACTGCACCAAGAATAATCGGATCGCCCAGAACACCACTCATCGATGGGATCATAGCGATAATATCAGGTGGCAATATACCGTCGAAAATAGAGGGTGCACGGGTGGGTTGGGTCACGATTACCGGGGCCGGAGGCGGAACTGTGGCCTCGGTTTCCGCTTCATCGCTCATCATCTCGTCGGTGCCGGCTGTTTCAACTAAAGTCTCGTCAGCCAGCATATCTTCACTGACCGAATCTGCTGCAGCACCGTCGATAACGGCCTCCTCACCGGCCTGTGCAGCCGCTTCTTCTGCGAGTAATTCTTCGAGCAAGGCCTCTTCGTCGGCCTCGATAGCTTCGGTCACTGATTCAGTTGCAGCCTGTTCTTCAGCAGCTTCGGTTTGTTCTGCCTGATCGGCCTGCATCTGAGCCAGACTATCGTCTTCTATCTCGACCATTTTTTGCAGTTCTTCAATCTTGGACAGGCGAGCCTGGAGTTCGGCGATTCGAGATTCGAGTTCCTGATTTTCTATGCGCGCTGCATCCAGATCTTCCTCGGCAATAGCAAGCCTGGTGCGCAATGCGTCGGCGTCGCCAGTATCTCCGATACCAGATGACTCACTCTCACCTTCTCCCGGAAGCAGCAGGCTTAATTCGCCGCCGGCTTCGTTCGTATCTTCCTGAGCAGCCATGTCAGCGCCGCCAGTTTCACTAGCGACCGCAGGTGAAACTCCGGTTACGCGTGTGACATACTCATCCCAGAGTCCATTTTGCACCAGTACTTCCGCATAGGCTTCCTGTTGCCCTATTGCGTTAAGATCGTCAGCACTGGGGACGCGTAAAACAGCGCCGACCTTCATGTTATTAATATTACCGTCATTAAATGCGTCAGGGTTGGCACGCTGAAACGCCAGCATCACCTGCGCCATACTATGATCCTGATCCTTGTGGGCTGAGGCTATGCCCCAAAGGGTATCGTCCTTAACGACTAAAACATCACCGAAGGTGATGTTTTGGGCTTCGCTAGCAACGTAAACGTCATTGGCAGATTCTGGCTGAGTCTCTTCTACCTCCGCGATGGGTTCGGTGACTGTTTCCTGCATTTGCGCAGGTTCGCTGGATTCAGCAATCGGGGTTACCCCGGATTGTGCCACGACTTCACTGACACTGACTTCTTCGACAACCGGCTCCTCAACTGGCGCGCTGGCGATGTCGGTAGCAGCAGGCTGGTTCGCGTAAAATGGTGGATCGAGCAATACCGTGAATTCACGCAGCACCCGGCCCTTGGACCAGTCGGCTTCTATCAAAAAGTTAAGGAAAGGTTCCTTAACGGAGCCCTTGGTGGTTACCAGGATAACGGCCTGATCGCCCTCCTCGTTTTTCTTGACCGCGAATCTCAGTTCAGACAGGTTGCGGGTACGTGCCAGTCCAGCGCGGGTAAATGCTTCGCGGGAAGCAAGGCTGACGAGTAGATCGTCAATCTCGCCGGGGCGCGCAGATATGACCTGGATTTCGGCATCAAGCGGTTGATTGAGGAATGAATTGACTTCAATTTCGCCAAGGCCCAAGGCAAAACTGTTCGTCGGCAGCAGAACCGCTGCCCACAATGCTACAATTAGTCCCAGAATACGCACGTTATAGTCTCCCAGTTCCCCGACCTTAATTTCTTATATAAAGTGCCTAGATTCCATGCACCTATGATTGCAGTCAGAGAATTTACTTTAAAGAAAGCACTTTCACAAGTACATGTAACTATAGATTACAAAAAAGATTTTAGCAAAAAACCTGTAACATTCACGTAATTATTCGCTAATCCATATCTCATGGGGTCCGCAATCACCCAGAACTGAAGGCTTGAGGGTTGATTCTGCACCTGTTCCAGCTGGCTAATGATGCAGCTAAACGATTGATTACAGTCGGAAATTGGGCTGGCAAGCCCCTTTTTGACAGTCACCTTTGCGAGCGCCGCCAGGCGACTTTTACAGTCCTCAATATTGATTTCTGAAGCGAAGCGCAGTTGCACCGCCGCAGCAAGACCATGAAATATGGGTACGTTGACGGTTTGCAGGGCAACAGAATATGAATTATTTCCCAAAAAGTACCTTATATCGGCCTCAATAAGTGGGTCAGCCGTTTCCGGCAGCAGATTGAAAGCGATTTGCTGAGCATAGACCGACGGCTCGACGGCCTTTGTGTTGAGTAGATTTACTGTTTGCGACGCCAGCTCGTCAACCCCGGCCTTACCGTGAAACTCTGCGCTGCGCAGCAAGGTTATATTAATGTGTTCAATTGGCTCAATGCGATTGAGCTCGAGTAAGGCCGGCAACAGGCTGGAGAGCTCAGCGCCGGCAAGCCGCAAGCTTGTTTGCGTATATCCAATGTCGGGTTGCGCGCCGTCGCCAGCAACAAATAGTGCCGGTGAATCGTTTACGATAGCATGGCTCAGTAACAGGCAACCCTGGTTTAGCGCAGCCGCCTCCATTTCGACATCGGCTTCCGGCATCAGCAACAAGGCACAGCTCGATAAATCAAAATGCAATTGATCCTGTGTGCCGAGGTAACCACCGGCAAATGGCAGGCGCTTACCGACATTCGACTCATGATCCAGTAAAACCAGCGAATCCGGCGTGATACCAGATTCGGGAAGTTTCTCCAGGATTGCCTCGGCCGCCAGGCCACTGGCATGGGAGAGTGCGATAATATGTTCCACGCTATTGCTCCTGCAAAATATTAAGCATGCGTCGCAATGGTTCGGCAGCACCCCATAATAATTGATCGCCTACGGTGAAGGCGGCAAGATACTGATCACCCATATTCAGCTTGCGCAATCTGCCAAGCGGGATATCGAGTGAACCGGTTACCGCGGTCGGTGACAGGGCATCCATGGAAACCTGTTTGTCATTGGGCAAAACTTTAACCCAGTCATTCGATGCAGCAAGCAGGTGATGGATCTCATCCAGGGGTAGATTCTTTTTCAGCTTGACGGTCATTGCCTGCGAGTGACAGCGCATCGCGCCAATGCGTACACAAAGCCCGTCAATCGGAATCACGTTGTCACCACGTCCCAGAATTTTATTGGCTTCAACCCCGGCCTTCCACTCTTCCCGGCTCTGCCCATTGTCAAGCTGTGCATCTATCCACGGGATCAGGCTGCCAGCCAGGGGAGCGCCGAACTGGGTGCTGGGGAAGCTGGCCGAACGCAATTGCTCGGTAACCAGGCGATCGATTTCGAGAATAGCCGAGGCTGGATCATCAAGTAATTCGGCCACGCTCTGATAGAGACTACCCATACCGGCGATAAGCTCACGCATGTGTCGTGCCCCACCACCCGAGGCAGCCTGGTAAGTCATGACACTCATCCACTCGATAAGATCGTGCTCGAATAAACCACCCATGGCCATCATCATCAGGCTTACCGTACAGTTACCACCGATGAAATCCTTCTGCCCGGCGGCAAGCGCATTATCGATTACCTTACGATTCACCGGATCGAGAATAATGACACTTTGCTCTTCCATGCGTAGCGCCGAGGCAGCATCGATCCAGTAGCCTTTCCAGCCACTGCCGCGAAGATCCGCATGAACCTGTTTGGTGTAATCGCCACCCTGGCAGGTGACAATGGCATCCATCGTTTTCAACTGCTCGAAATCCATCGCGTCCTGCAGCGGGGGAAGATCGCGGCCGATATCAGGGCCGGCCTGGCCCAATTGAGAGGTCGTAAAGAACACCGGTTCGTCGATACGGGCAAAATCCTGCTGCTCGAGCATGCGTTGCATGAGTACGGAACCGACCATGCCACGCCAGCCGACAAATCCAACTCTTTTCATCGTTTGTTCTCCATTGCAAAAATCTTCAGGCGGATGCGCGTAGCGCAGACACCACGGCGTCACCCATTTCGGCAGTACTGACATGATGTGCGCCATCGGCGATATCGGCGGTTCGAAACCCCTGGTTGAGTACATTACCAACCGCGGTTTCGATCTGTTCCGCGAGGTCCGCTCGCTGCAGGCTATAACGCAGCATCATCGCCAGTGAAAGAATCGTCGCCAGTGGATTGGCGATGCCCTTGCCGGCGATATCCGGCGCCGAACCATGCACCGGCTCATACAGCCCCTTGCCATTTTGATCGAGCGACGCCGACGGCAGCATCCCAATCGAACCGGTCAGCATCGCCGCAGTGTCCGAGAGGATATCGCCGAATAAATTGGTAGTGACGATGACATCGAATTGCTTGGGTGCACGCACCAACTGCATCGACGCATTATCGACATACATATGGCTCAATTCAACATCGGGATATTCGCCGGCGAGACCGCTTAAAACTTCGCGCCAGAGTTCTGAAACCTCGAGTACGTTGGCCTTGTCAACCGAGCATAGCTTGCGATTGCGCAGCAGCGCTATATCGAAGGCCGAACGCGCAATGCGCTCGATTTCATGTTCCGCATACACCAGCGTGTTAAAGCCCTCGCGTTCACCATTTTCGAGTTCGCGAATACCGCGCGGCTGGCCGAAATAAATTCCACCTGTGAGTTCGCGCACGATCATAATATCCAGGCCCGCAACCAGTTCGGATTTAAGGCTGGAGGCGTCAGCCAGTTGCGGATAAAGTATCGCCGGTCGCAAATTGGAAAACAGTGCCAGGGACGAACGCAAATTCAGCAAGCCTTTTTCAGGACGCAATTCACGCTCCAGGTCTTCGTACTGCGGACCGCCGATCGCACCAAAAAGTATGGCATCCGCCCGCTGGCACACGGCCAGGGTTTCATCGGGCATCGGCTTGCCATACTGATCGTATCCGGCACCGCCAATGGCCGCATATTCAAGTTCGGCGTTAAAACCGAAGTCCTGCTGTAAGCACTCAATGGTTTTAACCGCCTCGGCGATAATTTCAACACCTATGCCGTCACCCGCCAATACTGCAATTTTGCTACTCATCGTCAATTTCCTACTTCAGCCAGGGCATGTTTTCGAAATACCGTTGTTCAAATGCTTTGATATCCGCCGCATGCTGCATGGTCAAGCCTATATCGTCGAGCCCATTTAGCAGGCAGGTTTTACGAAATTCGTCAACTTCAAATTTCATTTCGATACCCTGCGCGGTACTCACTACCTGCTGCTGCAGATCGACGCTTAGTTGATAATCCTCGGCAGTTTCGAGTTCGGCAAACAATTGATCCACCAGACCACTGCCAAGCGCTATCGGCAGCAAGCCGTTTTTGAATGAATTATTGTAAAAAATATCCGCGTAACTGGGAGCGATAACGACTTTAAAGCCAAAATCCATCAGCGCCCAGACCGCGTGCTCTCGCGAAGAGCCACAGGCAAAGTTCTCTCGCGCCAATAAAATCTGCGCATGTTTATAAGGGTTTTTGTTGAGTACAAAATCCGGGTTTAGACGTCGTTCCGAGTTGTTCTGACCCGGCTCACCGGGATCCAGATAGCGCCAGTCATCGAACAGGTTTATACCAAAACCAGAACGTTTGATCGACTTTAAATATTGCTTGGGAATAATCGCATCGGTATCGATGTTCGGACGATCAAACCCGGCGACTATGCCGGTAAACTTTTCAAATTTTTCCATAACGCTCTCTTTAAAGTTCACGCACATCTACAAAATGGCCTTTGACCGCAGCCGCGGCAGCCATCGCCGGCGACACCAGATGGGTGCGCCCACCCTGCCCCTGGCGTCCCTCGAAATTTCGATTTGAAGTGGACGCACAACGTTCGCCCGGCTCGAGTCGATCGGCATTCATGGCAAGGCACATCGAACATCCCGGTTCGCGCCATTCAAACCCGGCCTCAACAAATATCCGATCCAGCCCCTCGTCTTCGGCCTGCTGCTTGATCAATCCTGAACCCGGCACCACCATGGCGAGCTTTATGTTAGCTGCCACTTTGCGGCCCTTGACCACGCTGGCGGCGGCACGCAGGTCCTCGATGCGTGAATTGGTGCAGGAACCGATGAAAATCTTGTCTACCAATACCTGGTTGAACGGAGTATTCGCCTGCAGTCCCATGTAATCGAGCGCCGCCTGCATACTACCCGCCTTGATCGGATCCAGTTCCCTTGCCGGATCCGGTATATTACTGTTGACACTGCAGACCATTTCGGGGGAGGTTCCCCAGGTCACCTGCGGGGTAATGTCGCCGGCATCGATTAAAACTTCTCGCTCGAAAACCGCGTCCGCATCGGAATACAAATCCTTCCAGCAGGCAACCGCCCTGTCCCAGATTTCACCGCGGGGAGAAAACGGGCGGCCCTCGACGTAATCCAGCGTGGTCTGATCACAAGCAATCAAGCCGGCACGCGCGCCGGCTTCGATGGTCATGTTACAGACGGTC
>PVMS01017867.1_pt1 | contig 11434 bp, 10 predicted proteins | sample 1853461 | NCBI WGS metagenome assembly PVMS01 (sample SAMN08582032, study PRJNA380276) | Marine sediment metagenome, whole genome shotgun sequencing project. | isolation source: ocean sediment barecode stripped | collected 2017
CCGTACTGGTGACGCCGAAAAAGTCCCGCGCGGTACCTTCGCCTTTCACAGCCTGCACGCAACCCCGCTGTTAACGCCATTAGACGCCGGCCAGTCGCTGGTGTTCTGCACCGACTTCAACAAAATAGTGGCCCTCGACCCGGTCACTGGCGCCGAGCGCTGGGTGTTCGACCCAATGGTGAACATCGAAGCATTCGGCCAATACAAGTGCCGCGGAATCTCCATTTGGCACGATACCCAGGCGACCACGGGGGACGCTTGCGAATGGCGGGTGTACACCGCCACCAGTGACCGGCGCCTGTTTGCCATCGATGTAATAACCGGCGCACGCTGCCGTAGCTTCGGTGTGAACGGCGAAGTCGATCTGAACCCGCTGATTGAAGCAACTGAACCCGCGGGCGACATCAACACCGTGCAGTTCTGGGCGCCCCCGGCGGTGGTTGGCGACATCGTCGCACTCAGCGCCACCGTGCATTCCAAAGGCAGTCAGGTGCGTTCCTACCCGGGCCTGGTACGCGGCTTCGATGCGCGCAGCGGTAAGTTGCAGTGGTGGTTCGACCCGGTGCCGCGTAACCCCGGTGATCCTGAGGCCGCCAACTGGACGGAGGCTGCTCTTGCCAACACCGGCTCGGCCAGCGCCTGGGCCTATATGTCGGTGGATCAGAACCGTGACCTGTTGTTCGTGCCCACCTCGGACGCGTCACCTGATTACTACGGCGGCACCCGCCCGGGTGACAACCGCTATGCAACTTCGCTGGTCGTATTAAAAGGTGCCACCGGTGAACTGGTCTGGCATTTTCAGTTTACCCATCACGATGTGTGGAACTACGACCCGGCTGCCCAACCGTTACTCGCCGAACTCAACCGCGATGGCGAGTCACTGCCCATCGTCGTGCAAACCACCAAGGCCGGTTTCGTCTGGGTATTCGAGCGCGACACCGGCGTGCCCGTGTTCGGTGTTGAAGAACGCCCCGTGCCGACCGACGGCGTACCCGGCGAAGTATTGTCGCCCACGCAACCCTTCCCGCTGGCACCCCCGCCCCTGTCGCCAACCGAGATATCACCCGACGATGCGTGGGGACTGGATGACGCAGACCGCGAGTTTTGTCGTGAGGCCATTGCCAGCAGACGACACGGTTCGATCTACGAACCCCCGAGCCTTGAGGGCACCATTGTGTACCCGCAACCCGGTGGCGGCGTGAACTGGGGCGGCGGCGCGTTTGATCCCGAACGACATTTGCTGATCACCAACATCTCGCGGCAGGCCGATTACCTGCGCCTGATCCCCGAATCCGAACTGGACATGAAGCTGGCAACCGGACCCGGCGCGGGCCGCCCCGGCGGCAAACCCGGCTTTATTGCCGGCACGGGTTACGGCGTGCAGATCGGTCCGCTGGTCTCGCCTTCGGGCGTGCTGTGCACCTCACCGCCGTGGAGCACGCTGGTGGCTGTTGATCTCAATAAAGGCACCGTGCGCTGGGAAGTGCCCTTGGGCTCGACCGAGGAATACGCCGATCGGGGTGCGCCTTTAATCGAAGGCATCACCGCCATGGGCGGTCCGATGGTCACCGGTGGTGGTCTGATTTTTATTGGTGCTACCAAGGATGAAAAATTTCGAGCCTTCGACATCGACACCGGCGCACTGCTGTGGGAAGTGACCATGCCGAGTGCTGCGATGGCCAACCCGATGAGTTATCAGATCGACGGCAAGCAGTTTGTGGTGATCGCATCCGGCGGCCACCAGTTTTTTCATCGGGAGAACCTCACCGATTACGTACTGGCGTATGCCTTGGGTGATTAGAATAAACAGGGTCGAACCGATTTTTTAAAAATTGCGGTGCGGCCCCTTACCACACAAGCTACAGATATTCTCCAACCAGTTCTGCCGAGACATCCCATAGCCTTAATGCCAACGCCTCATCATTCGCATACTTGCCTTTCGTTTTAGATGGGTTGCAGTCTTCGAAGTAATACCCGCTGACACCTTGCAGGCGCCGGTCGATTGCTACGTAAACCTGCGTGGCGGCACCCTGGTTGGGGTATTTGAAACCCTTACGCAGTGGCTCATCCGGGTCTCTAGGCTTGCTGGACATATAGCGTCCAAGATTCGTGGCCACCACCCCGGGGTGGATAGCGTTGGAGGTTAATGCAGTGTCGGCATAACGACGAGTGATCTCATTCGAAAACAAGATGTTGGCAAGTTTCGTCTGACCGTAGTTTTTGAACGGCTTGTAACCCTGCTCACCGGAAAGATTGTCGAACTGAATACCGCCTTCTGGTGCGAGTGCATAGCCCATGCTCGACACCATCACAACGCGCCCGGCGGGTGCGGCCTGCACCTGGGGAAGTAAGCGTCTGGTGAGGAGGTAATGCCCGAGGTGATTCACCACGAATTGCTTCTCCAGCAACACACCGTTCACGTCTACCTGCTCTAAGTCCGGCAAGGCCATGATGCCGGCATTGCACATCAGGACATCGACGGGCACATCCATGTTCGCAACTGCTTCCGAACACGCAACAACCGAATCCATGTTGGTAAGCTCACAAACCACTGGCGTCGTCTTGCCTTCTACAGAAGCACACGCCTTTTCAGCCTTCTCCTCGGTACGTGCCGCACCGATCACATGCGCGCCTGCGGCTGCAAGCGAGCGCATCGACTCATAACCCAAACCGGAATTACAGCCGGTAATCAACACGGTTAAGCCGGCGAGATCGTAACCAACCACAACATCGTCGCAGGTGGTATCGAAACCATACTCACTGAGGGGGATGTCAGCGAAGGGAATCTGCGCAGCCATCAGGCCGCGCGGCAACAGGGATGAAACCGCAAGCGCCGAACCCGCTTGCATCAGATAACGGCGATCTATAGTAGAAGTCATGACGGACATCCTCTTATTAATATTATGGGTCAATCTTATTCCATTAAGGGGACAGTGACCATAACTCCATTAAGGGGACAGTCCCCTTCAAACCCTGTAACAGATTGTAACGATTGATAAAATGTGACGATGCCGGTGATAACCTTATGACTTATCAGCGGGAATCAGTCTGCTAAGCTAACACCCTCGCCGAACACCTTGGGACCTACTGAATTCCCGTTCGCGCCACACTGTATGACATTGGAATTACGCAAATGCGTTTCAGCCCTCAGAAGTTAGTTTGATGTATATCAATTTCTGGTATCCGATTGGGCTCAGCAACGAGATTACTGCTGATGCGCCCTTCCGCGCGCGGGTATTCGGGCTGCCGTTTATCGCGTTCCGTGACGAGGCGGGCGCTGCCCACGTACTCAGTGATACCTGCGTGCACCGAGGCGGTTCACTCCACAAGGGTCAGGTAAAAAACGGGCGCGCCATCTGTCCTTATCACGGTTGGGAATACGACGGGGATGGCCGCTGCGCCCGGGTACCGTCGCTGAACGGTGCCAAGCCCCCAGCCCGGGCCAAGGTGGACAGTTACCCGGTACAGGAAAAGTATGGCATCGTGTTCGCTTTTCTGGGCGACTTACCGGAGAAAGAGCGACCACCGTTATACGACGTGGAAGAATACGGTCAGGAAGGCTGGAAAGCCCAGACCTACATACTCAATGTGGGGTGTAACTATCAGCGCTCGGTGGAAAACGGACTGGATCCCATCCACAACGAGTTCGTGCATCCGCTCCAGGGCGCGCCGAAGATGTCTCCGGAACTCCAGAGTGCGCCTTTGCCAGTAACAGAAATCCCATGGGGCACCAAGTTCTTCATGCCCTTTGGCGACAAGTTGGACGAGAATACGGTACTGGCTTCCGAGCGCGAGGGCGAGACCGTCGGCAAGGCCGGGTCCTGGCATCAGGGTCCCAATCAGCTGGTAACATGGATTGAGTTCACCAAAACCGACGACAACATCATCACGGCCTTTCACCAGTATTTCTTCGAGCAGCCGATAGACGAAGGACACACGCGAATCTTTTTTCTGAACATGCGCAACTGGTTACTGGAGGACGAACTGGATCAGCGCGTGGAAGACGTGACGCTGAATATAGTGCATGAGGATATTTCTATCCTGGAGAGCCTGCTGCCGGTGCGCAGCCCTATGACCAACACCAAGGAAATACTGCTGCCGGGCGATCAGGGCGTTGTCCGCTACAGGCAGTGTCTGCGGGACTGGGACAAGCGTGGTTGGCGCATCGATATGCAGGCCCTTCGCGATCAGGAGAATTACGTAGCCTACGCCATACCGTGCCCGGGTCGACGCGAGTCCGGCAACTGGGTAATCGACGCGGTGCCACTGGCTAACAGTTAAAGGGGTCGAACAGTTAAAGGGGTCGAACCACATTACTATGCGCAAGTTTCTAATCGTCATCGCTGTACTGGCCGTCGGCATAGCCGCGCTGTTCGCATACAACCACTACTGGGCGCTGTCGCGCAGTGGCCCCCCGTTTAACCCGGATGTGCCGGTACTGCGCACCCCCGACGCGCGCTTTGATGAACTCACCGATTTTCCGTTCGCGCCACACTATATAAGTATCGATGACCCCGACCTCGGCACACTGCGTGTGCACTACCTCGACGAAGGGCCTGCTGACGGTGAAGTGGTATTGCTGCTGCACGGCCAGGCCACGTGGAGTTATTCGTTCAGAAAAATGATTCCGCTGTTGACGGCGGCGGGCTTCCGCGTGGTCGTGCCGGACCTGGTCGGTTTCGGCCGTTCTGACAAACCCGCCGACTGGGAACAGCACACGTTTCAAAAACATGTCGAGTGGCTCGATTCAACTCTCAAGGCGTTAGACATTAATAACAGCACCGGCTTCCTGTTCGACTGGGGCGGTTACTTCGGCCTGCGCCTGGCCGCTGTACAACCGCAACTGTTCGCCCGCCTCGTGCTGGTCACCACCACCATGCCCCGCGCCGACAACATCTCCGGCGCCATCTGGGTGTCGGGCTGGCGCCGTTACATTTACGGCCCCGATGAATTTCCCATCAGCGGCATGGTGAACGAGATGACCGGCACTGACATGGATGCCCTCACCATCAAAGGACTCGATGCGCCCTACCCGGATGATTCCTATAAAGCCGGACCACGTCGCATGCCGTTGATGATTCCCGCCACCTTTATGCACCCGGCAGCCGCACCCAATAGTGTCGCCTGGGACAAACTCGCCGGCTGGGACAAACCCACGCTAACGCTGGTTGGTGAAGCGGTCGCCGAACGCGGCTTTAATCCTCAGGAATTTTTCGACCATATGCCGGGCACCGCAGGCCAGCCGCATCAGGTCTACCCGGGCATGGGCTTTTTCCTGATCGAAGACGTGCCGGTAGAACTGGCTGAGGCCACGATTGCGTTTATAGCGGGAACTCCGCCCTAGAGAGCTCAGCGCCTCAGGTCTGGCCCGCGCGATTGATCGATCTGGCGCTAAACCCCCAAAAGTGCGGTCGTTGGCATCAGCGTCTCTTTTCCTATGTTATTGTTTATTCAGTAGTAATAGTCTCGTGATGGCTGTTTTTTTGTTTTTTTTCAATTAGTCGGAAAAAGTATTGAACATTGTTCAATTATAATGTATAAACTGACCATTGTTTTATTGAGTGCCGGTCAACCCGGTCTTTTTAAACCCAACAATTGAACATTGTTCAATTAAAGGAACCAGAGCCATGAATATCAGCCTGCTACACCCGTTAGAGAAAGGCGGTCAAACCCTCTTAATTTTTTTGCTCATATCGGCGGTACTTGCCAGCGGCTGCGCAGCTACGCCCACGGAGCCCGACCATGAGGAATCCAGCAACGCTGATCAGGTCATGCAGACCGTCGGCCATGTACTGCGCAGTCATACCGGCGGCCTGGCCATACGACCGGTATCATCAACCTACCGGTTGTTATTCCTGCTAAGCAATACAACTGCTGACACCGTCCGGCCGGACTGGATATTCGAAACCCGCGAGCCCCTCCCCGCTATTACCTACGGTCCGGGCATGGACCTTGCTGCCTGGGAACAGCAACTGGACAGACTCACGGGACGCCCAACATCGCGTGGCACCCTGGAATACCTCGTGGACGGCGATGAGTATTTTAAACGCATGATCGAAGCCGTACATCAGGCGCAAGAATCCATTCATGTACGCACCTACATATTCGACAACGATGACGTCGCCATGCAGATGGCAAGCCTGTTTAAAGAGCGCGCCTCGGATCAACTGGACGTGGAGATTCTGCTGGATGGACTGGGCACCATCGTCGCCACCTCGGAACAATCGGAGAGTTTACCGCGAGGTTATACGGCCCCGGTATCGGTCCGAAAGTTTCTTGAAGACGAATCCACCATCAATGTTCGCCAGGTTACTAATCCTTGGTTCACCGGAGATCACATCAAGACCACGATCATCGATCACGAGATCGCGTTTTTAGGCGGGATGAATATCGGCCGGGAATACCTCTACGACTGGCACGACATGATGGTCGAACTACACGGCCCAATCGTTGACGAGTTACGCAACAGCTTCCACTCGGCCTGGTCGCATGCCGGACCGCTGGGTGATCTCGGTTATGTCTGGCAAAAACTCCAGCCACGTAAGAGCAACCCGGATAAAAACGGCTACCCAATGCGCCTGCTGTATACCCGGCCGCATTCATCGGAGATCTACATGGCGCAACTGGAAGCGATACGCAGGGCCAACCAGCGCATCTACATACAGAATGCCTATTTCACCGATGACACGGTGATGTATGAACTGATTCAGGCCCGGCGACGCGGCGTGGACGTGCGCGTGATTATTCCGCGCGAGATAGATTACGGATTACTGGAAAGGACCATGATCGTGAGCGCCAACCAGCTTATCGAAAACGGCATACGGGTTTTCATGTACCCCGGCATGTCGCATGTAAAAGCAGCGGTGTTCGATGGCTGGGCAACTTTCGGTACGGCCAATTACGACCGCCTGAGCTTCCGGGTAAACAAGGAAATCAATATTGCGACATCGCATCCACCGGCCGTCGAAGGTCTGATCGAGCAGATCTTCCGGCCCGATTTTGCTGCCTCGATTGAGCTGACGGAACCGACTCCCAACAAATGGTCGGACCGCATCGTCGAAATCGCCGGAGACTTTATTTTCTGACTAGTGTGTAAGGTCACTGTCCCCTAATTCATTTCGTCAAGCCACGCGATCAACATGCGCATCTGCACCTCGTCCAGACGTTCGCCGAACGCTGGCATGATGCCGATGCGCCCTTCTGCAATGGTCTGTGTCAGGTCTGCGTCACTGCCGCCGTAAAGCCAGATGCCTGTCGTTAGATCCGGTGCGCCCAGCGCCACATTGCCAGTACCGTCAGCAGCGTGGCAGGCAATACAGGTTTGCTGATAGTGCGCTTTACCCGGATGCTCAGCCGGCGGACCACCGGCCTGAGAAAGAGCGCGCACGTATTGCACAACATCCTGCACGCCTGCATCGCCGAGCACCGCCTGCCAACCCGGCATTACGGCCTGACGACCAAACCGGATGCTTTGTTCAAGCTGCGCCGGATCACCGCCCCACTGCCAGTTGCCGTTAGTTAAGTTCGGGAAGCGGTTCGCCTGGCCGCGGGCGGTCGACCCGTGACACGCCGCGCAATTCTGAACAAAAACATGCCGCGCCGATGTCATCAATGCGGCATCCTTCTGCAGCGTTTCGAGCGGTGCCACCTTGACCAGATTGCGTACGCCGGCAAAATGCTCGCGATAATCCATCTCGGCAATACTCAGGCGGCCTGCCTGCGACCACTTGAGGGCGCCTTCAAAGCGGCCCAACCCCGGATAGAGAATCAGGTAAATATCGGAAATCACCAGCAACGCGAGCAACATCCAGAACCACCAAATCGGCGGCTCCTTGGTGCCTTCCCGCAAATCCTCGTCCCAGGTAGGCAACTCGTGCTCGGCATCCTTGTCCGAAACAAAGTACACACTGATCAACATCCAGATCAGCCCCGCCAGGCTGACTAGCGTAATGATGGCAATCCAACCAGCCCAGAAAGCAGAGGGCATGTCAGCGCTCAACATGTTCATCCTCCAGCGGTATGCGACTGTCTTCGTCCAGCTTGGTCTTTGACGAACGCAATAAAAGCCAGACCACCAGCACCGTCATAAATAACATGACCAGCAAATCACCGGCAAAGATAAAGAAGGTCAATGAGCGCCTCCTGCAGAATCGTCTGCGGTGTCATCAAGGCCGGTGCCCAGCATCTGCAGGTACACGATTAACGCGTCCAGTTCGGTTAAACCCTCGAGCTTGGCGGCAGCGCCGGCAATCTGTTCATCGGTGTACGGGTGCCCGAGCAACCGCAGCGCCCGAAATTTTAGTTCGATGTCGTCATCTGCATTGGCCGCGCGTTCCGCGAGCCACGGATAGGCAGGCATGATTGAGTTCGGCACTACCTCGCGCGGATCGAGCAAATGAATTCGGTGCCACTCATCACTCAACTTGCCGCCCACCCGATGCAGGTCAGGGCCCGTGCGTTTGGAACCCCACAGGAATGGCCGGTCATAAACGAATTCGCCGGCACGCGAATAGGGTCCGTAGCGTTGCACTTCGGCCACCAGCGGACGTATGTGCTGCGTATGACAAACACTGCAGGATTCACGGATGTAATGTCGCGACCCACCAGTTCTACAGCACCGTAAGGACGGGTGTTGGCCGTCGGCGTTGCAAGTGACTCCTGAAACAGGCTGGGCAGCACCTGTACTAATCCGCCGATTGAGGACACAAACAAAATGCCGAAGATAAGTAGCCCGTTATTTTTTTCAATTATCTGATGCAAGCGGAAACCGTTCATGACGGCGCTCCTTCGCTTTCAGACTTGTTTGTAAGCGGTGGACTAACGCGTACAATTTTTCGTCCTGCTATCGTCATGTACAGGTTAAACGCCATTAACACGGTACCCAGCAGGAACAACAACCCACCGAACAGACGTAACAGGTAATAAGGCTTCATCGTCGTCATGATGTCGGTAAAGCTGTACAGCAGGTTGCCATACTGATCGAGGCTCAACCACAGCAAACCCTGGGTGAGCCCGGCACCCCACATCGCAAACACGTAGAACATCGTGCCTGCCAGCGCCAGCCAGAAATGCGCATTGGCCAACCGGTTACTGTACAAATCTCCGTTCACCAGCCGTGGCACCATGAAGTAGAAAGTGCCGAAAGTCACCATCGCATTCCAACCCAACGCACCGGAATGCACATGGCCTATGGTCCAATCGGTAAAGTGGCTGACAACGTTCACACTGCGTATGGCCATCATCGGGCCTTCGAAGGTTGCCAGACCGTAAAATGCCAGCGATAACACAATGAATTTCAGCGCGGGTTCGGTTTTAAGTTTTTGCCAGGCGCTGCTCACCGTCATTATGCCGTTCACCATCGTGGCCCACGACGGTGCCAGCAAAATAAGGCTCATCACCACCCCCAGCGACTGCACCCACTCCGGAATAGCGCTGTAGTGAAGATGATGTGGCCCGGCCCAAATGTAGCTGTAGGTAAATGCCCAGAACGCAATGATCGACAGGCGGTAACTCCAGATCGGCCGCTGCGCCTGTTTAGGCAGAAAGTAATACATCATGCCCAGAAAACCGCCGGTTAACAGAAAACCAACGGCGTTGTGGCCGTACCACCACTGCACGATCGCATCCTGCGAACCTGCGTAAAATGAATACGATTTGGTTAGCGTAACCGGAATAGCCAGGCTGTTTACGATGTGCAACATCGCGACAACAATGATTAGCGCGCCATAAAACCAGTTAGACACGTAAATTGTCTGGATCTTGCGACGGGCGATCGTGCCAAAAAACACCACCGCGAAGCCGATCCACGCAACGGCAATAGCGATATCAAAGGGCCACTCCAACTCCGCATACTCTTTACCCGCCGTCATGCCTGCCAGTATCGAGATACCGCCCAGAGCGATGGTCAACTGCCAGGCTATCGCCACAAACCACGCCAGCCAGGGCCCATACAGCGGAACATGGGAGGTACGCTGCACACTGTAAAAAGCGGTGGCCATCAACGCAGAAACGGCGAAGCCAAACACCACCACATTGGTATGCAAAGTACGCACCCGGCCATAGGACAACCATTGCTCACCAAAATCCAGCGTCGGCCAGATCAATTCGGCCGCGGCCCAGGCACCCGCCATCATGCCAACGAGCATCCAGATAACCGTAAAGGCCGCCAAAAAAGCGACCACTTTGTCCTGGTAATACACTTTAACTTCGTCTGCCATGAATCAGATTCCTACGGAGGGGCCGATGCCGTTGCCCCACAACATCACTGTGATACCCAGCAAACTGACGAAAGCAACCAGCAGAAAACCGATCAGCGATGACGCCATCAACATGCCCTGCTCCGGCGTGGTTTGCAGCACCACAGGCAGACCCTTATATAAGAGGTACATACTCCACATCACCGTTGGCACCAGCACCAACACATTGATAAAGGCATGCGGATACAGATGCACAAGACTGCCGACGACCAGCGGCGTGCCCACCACAGTAATCATCGCGAAATGGATACCTATGGAATGCCGGGCACCGTATTCATAGGACATCCAGCGGGAGATCAGTGCGGCAGAAAAGAATCCGATCAAGATCATCAAGAAATACGCCACGCTGATCGCGGCCAGCGTTCCGCTCGGCAACATCAACGGCTCGCCCGCACCCAGACGCCAACCGAAATTAACGGAACCAATGTAGGCAAACAGGGGCGGCAATGCGATCAGCCAGATCGCCACACCGAAAAACACACTGCCCGCCGAGGGGCGTGTGTGTGCCAGGCTATCGAAAACCTCTTGCGGCCTAAACAACAGCCTGAGAATCAGCAGTGGTGAAATTATTCTTGGCATTGACGAAACCGTCTTGACTAGACCATTGAATGATCACTGCGCGTACCAATGAATAGTATCAGCAATTGCCGAGATGCAAAGCCCGCGAACGATCTCGCCGGAGTAATTAAGGTCACTGTCCCCCTAATTACCAAACCGGTAGTTGAGCTGTACGCCCGCCTGTCGAGGCGGTGGCAGGTTGGCAAAGGTCAGGCGCGGAATCTGGGGGTTGGCAAGCACGGCAGGCGGAAACACACTCCCCCAGAACCCAATTCGAAATTCAGAGTTCGGCAGATCAGGCCCGGTCTGGCCGGCGGATGGAATCGTATCGTCATCGAAGAGATTCCTGACATAGAGCTGGACATCCCACCGGTCAGCCTGCAACCCCAACCGGAGATCGGTAATACTGCGCGACTGCAGAACAACGTTATTCTCACTGTTGGCGAACTGTTCATCATCATACCGGGTGCGCCAGTCCACGTACCACTCGAGATTCGTCTGCATCAATGGTGCCGTGTAGTTCAGCACCACCGAAGCAGCCAGCTTGGGTGCCCGTTCCAATTCATGACCGTTGCGTGAGACGAAGCAGGCGCTCGGCTGTGACGGGTTGACCGATATCG
>PVMS01012892.1_pt1 | contig 11433 bp, 6 predicted proteins | sample 1853461 | NCBI WGS metagenome assembly PVMS01 (sample SAMN08582032, study PRJNA380276) | Marine sediment metagenome, whole genome shotgun sequencing project. | isolation source: ocean sediment barecode stripped | collected 2017
CAAATATCTCTACCGGATCGCTGCCGCCTTTCTTCGAGATATGTTCAAAAGCGCCATAGACAATGCGCTCGGCAACCGATTTCTTGCCGCGCGTCATGATTACGTTCATGAACTTGGCAACTTCCTGATTGTGAAATTTCGGATCCGGCAGCGTCTCGCGCTTCGGCACTTCTCTACGTCTCGGCATAAGTCCTCGATTCCCTAGTTACGCTGTGCGCAAAATCAGTACGCTGCGCGCAAAATCAACCTGTCTTAACTCGCTTCGCGCCATATTTTGAGCGTGACTGCTTGCGATCCTTGACGCCCTGGGTGTCCAGGCTGCCACGAACAATGTGGTAACGCACGCCAGGAAGGTCTTTTACTCGTCCACCGCGGATCAGAACGACGGAGTGCTCCTGAAGGTTGTGACCTTCGCCGCCGATGTAGCTGATCACCTCGAAACCATTCGTCAAACGTACTTTCGCGACTTTGCGAAGCGCAGAGTTCGGCTTTTTCGGTGTCGTCGTGTAAACACGTGTACACACACCGCGTTTTGCCGGCGATCCGGCGAGTGCCGGCACCTTGCTCTTCATGATCGGAACAGAGCGCGGCTTACGCACTAACTGATTGATTGTGGGCATTTTTTGGATCCCTAAAAAATCGGGGACGGCGTTTCCGCCGTCCCGGATCGTTTTGTGCTGCGTGTAAGCCCGCCGCTACGGGAGTACTGCCGTAAACGGGGGGCCAAAAAAGAGACGCAGAATTCTATGGTTAGCGAACATTGCTGTCAAGCAACCTGTTCATCTCCTGGTGTTTCGGCCACCACTTCCTCACCGAACAGTGTTTCTTCGGAAATAACCTCCGATTCCGCTTGTGCCTTGCGGTTGCGATGATAGGCAAGGCCAGTCCCGGCAGGTATGAGCCGCCCGACAATAACGTTTTCCTTGAGGCCTCGCAGATCGTCCTTCTTGCCCATAATTGCAGCCTCGGTGAGCACCCGCGTCGTTTCCTGGAAGGATGCCGCGGAAATAAACGAATCCGTCGACAGCGAAGCCTTGGTGATACCGAGCAGCATGAACTCATATGAAGGCGGCTTCTTGCCCTCTTCAACGAGTTGATCGGAAACATCCAGCAGCTCGGAACGTTCAACCTGTTCACCTTGAATAAAGTGCGAATCCCCTGAATCGGAGATCGTTACCCTGCGCAACATCTGACGCACAATTACCTCAATGTGCTTGTCGTTGATCTTGACGCCCTGCAAACGGTACACGTCCTGCACTTCGTCAATGATGTAACGCGCCAACGCTTCCCTACCGCGCAAGCGCAAGATGTCGTGGGGATCGGGTGGTCCATCAACGATAATTTCGCCGCGATTAACCACCTGACCATCGTGCACCATTACGTGCTTTTCTTTCGGAATCAGAAATTCGTGGGCGACGCCATCGAGATCGGTGATGACCAGTCGTTGCTTGCCTTTGGTGTCTTTACCGAATGAAACGGTGCCGGTAACCGCGGCGAGCACACCCGCATCTTTAGGGGATCGCGCTTCGAACAACTCGGCAACCCGTGGCAAACCACCAGTGATGTCTCGTGTTTTGGACGTCTCCTGTGGAATGCGGGCCAGCACATCTCCAACGCCAACATCCTGTCCATCCCTGACCGTGATAACCGAATGCGTCGGGAAGGTAATATTCACAGCCGTCTCGGTGCCAGCGATCTTCGCCTCAAGACCGTCACTGTCGATCAATTTGATACTGGGCCTGAGACCTTTGGACTGTGATGTAGCGCGGCGCTTCGAGTCGATGACAACCAAGGTCGCCAAACCTGTAACGTCGTCAATCTGCCGCGCGACCGTTACGCCTTCTTCAACGTTCTCAAATTTCACGCGACCCCCGTACTCGGTAACGATGGGACGTGTATGCGGCTCCCAGGTCGCGAGCACCTTACCCGCTTTTACAGTCGCGCCGTCAGTCGATTTGAGCATTGCGCCATACGGCACCTTGTGACGCTCGCGCTCGCGAGCGAGTTCGTCGGCAACCAGTATTTCGCCGGAACGCGAAATCACGATTTGCTCGCCCGCCGCATTGGTAACGTAGCGCATCTGCGGTGAGAAACGAACCGTGCCATTCGATTTCGACTCGATTTGGCTGGCAACCGCGGTACGTGATGCGGCACCACCGATGTGGAAGGTACGCATCGTAAGCTGCGTGCCCGGCTCACCGATCGACTGGGCGGCAATCACTCCCACAGCCTCTCCGATATTGACCGGAGACCCCCGGCCAAGATCACGACCGTAGCACTTGGTACACAAACCGAAGCGCGTCTCGCAGGCGAGCGGTGTGCGAACCTTGACTTCGTCGATGCCAAGCTCTTCAATGCGGTCAACTGCCGCCTCGTCGAGTAAGGACGCCGCAGCGATAAGCACAGTTCCGTCTTCCGGATCGATGATCTCATTTGCAGCGACTCTTCCGAGAATACGATCACGCAGCGGCTCTACCACTTCGCCACCCTCGACCAGAGCTTTCAAGGTGAAGCCCTCGACCGTACCGCAGTCCTCTTCAACAACAACCAGATCCTGCGTCACGTCGACCAGCCGCCTCGTCAGATACCCCGAATTGGCTGTCTTCAGCGCCGTATCCGCAAGGCCTTTTCGGGCGCCGTGGGTAGATATAAAGTATTGCAGGACGTTCAAGCCTTCGCGGAAGTTCGCAGTAATCGGCGTCTCAATGATCGATCCGTCCGGTTTGGCCATCAGTCCCCGCATGCCGGCGAGCTGCCGAATCTGCGCGGCGGAACCGCGAGCACCAGAGTCAGCCATCATGTAGATCGAGTTAAACGACTCCTGCATGATTTCGGCACCCTTTTTATCCTTCATCGGCACCATTTCATTCTTCTTGTCGTCCCAATGGAGAACCGGCTCCTTGCCGAGTCGCTCCATCATTGCCTTGGCGACCAAATCACCCGCACGGCCCCAGATGTCGACTACCTTGTTGTAGCGTTCGCCCTGGGTGACCAGTCCCGAGGTGTACTGGGACTCGATGTCCAACACCTCTTTTTCCGCCGCTTCGATGAGCGCTCCTTTCTCCTTGGGAATTTCCATATCATCGGCTGCGAATGACAATCCGGCACGGGTGGCGTAGGTGAAGCCCATGTACATCAACTTGTCCGCAAATATCACGGTCTCGCGCAACCCGCAGTTGCGGAAACTGCCGTTGATCAGACGCGAAATTTCCTTCTTCTTGAGCGGCTTGTTTATTACTGAAAACGGCAAACCTTCAGGAAGAATCTCCGACAAGAGTGAACGTCCAACGGTCGTTTCGTGACGGGTGATCCGTTCTTCCAACTCACCGTCGGCGCCGGGTAAATGTTCGGAAATACGCACTCGACAGCGCGCCTGCAACTCGGCGTCTCCGTTGTCATAGGCGCGCTGCACTTCTTTTACATCGGCAAACGCCATGCCTTCGCCACGTGCACCAATTTTCTCGCGCGTCATGTAGTACAGGCCGAGAACGATGTCCTGGGATGGAACAATGATTGGCTCACCATTGGCTGGTGACAGAATGTTGTTCGAGGACAACATCAGCGTACGTGCTTCCATCTGCGCTTCCAGCGAAAGCGGCACGTGCACAGCCATCTGGTCGCCGTCGAAGTCGGCGTTAAACGCAGCGCACACGAGCGGGTGCAACTGGATCGCCTTGCCCTCGATCAGTATCGGCTCAAACGCCTGAATGCCGAGCCTGTGCAGGGTAGGAGCCCGATTGAGCATAACCGGATGCTCGCGAATGACGTCTTCGAGGATATCCCAGACTTCGGAAACTTCCTGTTCGACCAATCGCTTGGCTGACTTGATGGTCGTCGCCAGGCCCAGCACTTCGAGCTTGTGGAAAATGAATGGCTTGAACAATTCGAGCGCCATTTTCTTTGGCAGGCCGCATTGATGCAATTTGAGTTGCGGCCCAACCACTATGACCGATCGTCCCGAATAGTCGACACGCTTGCCCAGCAGGTTCTGCCGGAAACGACCACCTTTGCCCTTGATCATGTCAGCAAGCGACTTGAGCGGCCTCTTGTTGGCACCCGTCATCGCCTTGCCACGCCGGCCGTTATCGAGCAATGAATCGACGGCTTCCTGCAGCATGCGCTTTTCGTTGCGCACGATGATCTCGGGCGCCTTCAATTCGAGCAGGCGCTTTAGACGATTATTGCGGTTGATCACGCGCCGGTACAAGTCGTTGAGATCGGAAGTCGCGAAACGCCCACCATCGAGGGGTACCAGCGGGCGAAGGTCCGGCGGCAACACCGGCAGAACTTCCATGATCATCCATTCCGGCTTGATGCCGGACTTGTGGAACGCCTCCAGCACCTTGAGGCGTTTTGCAAACTTCTTGATCTTGGTTTCCGACTCGGTCGCCTCGAGATCAGCGCGCAATTTGTCGATTTCGCTACCAAGGTCGAGCCTGCGCAGGAGTTCGCGAACACCTTCAGCGCCCATCACGGCCGAGAACTCGTCGCCAAACTCTTCGATTTTCTCGATATAACTGTCATCGGAAAGAAGTTCGCCGCGCTTGAGTGGCGTCATTCCCGGATGGGTCACGACGAATGCTTCAAAGTACAGCACACGCTCGATATCACGTAGCGGAATGTCGAGCACCATGCCCAAACGTGACGGCAGCGACTTGAGGAACCAGATGTGCGCGACCGGGGAGGCCAGTTCAATATGCCCCATACGTTCACGACGCACTTTTGACAGCGTCACTTCAACGCCGCATTTCTCGCAAATTACGCCGCGGTGCTTGAGACGCTTGTACTTGCCGCACAGGCACTCGTAATCCTTGACCGGCCCGAAAATTTTCGCGCAGAACAATCCGTCGCGTTCCGGTTTGAACGTGCGGTAGTTAATGGTCTCGGGCTTCTTTACTTCCCCATACGACCATGAGCGAATCTTTTCCGGAGACGCAAGTCCAATGCGAATCGCATCAAACTCTTCCTCCTGGGTTACCTGTTTGAACAGATCGAGTAATGCTTTCATTCTCGGCTCCTTGAATTCCTGATTCAGTTAGTCCGTAGGCGGATCAGCTTCGATTTGTGATCGAATCCGATCAACGCCGTTCCAGATCGATGTCGATCACCAGCGAGCGAATTTCCTTCACCAGCACGTTGAACGATTCCGGCATGCCAGCATCGATCTTGTGCTCGCCCTTGACTATGTTTTCGTAAACTTTTGTACGCCCAGATACGTCGTCGGACTTGACGGTGAGCATCTCCTGCAAAGTGTAGGCAGCGCCATAGGCTTCCAGTGCCCATACCTCCATCTCACCGAAGCGCTGACCGCCGAACTGTGCCTTGCCGCCCAATGGCTGCTGGGTGACGAGGGAGTACGGTCCAGTCGAACGCGCATGCATCTTGTCGTCGACAAGGTGATGCAGTTTCAGTATGTGCATGTAACCAACGGTAACCGGCCGGTCGAAAGGCTCGCCGGTACGTCCGTCGATGAGTTGTATATGGCCGCTACGCGGAACACCAGCGAGGTCGAGCATTGCCTTGATCTCGCTTTCATTAGCACCGTCGAACACCGGCGTAGCGAATGGAACGCCGTCCATCAGGTTACCGCACAAGTCGACCACTTCGTCATCGCTTAGTTCGTTGATGTGCTCGGTTTTTCCGCTTGAGTTGTAGATCAGGGTCAACGCCTTGCGCAGGTCGCTTATCTTTGACTGCATCTTAAGCATGTCGCCGATCCGCTTGCCCAGACCTTTTGCAGCCCACCCAAGGTGGGTCTCGAGGATCTGGCCTACATTCATTCGCGAAGGGACGCCCAGCGGGTTAAGCACAATATCTATTGGCGTACCGTCGGCCATGTGCGGCATATCCTCGATCGGCACGATCTTGGAGATCACACCCTTGTTCCCATGCCGGCCCGCCATTTTGTCGCCGGGCTGCAATCGACGTTTGACGGCGAGGTAGACCTTCACCATTTTCTGGACACCCGGCGGCAACTCATCGCCCGAGGTCAGTTTCTTTTTCTTCTCGGCGAACATGGTATCAAATCCGACCCGCGCCTGCTCCAGGCCTTCGCGCAACTGTTCGAGTTGTTTGGCGGCGTCTTCACTGGTCAGCCGGATATCGAACCACTCATGCGGCGATACGTCCTGCAAATACGCCTTGCTGATTTTCGATCCCTTGGCGATCTTTCCCGGCCCACCGTTGGCACTCTTGCCCGTGACGAGCCGCTCGACGCGCTCGAACGTATCGGTTTCGACGATACGCATCTGGTCGGCGAGATCCTGCCTGTATCGGTTTAGTTCTTCATCGATGATGGTCTGAGCACGCTTGTCCCGCTCTATGCCTTCGCGCGTGAAGACCTGCACATCAATGATCGTCCCCGACATACCGGACGGCACCCGTAGCGAAGTGTCTTTTACGTCGGACGCTTTTTCACCGAAAATTGCGCGCAACAACTTCTCTTCCGGCGTAAGTTGCGTTTCCCCTTTAGGCGTCACCTTGCCCACCAGTACGTCACCTGATTCGACCTCGGCACCAATATATACGATGCCGGATTCGTCGAGTCGCGCAAGTTGCACTTCGGACAAGTTGGAGATATCCCGCGTAATTTCTTCCGGTCCCAATTTGGTGTCGCGCGCAACAACCGACAGCTCTTCGATATGGATCGAAGTGAAACGGTCCTCGGCGACGACCTGCTCGGAAATCAGAATCGAATCTTCGAAGTTGTAACCGTTCCACGGCATGAATGCGACCAGCAAGTTCTGCCCGAGTGCGAGTTCACCCATATCGGTTGAAGCGCCGTCAGCAATTACGTCGCCGCGAGCGATCAGGTCACCGGGCTTCACAATCGGGCGCTGATTGATATTGGTGTTCTGATTGGAACGGGTATATTTCACGAGATTGTAAATATCGACACCAATCTCACCGGCGAGTGTTTCGTCGTCGTTGACACGCACCACGATGCGCGACGCGTCAACGTAATCGACGGCCCCGCCGCGCAGTGCCTGCACGGTAGTACCGGAGTCAATTGCGACAGTACGTTCAATACCTGTGCCGACCAGCGTTTTCTCCGCACGCAGGCAGGGAACGGCCTGGCGCTGCATGTTCGAACCCATCAGTGCGCGGTTCGCGTCGTCATGCTCAAGGAACGGGATGAGCGAGGCGGCTACCGACACAATCTGTGACGGTGCGACATCCATGAACTGAACACGATCAGCCGGCATAAGGCTGAATTCGTTGCCGTACCGGCAGGAGACGATCTCGTCGAGGAGCTTGCCTTTCTTGTCGACCGCGGCATTCGCCTGGGCGATGACGTACTGTCCCTCATTGATCGCGGACAGAAACTCGATTTCGTCACCGACACGTTTGTCTTTGACGCGACGATATGGCGTCTCGAGAAATCCGTACTCGTTGGTGCGCGCATACAGGGCCAGTGAGTTAATCAGGCCGATATTCGGACCTTCCGGCGTCTCAATCGGACATACCCTGCCGTAATGGGTCGGATGCACATCGCGCACTTCGAAGCCGGCGCGCTCACGCGTCAAACCGCCCGGGCCGAGCGCAGAAACACGGCGCTTGTGGGTAATTTCCGATAGCGGGTTGGTCTGATCCATGAACTGGGATAGTTGCGAAGATCCGAAAAATTCGCGTACGGCTGCCGAAATAGGCTTGGCATTGATCAAGTCATGCGGCATCAGGTTATCCGACTCAGCTTGCGATAGCCTTTCGCGAACCGCACGCTCGACCCTCACCAGACCGGCACGGAATTGATTCTCGGCAAGTTCGCCCACCGAACGAACCCGACGATTACCGAGATGGTCAATATCGTCGATCTCGCCACGCCCGTTGCGCAATTCCAGCAAAATGCCGATAACGGCAATGATGTCTTCGTTGGAGAGCGTATTCTCGCCTTCGCGGCCACGTTTACCGACATGGTCATAGAACGTCTTCATCCACTCCGCGCTCCTGTCATCGACATGATCGGGATAGGCACGGCGATTGAACTTCATGCGACCGACCGCCGACAAGTCGTAGCGCTCCGGTGCATAGAACAGCCCGTTGAACAGCGATTTTACGGAGTCCTCGGTCGGCGGCTCGCCAGGCCGCATCATGCGATAGACCGCGACCTGTGCTTGCAGTTGATCTGCCGTTTCGTCGGCACGCAACGTCTGCGAAATGTACGCCCCCTGGTCAAGATCGTTGACATACAGCGTCTTGATCTCCTTGACGCCTGCTTCGCGCAGTTTTTCCAGCAACTCTTCGGTGATCTCATCATTGGCATTGCCGACGATTTCACCTGTCTCGGTATTAATGATGTTGTTGGCGAGCACCCGGCCAATGAGAAACTCGTCTTCGACCACTACTTTCTTGAGCCCGGCCTGCTCCATCTCGCGCACATGCTTGACGGTAATGCGCTTGTCCTTCTCGACAATGAGCTTGCCCTGCTTGGTCTGAATATCGAAACGCGCGGTTTCGCCACGCATGCGCTCCGCCTTGATCTCGAATTCGATGCCTTTCTTGCCAAAATAAAACGTATCGAACACGTGGAACATCGCCAGAATCTGCTCCGGCGTCATGCCGATCGCCTTGAGCAGTACGGTCACCGGCAACTTGCGGCGGCGATCGATGCGGAAGAAGAGTGAATCCTTCGGATCGAATTCGAAATCGAGCCAGGAGCCGCGGTAGGGAATAATACGGGCCGAGAACAACAGTTTTCCAGAAGAGTGCGTCTTGCCACGGTCATGCTCGAAAAACACGCCGGGTGACGGTGTAGCTGGGACACAATCACGCGCTCGGTGCCGTTGATCACGAAGGAACCGGTGTTAGTCATCAGGGGCATTTCGCCCATGTAGACTTCTTGCTCCTTGGCCTCCTTGATTGTCGGTTTAGCGGATTCCTTGTCCATGATGGTAAGCCGCACCTTGGCACGCAGTGGCACAGCGTATGTCAAGCCTCGTTGCTGACATTCTTTTACGTCAAATGGCGGTACGCCAAGCCGGTAACTGACGAACTCGAGACTGGCATTTCCAGAATGACTGGATATCGGAAAAATCGACTGGAATGCCGCCTGCAGCCCCTGGTGCTTTCGTTTGTCCGGGTCGGTGTCCGCCTGAAGGAACGAAGCGAAGGACTGCAGCTGGGTTGTCAATAAATATGGGACCGGCAAAACACTTGCGCGCTTTGCAAAACTCTTGCGAATCCGCTTCTTTTCGGTAAAGGAATAAGCCATGGAATCTCCGAATCACGACAAGAATCAGCAATGGCTGATTCTTGTGCTCATCGACTGGTGATTAAAAGCTTGGTGGTTGGCCTCTACCAACCGCTGGCTGACAACCGCGGAGAACCCACGGTCCGACCAAACCTGCCCCTTGCAGTCGCGTCAAAGGACAAAGAGAAACTGTTCTGACAATTTTTCTTTAGCCTCTTCCTGTTGCACTCCGAACTCCTGGCCTTCCCGGCAAATACCGGGTTGCAAAGTGGCGGACAACTCGCACTTGCGTCGTCCGCCACTCGCAAACCATTGCCGTCTTACGTGGCCACTACTCTGACGTACCACTCTGGCGTCAAATTACTTGACCTCCACCGTGGCCCCGGCCTCTTCCAGCTGTTTCTTGATATCGTCGGCCTCATTCTTGGAAACACCTTCCTTGACAGGCTTGGGCGCACCATCGACAAGGTCTTTGGCTTCCTTCAGGCCAAGGGCGGTAATCGCACGAACCGCCTTAATGACGCTTACCTTGTGGTCACCGAAACTCGCCAGGACGACCGCGAATTCGGATTGCTCTTCGGCAGCGGCAGCACCGGCGCCTTCTGCCGGCGCGGCAACCGAGACGGCGGCGGCAGCCGCAGAAACATCGAACTTTTCTTCCATTTCCTTGATGAGCTCTGACAGCTCGAGGACGCTCATGTTTGAAATCGCGTCCATAATTTCAGCTCTGGCAACAGCCATGATTCATAATCTCCTGAATATCGAAATAGTTGCGTTTGAGAAGTGCTGCATTTGAGAAGTACTATGCAGCCTGTTTCTCTTTTTCATCCCTGACAGCAGCAAGCGTACGTACGAACTTGCCCGGCACTTCATTCAGTGTGCGAACAAATTTCGCGATCGGCGCCTGCATCGTGCCTAACAGTTTTGCGAGCAATTCGTCGCGGCTCGGCAGCGCAGCCAGATTTGCGACATCCGCTACGGACATCATCTGGTTTGGCATCGCGCCCGCCTTGATGACGAAACTCTTGTTGCTCTTTGCAAACTCGTTGAGTACTTTTGCAACAGCGACCGGGTCCTCCGAGATGCCATAGGCAAGCGGACCGAGAATGTGCTCGGTAAGCTTCTCGAAAGGCGTGCCTGCAAATGCACGGCGAGCCAGGGTGTTCTTGAAAACGCGCAAATATACGCCCTGATTGCGGGCATTAGTCCGCAACTGGGTCATATCATGAACGCCAAGGCCGCGGTAATCGGCAAGCACGATGGCCTGAGCCTGCGCAAGTTTGCTGCTCATCTCAGCAACGACCGCTTTCTTTTCCTCTAGATTGAGACTCAAGGTCTACCCTCCTGAAGTTTCTAATCGAGACTCAAACATGCATGCTTCGATTGAGTCCCACCCGTTCAATAGCGGCCCTAGATCCAGGAACTGACCGTGATCCACCGAACCTGTCGGTGCATTCCGTTGGTATATCCAACCCTGTTTCCCCGGTTACACTATCTGCGTAGGACGCCACGTTACGACCAATGACGATTAAGCCCCTGCAGGCTCCTACGGTCTTTGACAGCTCTGGCCAGTCCCAAATTGCGGGATCGGCCAGACCCCAAAGTCCTTCAAAAAACTTTCCGTCAGGAGACCAGGCTTGCCTGATCCACCCTGACACCGGGCCCCATACTGCTGGAGACCGAAATCCTTTTCATGTAGACGCCTTTTGCATTCGTCGGTTTTGCCTTGTTGAGCGCATCAAGCAGCGAGCGAAAATTCTCTGCCAACGCCTCCTCTTCAAACGACGCACGTCCTATCGAGCAATGAATAATTCCCGATTTGTCAGTCCGGTACTGAATCTGGCCTGCTTTTGCATTCTTGACGGCTTCGGCAACGTTCGGCGTCACCGTACCAACCTTGGGATTCGGCATGAGTCCGCGCGGGCCAAGTATCTGACCCAATTGACCCACCACCCGCATAGCATCTGGTGTAGCGATAGCGACATCGAAGTCGATATTGCCTGCTTTTACTATGTCGGCAAGGTCTTCGAAACCGACGACATCGGCGCCGGCCTCACTGGCTTCCTGTGCCTTCTCTGCCTGCGCAAACACCGCGACTCTTACGGTCTTGCCTGTGCCTTTCGGCAGCACCACGGAACCGCGAACCAACTGATCCGATTTTTTGGCATCTATGCCGAGATTCACCGCCACATCAATCGATTCATCAAATTTGGCGGTCGCATTCTGTTTGGCAAGCGAAAGCG
>PVMS01043019.1_pt1 | contig 11433 bp, 11 predicted proteins | sample 1853461 | NCBI WGS metagenome assembly PVMS01 (sample SAMN08582032, study PRJNA380276) | Marine sediment metagenome, whole genome shotgun sequencing project. | isolation source: ocean sediment barecode stripped | collected 2017
CGACGACACCTGGTGTCGCACAATCGCGAGATGCGACCCCAAGGGGGGAGGAAACGAGCCACCCACTACCAAGTGTCGCAACCCAGCGCGACAGGACACCGACTGGGGGCGATGGCCTCTGGTCGTCGAGGGGCGGTGGAGGGATCATCGAGGAGGAGGCTGTAATGAACCGCATTCTGGATACCCGGGTTCTCGCACCCGACGTGAAGTTTTTCCGGGTCGAGGCGCCCAAGGTGGCTCGAAAGCGCCGGGCCGGGCAGTTCGTCATCGTTCGGGTCACCGGCAACGGCGAGCGGATCCCGCTCACCATCGCCGACGCCGATCCCGAGGCCGGGTGGATTGCCCTCATCGTCCAGGGCGTGGGGAAGACCACTCGCACCTTCAACCGGCTCGAGGTCGGTGACACCATCCATGATCTCGCCGGACCACTCGGTATGCCCTCGGAGATCAAAGACCACCGCACCGCCGTGGTCGTCGGGGGTGGCGTCGGCACGGCCATCGCCTACCCGACCGCCGTCGCTTTGGCCGAGGCCGGCAACGACGTGATTGCCATCATCGGGGGACGGAGCCGCGAGTTCGTGATCCTCGAGGATGAGATGCGAGCGGTATGCACCGAGGTTCATCCCACCACGGACGACGGCAGCTACGGATACCACGGCCTGGTGACCGACAGGCTGACAGAGCTGCTCTCCCCCGGACACCGGATCGACTACGTCATGGCGGCCGGACCGGTGCCGATGATGCGCGCCGTGGCCGAAGTCACCCGCCCCCACGGCATCGAGACCGTCGTGAGTCTCAACCCGATCATGGTGGACGGAACCGGGATGTGCGGCGGTTGCCGGGTATCGGTGGGGGGTGAGACCAGGTTCGCCTGCGTCGATGGCCCCGAGTTCGACGCCCAACTGGTGGATTTCGAGCTGCTGGCACGACGCAACAAGACCTATGGGGCGTTCGAGCACTACCGCAACGAGGAGCTCACCGCCGACGAGCACAGCCATGTGGACGCGCCGGGGTCGCGCTGATGGGCGGCGACCTTTCCCGCAGAGAGCGGCTGAAACTGCCCCGCCAGGACATGGCGGAGCAGCCGCCGGAAGCGCGGGCCGTCAACTTCGACGAGGTGAACCTCGGCTACACGGCGACCCAGGCAGTCGCCGAGGCGGAGCGCTGCCTGCTGTGTACTCGCCCCATTTGCATCGAAGGCTGCCCGGTCGGTATCGACATTCGTGAGTTTGTGCGCCTGGTTGCCGAGGAGCGTTTTCAAGACGCCGCAGACGTCATCAAGCGGGACAACTACCTGCCGGCGATCTGCGGGAGGGTGTGTCCCCAGGAGGACCAGTGTGAGGGTGCCTGCGTGCTCGCCAAGAAGTACACGCCGGTGGCCATCGGCAACCTGGAACGCTTTGTCGCCGACTACGAGCGAGGGCATGGGGGACCAGCCGGCATCGCGGCGGTTCCCAAGACCGGCAAGCGGGTGGCCGTCGTGGGCAGCGGGCCTGCCGGGCTCGCTTGCGCCGCCGACCTGGTCAAGGCCGGTCACGACGTCACGGTGTTCGAGGCATTGCACGAGCTCGGTGGCGTCCTCGTCTACGGGATCCCGGAGTTCCGCCTCCCCAAGGAGATCGTGAGGGCCGAGGTGGATCAGCTCGCCGACCTCGGGGTGCGCTTCGAGACCAACGCCGTGATCGGCATGATCGAGACGATCGACGAGCTTCTCGACGAGGACGGCTACGACGCGGTGTTCCTCGGCGTGGGGGCCGGGCTCCCGAGGTTCCTGGGGGTGCCCGGCGAGAACCTCATCGGGGTGTACTCGGCCAATGAGTTCCTCACCCGCGTCAACCTGATGCGGGCGTACGCCGCCGGCGCGGAGACCCCGTTGCTCGACCTGTATCAGAAGACGGTCGCCGTCTTCGGCGGCGGCAACACCGCGATGGATGCGGTGCGCACCGCTCGAAGGCTCGGAGCTTCCCCCGCCACGATCCTGTATCGCCGGAGCGAGGCCGAGATGCCGGCCCGCGCCGAGGAAGCGGCACACGCCAAGGCGGAGGGAATCGAATTTGAGACGCTGGTGGCGCCGATCGAGCTGCTCGGAAACGATGACGGCTGGCTCACCGGGGTTCGGCTCCAGCGGATGGAGCTCGGCGAGCCAGACGAAAGCGGCCGGCGGCGGCCCCGGCCGATTCCGGGCGACGAGTACGAGATCACCGTCGACGTGGCCGTGGTGGCGATCGGTAACGCCCCGAACCCGTTGATTCACAAGACTGCGCCCGACCTCGAGCAGACGGGCCGGACCTCGAAGGTCGCGGTGTTTGCCGGCGGCGACATCGTCACCGGCGGTGCCACCGTGATCCTGGCGATGGGAGCCGGCAGGCGGGCCGCGGCCTCGATCGACGAGTACCTCGACAACGGGGTCTGGTCATGAGCGGCGCTGAGGGGAGTCTCGACCGCGCTCCTCGATGAGGGCTCCGGGACAAAGTAACTCTTGCAGATTTCGGCGTTCACTTCTCCGCGATGGATGGGGACAGGTCAGCGGAAGCCCGATGACGAAGTGTCTAACTAGGTGGACAGAGTGACTATGATCAGGAATCCGCGGAGAAGAGGTGAACATGGATGGTGTGATCATCGCCGAAGGCCTCGGCAAGTCGTATGGGGACCGGGCTGCGGTTCGGGATCTGAGCTTCGCCGTTGCGCAGGGCACCGTGCTGGGGCTTCTGGGTCCCAACGGCGCCGGGAAGACGACCACGATCGACCTGCTGACGACGCTTCTGCCGATAGAACAAGGCCGGGCGTCGGTGGCCGGCTTCGACGTCGCCGCCCAACCGTATCTCGTTCGACAGGTCGTCGGGCTGGCGGCGCAGTCTGCTGCTATCGATGAGAAGCTCACCGCACGCGAGAACCTGCGGCTCTTCGGCCGGCTCTACCACCTGTCGCCCGATCGAGCCAAGGCTCGGGCGGATGAGCTCATCGAGCGTTTCGATATGACCGATTTCGCCGACCGGCCCGCCGAGACCTACTCCGGTGGAGAGAGGCGCAGACTCGATGTCGTCTCCAGCCTCATTGCAGATCCTCCTGCGCTGTTTCTCGATGAGCCAACCACCGGGCTGGATCCCTACTCGCGAGCCGAGCTGTGGCAGGCGATTCGTGAATTGGCCGATGATGGTGCCGCCATCGTGCTCACGACCCAGTATCTCGAAGAGGCCGACAGCCTTGCCGATGAGATCGGGATCATCGATGAGGGATCCGTTGTCGCCAGCGGATCCGCTTCGAAACTCAAGGACGACCTCGAACGAGACGTTCTGGAGATACATCTCGACTCGGATGCGGACGCGGCTTCGGCGGCGGCCCTCGTCGGCTCGGATGTCGAGTGGAGCAGCCGCAACGGTCGCACGGTATTGGCTCTCCCGGTGTCGGACGGTGCCCGGTCGAGCCTCGACACGCTCCGCCGCCTCGATTCGGAAGGGATCGAATTGATCGATTTCCAGCTGAGACGCCCAACGCTCGACGATGTGTTTCTGGCGCTGACACGGACCGGGGCCGGTACGCCAGAGGAGATGAACTGATGACGACACGACTTGATCAAGTAGAGAACCCGACTCCCACCACAAGGCTGCGTTGGGCGTTCGTCGACAGCTTCACTCTGGCTCGGCGGGACCTCACCCGAAGCATGAGGGACTCGGAGACGACGTCATTCGCGGTCATCATGGGCGTGTTCTTCCTGCTGCTGTTCAACTTCGTGTTCGGCGGCGTGATCGGCGCCGGCTCGGGGGTCGACTACACACAATTCCTCGTGCCCGGGGTCATGGTGATCACCGCGCTCACCGGCTCACTCATGACCGGAACCGGAATCGCCGTCGATCTTGCCGAGGGTGTCGATCGCCGGTTCCGGTCGCTGCCGATGAGCAGGGTGGCCGTCGTGGCCGGCCGGACGATGAGTGATTCGGTGCGAAACACCGTCTCGGTGTTGCTCCTGGTTGCCGTGGGCTATGTGCTGGGGTTCCGGTTCGCGTCGATCGGCGGTGCGGTGATCTCGATCGTTCTCGTCGTCGGTCTGGGTTTCGCCTTCTCGTGGATCAGCGCGGCGATCGGGGTGAAGCTCCGCGACCCGGAAACGGTCAACATGGCGAGCATGTTCTGGTTGTTTCCTTTGATGTTTGCCAGCACCGTCTTCACTCCGGCCGATGCCATGCCGGGGTGGCTGCAGGGTTTCGCCGAGAACCAGCCGTTGTCGGTGGTGGCCGACGCGGTGAGAGCCTTGAGCCTCGGCGTACCCGCGGGATCTGAGATCGCGCTCTCGGTGGCGTGGATCGTCGGTCTGTTGGTGGTGTTCGTGCCGCTTGCCACGTCTCTCTACAACAAGGGTGCCTGACTCCATGCCTGAGCAACCACCTCCCGAGGCGCGGATCATTGATGCCGCAATGGCACTCATCGCAGAACGCGGACTGGCAGCGGTGACGATCTCGGAAGTGGCCAAGGGTGCCGGTGTGGCGCGACAGACCGTGTACAACCACTTCGCGGATGTCGATGCGATCGTCCTCGCAGTCCAGCATCGCCATGACCCGACGAGCACGACGCAAATCGAAGCACTACTCGAGACCGCGGCGACACCGACACAGAAGGTCGAGCTGTACGTTCGTCACGCCATCGCGTCCCACGAATCGAGCGGAGGCGCGATGGCGCTGCGATCGTCGCTCGGGCCCCAGGCGCGGGAGGAACTGGAAGCACACCGAACGGCTGCCACAGAGTTCCTGGCCGCGATCATCGAGACCGGTGTGCGGGACGGCAGCTTCTCGGCGGATACCGACCCGGGGATCTGTGCTGCGCTCATCAACGGGATGCTCTCGGCTCTCGACGATCTCGCAACGACGCGGACTCGTTCGGACGTGAGCAGAGAGACGATCGGGGCGGTGCTGCGCATCCTCGGCGGGCACCAGCCGACCGACGAATGAGCCCGCGAGCGCCGCGTTATGACATGACCCAGCCGCCGTCGACGTTGAGGGTCTGGCCGGTGATGAAGGATGCCTCGGGGCCGGCGAGGAAGGCCACCGCGGCGGCCAATTCCTCGAGGGTTCCCCGACGGGGAAGGGCCTGGGACTCGAAGACGCGCTGTTCGTAGGCCTCGAGGTCGACATGCTGGGCTTGTTCGGCTGCGGTAGGGAACGCCCCGGGGGCAACCGCGTTGACCCGGATCTCGTGCCGGCCGAGCTCGGTTGCCAGCGCCCTGGTCAGGGCAACGATGGCGCCCTTGGTGGCGACGTAGGGAGAGATGTCCGCCCAGCCGCCGTGCCAGGTGATCGAGGCGATGTTGACGATCGCCCCACCCCCGCTCGGGATCATCGACCTGGCGGCAAGCTGGGCACAGATGAAGTACGCCCGTTGATTGACCCGGAAGGTGTTGTCGAGCTCCTCAACCGTCACCTCGACGAACGGGCCCGAGGGGAAGACGGCGGCGTTCTTGACGGGCACGTCGACCGGACCCAACTCGCGTTCAGCTCTCGCCGACGCCGCAACGATCTCATCTTCGTGGCGCAGGTCGCAGCCGATGGCGAGAGCAATGCCATCCTGCTCCCGGATCAGATCTGCGGTGGCGCCTACGGCATCTCCGTCGATGTCCACGGCGGCAACCCGGTGGCCGTCGGCGGCGAGGCGAATCGCAATGGCCCGGCCGATGGCGCCTCCCGCCCCGGTGACCAGTGCGGTCAATGTGACTCCCTCTTCACTTCGGATCCGCTCGACCCGAGCAGGAAATCGAAGTCGGCACCCAGGTTCGCCTGTTGCACGTGATCGACGTACAGCCGGGCATAACCGCGCTCTTGCTCGACGGGGGGCGGTTGCCACGCGGTCCGCCGCTCCTCCAGTTCATCGTCGGACACGTCGAGATGCACCGATCTGCCGGCAACGTCGAGCGAGATGACATCGCCGTTTCGCACCAGGGCCAGCGGACCACCGGCGGCGGACTCCGGGGACACCTGCAGGATCACCGTCCCGTAGGCGGTCCCGCTCATCCGGGCATCGGAGATGCGCACCATGTCGGTGATGCCCCGCTCGAGCAGCTTTCGGGGAAGAGGCATATTGCCCACCTCCGGCATCCCCGGGTAACCCTGCGGCCCGCAGCCCTTCAACACCAGGATCGCATCGGCGTCCACCTCGAGATCGGGATCGTCGATACGCGCCTTGAAATCCTCGATGCTCTCGAACACGACCGCCCGGCCGGTGTGCTGCAGGAGCGCGGCGGTCGCTGCCACCGGCTTGATGATTGCGCCGTCCGGGGCCAGGTTGCCGTGGAGCACCGCGATGCCGGCTTCATCCTGGAGGGGGTCGGCGACGGTGTGGATCACGTCCGACCCGAACCGTTCGCTGTGGGCCACCTGCTCGGCGACCGATGCTCCCGAAACCGTGGGTGCCTCGGTGTCAATGAGGTCGCCGAGTTCTTGCATGACGGCGGGAACGCCACCGGCGTAATAGAAATCCTCCATCAGGTGATCACCGGCGGGCATGAGATTCACCAGCAGCGGCACGCCCTTCCCCAGCCGGTCCCAATCGGCCAGGGTGAAGGGAACGCCGAGACGCCCGGCAATCGCCAGCAAGTGCACCACCGCGTTGGTGGAACCTCCGATGGCGGCGCACACGCGCACGGCGTTGGCGAAGGCGGTCTCAGTGAGGATCTGGGAGGGCCGCAGGTCTTCGCGGACCAAGTCGACGATGCGGCGACCGGTGAGATGCGCCAGCACGGCGCGGCGTGAATCGACCGCGGGGATGGCGCCGTTCTGCGGCAACGTGATTCCCATCGCCTCCACCAGACACGCCATGGTCGATGCCGTGCCCATGGTGTTGCAGAATCCCTTGCTCCGAGACATGCAGGCCTCGGCCGCCATGAAGTCCGCGGCGCTCATCTCTCCGGCACGAACCGACTCGCTGAACCTCCACACATCGGTGCCGCTGCCGATCCGCTCGCCGCGGTACTGCCCGCTGAGCTTGGGACCGCCGGAGAGCACGATCGTGGGAAGGTCGACGCTGGCGGCCCCCATCAGCTGGGCCGGGGTGTTCTTGTCACACCCGCCGAGAAGCACTACCCCGTCGATGGGGTTGCCCCTGATCGACTCCTCGACGGCCATCGACATCAGATTGCGAAAGAGCATCGCCGTCGGCAGCAGTTGCGTCTCCCCGAGCGACATCGCCGGGAAGACGAGCGGGACGCCGCCGGCCTCCCACACCCCCCGTTTGACGTGTTCGGCCAGGTCGTCGAGATGGCTATTGCACGGGGTCAGATCCGACCAACTCGAGCAGATGCCGATCATGGGGCGGCCGCCGAACAGGTCGTCGGGGTACCCGTCGGACTTCATCCAGCTGCGATGGATGAAACCGTCACGGTCGAGCTTGCCGTACCACCGGGCGCTGCGCAGCTCTGGGTCGCCGACGGCTTGATCACTCATTGCGCTGCCACCACCCGTTGCTCCTGTACACCGAGACCGCTGATCCCGAGGCGCATCACGTTCCCGGGTTGCAGCCACTTCTGCGGATCGAGACCGAGGCCGACGCCGGGCGGGGTTCCCGTGCTGATGATGTCACCCGCCAGCAGAGTCATGAACCGGCTCACGTAGGCGACGAGCTCATAGACACCGAAGATCATGGTCTTGGTGTTGCCGTCCTGGTAGCGGTGGCCGTCGACCTCCAACCACAGGTCGAGGTTGTGTGGGTCGGGAATCTCATCGGCGGTCACCAACCACGGGCCGATCGGAGCGAACGTGTCGGCGGATTTGCCCTTGACCCATTGCCCGGTCCCATCGAGTTGGGCGGCGCGGTCGGAGAGATCGTTGACGATGCAATACCCGGCAATGTGGTTAGGAGCTTCGTCGACGGTGACGTACTTGGCGGCGGTGCCGATCACGACACCGAGTTCGATCTCCCAATCGCCCTTTGGTGCGCCCCGAGGCAACACGACGTCGTCGTAGGGACCGTTGATCGCCGAGGTTGCCTTCATGAACAGCACCGGCTCGTCGGGAACCTCCATCCCCGACTCCTCGGCATGATCGGAGTAGTTGAGCCCGATGCACACGATCTTGCCGACGGCGCCGACGCACGGGCCGATCCGGGTCCCTTCCTCCACTGGCGGCAGAGCAGCCGGATCCAGGTTGGCGATGCGGGCGAGCGACCCGGGGGTGAGGGCGTCGCCCGCCAGGTCCGGCACAACGCCGGCGAGCGAGCGGAGGTGCCCATCGGGGTCGATCAGTCCCGGGGACTCGATCCCCCGATCGCCGTAACGAGCCAGTTTCACCGTCGCCTCCTACAGGGACATCCCGCCATCGGCGACGTGGACGCTCCCGGTGGTATACGCAGCCTCGTCTGATGCCAGGTACACGGCAACCGCCGCGATCTCCTCGGCAGTGCCGAGCCGACCCATGGGTTGCCTGGCGATGAACTCGGCGCGGGCCGCCTGCGGGTCGGGGTACGCAGCAAGGCGGTCACCGAGCGAAGGGGTATCCACCGTTCCCGGAGCGATGGCATTGCACCGGACCCCGTCGGCGACGAAGTCGGCGGCGATGGCTTTGGTGAGCCCGATCACCGCCGCCTTCGAGGTGCCGTAGGCGAAGCGTCCCGGCACTCCGCTCACGCTCGAAACCACCGACGACATGTTGATGATGCTGCCACCGCCGCCCTCGATCATCCCGGGCAGGAACGCCTTGGTCATGAGGAACATCGACCTGACGTTCACGTTCATGGCCTCGTCCCAGTCGGATTCGGTGCAGTCGAGGATGGTGCCCGTGTGCACGAAGCCGGCGCAGTTGAACAGCACGTCGATCGCCCCCGCTTCCTTGGCGAAGCGGGCGATGTCCTGGCCGTCGGTGACGTCGAGCACCCTGGTCTCGATGAGCGGTTGCTCGGCCTGGAGTGTCTCGAGAGTCGCCGCGTTGCGGTCGACCGCCCAGACGGTGGACCCGGCGGTGGCGAAGGCCAATGCGGCGGCGCGGCCGATACCTTGCCCGGCCCCGGTGATGACCGAGACCTTGTCGGCCAGTCGTCCGCTCAACTGCTACCCCTTTCCATCAATCCCTAGAACCTACTGCCGCACCTGGTCTCCGGAATCCCACGGGTGTCGGTTGCGATCACGAACAGGCCGCCGGCGTCTCGACCACCCGATCGATCGAGGCTCGCTTTCAATCGCTCTATGCTCCACCGGCAGTTTCTCAAGCCCGTCGACGGCGCTTGGGCTCATGTCGAGGCTGAAGACAACTACCGCACCGCGGAAACGGGAGACGGCACCAGAGTGGGAACGACGGAGCCAGATTCGCAGTCGGAGAGCCCACAGAAGGCGACCTTCGGCAAGAAGCAGATCATCGCGACCGTTCTGACGCTCGCCGTGCTCGTGATCGTCTTTGCGGTCGTCTTCCCACAGTTCGCCGACTACGGGCAGGCCTGGGACGCGATCCAGACCATGTCGACGGGCTGGATCGTCGCTCTGCTCGTCGCCACCGTCTTTGTGATCGTCGCCTACGTGTGGCCGTACCAGGCGGCGCTGCCCGGACTGAAATACCGGCCCGCCTTCGTGGTCCGCCAGACCTCGTTCATGATCAGCAACGTCATCCCCGCCGGCGGCGCCATCGGCCTCGGAGTGCAGTTCGGCATGCTCAGCAGCTACGGCTTCGGACCTGCCCCGTCGACCGCGGCGATCGGGATCACCGGCGTGTGGAACACGTTCATCACGTTGGCGCTTCCGGTGCTGGGTCTGCTCGCCTTGCTCGTCATCGGTGAGGCCAACGCGACTGCGGCGATCGTCGCGCTCCTCGGAGCGGTCGTCATCGGGGTCGCCGTGTGGGTGTTCGCGTTCATACTGCGTAGCGACAACAACGCCAGGCGCGTCGGGGCGTGGGCGGATCGGGTCGTTGCCTGGGCAGCAGGCCTGATCAACAAGGAGGTCGACCTCAGCATCGACCAAGCCCTCGTCGACTTCCGCGAATCGATCATCGGTGTCGTTTCGAAGCGGTGGCAATTGATCACCGCTACCAATCTGCTTCAGCAGCTCGCGCAGTTCTCCGTCCTCTTCATTGCGATCCTGGCCATCCAGGGCGGCGTCGGAGACGTCAACATCCTCGAGGCGTTCGCCGCGTTCGCCTTTGCCCGCCTCGCCACCTTCATCCCCATCCCGCCCGGTGGGCTCGGCACGACCGATGCCATCCTCACCGGCGCACTCACCACCTTCGGCATGGCCAGCGGTGACGCCCTGGCTGCGGTGCTGATTTGGCGAGCGGCGACGTACTTCCCCCAGGTGTTCATCGGGATCGGCACCTTCCTCTACTGGCGCCGCGAGCAGCGCCACAAGCAGGCATCGCCCGCCTGACGCTCACATCGGACCGTCATCGCGAGCTGATGCTCATGAGGCTCGACGCTGTCCTCAGGCGGTGAAGGTCCCGGGTCGCGGCTGCCGCTCCGGGGTGGCGTAGTCGTTGTCCCAGGGAAATCGGCCCTCGGTGTCGTCGTAGCTGAGTTGGAGAACCGGGACCGAGAACTCGTCGGGACGCTGGTAGAACCGATTCGCGTCGAACACGATCTCGCCGGGGTTGGGTACCGCCTCGGGAACGATGCGATGCGGCCACTCATCGAAGGTCACCATCTCGCCGGGAAAGAGCGGATCGCCGGCGCGGACCCGGCCACCGAGTGTGTTGAGCACGCCGAGTGCGGTCTCGGCGTCCACCCCGAGGATGAGCAGCTCGGGGTGTGCCAACCCGAACAGTCCCACGGTGTAGGCAAACGGTGGGTCGTCGGTATCCCCTCCGTCACACAGGGGACGGCTGCACGAGCCACCACCGATGTAAGCGATGTACCAGCCGTGACGACGGACCATGGCGACGATATGGGCGTCATGCTGATCGACCCACGCCTGGGTGGCGGCATCCATGATCTTCTCCTCTCCTCGGGTCTCTCAACATAGAGAGCACCACTGACAGAAAACGCGGCGATTGAACGCGTCGACGGCTCGGCCCGCCCGGGCACCGCGGTGGACGCTACGCGGGAGAGGGGTCTAGAGTCGCGGCCCTCTGGTTGAACCCCCTGCTTTGCAGGGGGTTCTTTGTATCACGAGGAGTGACTAGTTCATCTGGGCACGAATTCCTGATCAGTGTTTCAGAAGCACCCGCTGCTCGGCCGATAACAATGGTCGGCGAGTAAGGATCACCTTGGCAGGGACACTCAGACAAAGACGCGGGTGGATACGACCACTCTCCGCATTCATCGTGCTGGCGGCGCTGGTCACCGTCGCCCCGGCGCCCGCGGCAGCATCGGGCACGGCCACCGTGACCCCCTCCCAATTCGAGTCCTGCCTGCTGGAGAAGATCAACGATGCCAGGGCCGGTGTCGGGGCCCGCCGGCTCATCATGGCGACCGACGTCACCGAAGACGTCCGGGGCTGGTCGAAGTGGATGCGCTACAACTCCTTCCGCCACA
>PVMS01121149.1_pt1 | contig 11432 bp, 12 predicted proteins | sample 1853461 | NCBI WGS metagenome assembly PVMS01 (sample SAMN08582032, study PRJNA380276) | Marine sediment metagenome, whole genome shotgun sequencing project. | isolation source: ocean sediment barecode stripped | collected 2017
GAACCCCTGAACCACATCATTTGATTTAAAATTTGACTTTTCCTCACACTGACTTTTCAATGAAAATGTTGTTATCGAACGACACTAAGTTCGGTTTTTATATTTAATTTTTCCCGTTTGAATTTATTAAAACTCCTATATATTGAAATGTGTTTTGATTAGTTAATTTGAGGAGACTCTTGAATTATTTTTAATCAATTGAAAATTTTAATTTTTCACAGCTGTATACTCATTTAAAATCATTTTACAGAATAACCACAAAATAAAGGATGATTATATACTATGTTTTCAAGTATTTTGCAATGTCATTCGTTTTATATCCCACAATTGCATTTTGGATCCCGATATTTAATATATTTCTGAATTTGTTTGAGGAAATATTCACCTTTTGTGATTTTAGAAAATCACCAATTTTTTTTGCAGAAAAAAGACTATCAACATTATCATCCCCAAAAATGACTAAACGTTCAATAAATTGTGTATTTCTCAAATTGTATCGACTTACTGCGTTTCGATTTAATTGCTTATAATATTTTTATGAAGTATAGGCATCACCAATAGTTCTAAATTATAGGTGGAACGAGCATAAGTAGAAATTCATTTCTGTTTTATACTAGATCTGAATTTTGAAGGTGAAACCTTACAATGAGTTTTAAAATGTTTGCTAAAGTTTGCCCAGTTGTAAAACCCGCTTTCATAGCAAATTTCGGTAATCGATAAATTGGTGGTTTTTAGCAATTCGCAAGCATGTGATATACGTATTTGGGTTAGAAAGTTAATGTAACTCATTTTTGTGGCATTCTTAAAATAATGGCTAAAGGCTGAAATACTTTTATTGGTTAATAATGCCACTTCTTCCAAGGTGATTTTGCGTTTAAAATTTTTCATGCTGTACTCAAAAACCTTATTAATTAATAACTGGTCTTTTAATAAGTGGGGTACGGCATCTCGGGAAACAAATTCATATTCTTTTGAAAGACTAATTTCATGTAACATATTTAAAAGACAAATAACTTTTTCGTAACCATTGAGAAATTCAATTTCAAGCAAATACTTACGGATGTTTTTTTTTAGTTTGCCTTTGCAGTATATACCCCGTGAAGAATTACTTAATAATTGACGGATTGACTTCATTTCGGGTAGATCAAAAAATCCGGGACCAAGAAAATCATCTTTAAACTGAACGACCATTGATGCTCCAACCATATCTTCGTCTCTCTTGCGAAAACAATGTGGAAGATTACAGCCATGCAAATAAACATCGCCGATTTTGTAATCACCAATAAAATTGCCAACAAAGGCGGTTCCATTTCCCTTCTTCACAACCATTAATTCATATTCGTTGTGTTGATGGTAAGGTGTTTCAAAATAGGGTGTCTCGTATGTGCGAGCCAAAAATGAACTGTCTTGTTCCACTGGCAACTTTTGAATTAGTGTCTTCATCTGTTTTTTATGGTTATCCGCTTTTATGCGAAAAATATTCACTTAATTTTAATGTATATTCAAAATAACATATAAAACTAGCAAAAAAAAACAGTTGAAATGAGATGTAGAATTGGCTTTATTTGTAATGATAAAACAAAAGAACTATAACCAATAAATATAAATAGATGGATAAAATGTCGAATTCACGACGTTGTTTTATAAAGAATGCCACTGCTGCAACAGCGGGAATCACAATTGTTCCCAGTATGGCTGTTGCCGGTTTGGGGCACAAAGCCCCCAGCGATAAGTTGAATATTGCAGGAATTGGTATCGGCGGAAAAGGAGCTGTAAATATTGCAACAATGACTACTGAAAATATTGTTGCATTGTGCGATGTAGATTGGAATTATTCAAAGAAAACTTTCGAAAAATATCCTGATGCAAAACGCTATTGGGACTATCGAAAAATGTTCGATGAAATGGGTAAAGATATAGATGCGGTAATGATTGCCACACCAGATCATACCCATGCCATAATTGCAGCTGAAGCCATTGTTATGGAGAAGCACGTATTTTGCCAAAAACCACTTACTCACTCGGTTTATGAGTCGAGACTTTTAACCCAATTGGCCCGCAAGTACAAAGTAGCAACTCAAATGGGTAATCAGGGAAACTCATCTCCTGAGGCACGAACAATTCAGGAGTGGATTGCAAATGGTGAGATTGGAGAAGTTACTGAAGCTCATGCCTGGACCAATCGCCCGATATGGGCACAAGGGTTATCGCGCCCTGCGGAGGAAATGAAAGTGCCGGATACACTCAATTGGGATATGTTTATTGGACCGGCACCTTTTCGTCCTTATAACAAAGCTTATCATCCCTGGGACTGGCGTGGCTGGTGGGACTTTGGGACGGGTGCTTTGGGCGATATGGCCTGCCACATCCTCGATCCGGTTTATTCAGCATTAGAATTATCTTATCCTAGTACAGTGCAGGGCTCATCAACAGCTATAAATACCGATGGCGCCCCTCAGGCAGAAAAAGTTGAGTATACTTTCCCTGCAAGAAAGTCTGCCAACAATGTAAAAATGCCTGAAGTTAAAGTGCATTGGTATGATGGTGGCATTATGCCATCGCGTCCGGATGAACTCGCCGATAGAGAACCATTAATGGAGGATGGAATGGGAGCTTGTTTATTTGTAGGGTCTAAAGACAAATTAATGTGCAATCTTGGAGGTATTAATCCGCGATTATTATCAGGAAGAAAACCAAATGTACCCGAGACTTTAAGAAGAATTCCGGGTTATAAAGTTGGTGGCCTTCAGGATGAACCGCATGCTCAGGACTGGATTAGGGCGTGTAAAGAATCTCCTGAGAATAGAGTTCAGCCTTCGTCAAACTTTGATTTTTCGGGACCATTTAATGAAATGGTTGTAATGGGTGTATTAGCAGTTCGTTTACAGACTCTTAACAGAACCTTGCAATGGGATGGCGAAAATATGCGTTTTACCAATATCTCGGATACGGATGAATTACCTGTAACCACAGTTGGAGAATATACTGTAACAGACGGGCATCCTTCATTTAATTCGAAGAGCGTTAACCTAAATGCAAAAAAGACGGTAGAAGGGTTTATAAAACACAATTATAGAAAAGGGTGGAAACTAACAACTTCATAGAATTAAAATTTATAACAATGAAGAAAAATATATTATTCACTTGTATTGTTTTAGTTGCATTAATTGCATGCAGTCCCAGAACGAAAAAAAGTGAGCAAGAGTCTGTGAAAAAAGAAGTAGTAACAGAAAATACACTGAATGCGCAAGAAAAAGGCAATGGCTGGGAACTTCTTTTTGACGGAAAAACAACAAACGGTTGGAAGAACTTTAACGAGGAAAATATTTCTGGTTGGATTGTAGAAGATGGCTGCCTGGTTGGTCAGGGACTTGGTGGTGATATTGGTGGTGATATTGTATCGGTAAAAGAATACAGCAACTTTATTCTAAAATGGGATTGGAAATTGGGTCCTTATGGGAATAGTGGGGTAATGTATCATGTTGTTGAAAACCAGAAATATAAAGCGCCTTACGAAACCGGTCCGGAATATCAGCTAATTGAAGATGATGATTTTAGAAATCCTGATGGCAGTCAGTACATGTTGGAAGATTGGCAAAAAACTGCAGCCGACTATGCGATGTACCTTCCTAATGAACGGAAAAAAGTAAACCTACGTGAATGGAATAGTTCGATGATTAAGTTTACAGAAGCCAAAGCTGAATATTGGTTAAATGGTGAAAAGGTATTGGAATTTGTTCCGTGGAGCGAGGATTGGAATACGCGCCGAAACAGTGGCAAATGGGATGATTATCCGGATTATGGCTATGCTAATACAGGCAAGCTGTGTTTGCAGGATCATGGAAGCAAAATATGGTTTAAGAATATGAAAATTAAAGAATTATAAAAATAGAAGAGGATGAAGACAAATGTTATTGTATTATCTTTTCTGGTGACTTTACTGAGCAGTTGCCAACCCAAATGGGAGCCTGTATTTAATGGCGATCTTTCGAATGCATTGGATGAACAAGGTGTTTGGAGTTATCAGGGCGATGTTCTTACGGCAAGTGAAGATGCGTGTATTTTTACAAAAGTGGAGTACGAGAATTTTGTAATAGATCTTGAATTTAAAAACGAAGAAGGAACCAACAGTGGGGTAATTGTTTATTGCACCAATCGTCAGGATTGGATTCCGAATTCGGTTGAAATACAAATTGGCGACGATTATTATTTTGAAGATAAAGGCTGGGTACCTACTTATATGTGTGGAGGTATTTTTGGTCATTTGGCTCCAAGCTCCACTTTGGTTAAAAAAGCTGGAGAGTGGAATCACATGAATATTAGATGTGATGGTCAGCGTATTACCGTTGAACTTAATGGCAAAATATCAGCCGATATGGATATGACAAAATGGATCAGTGGAACTAAAAATCCTGATGGCTCAGATATCCCTTCATGGTTACCTACTCCATTTGCAGAACTTCCCAATAAAGGATACATTGGATTTCAGGGAAAGCACGGAGAAGCTAATATTTATTTCAGAAATATAAAAATTGTTTCCTTGAAGGAATAGAGTATTAGATAGATAAATCCAGGTAGAAATATACTTATCTGTTTTTGAAACCCAGAGCAGGTAATACTCATCCGTATTTTCAAGTGCGTATTACTTTTACTGGTAATCAGCTCGCTGTAGTTTTTTATGAAAATATTTAAGTTATAAAAACGAATTAAGATATGATCTCAAAGGAAAGATTTGATTTGACTGTAAATCATCGCCAACCAGACAAAATGATGGTTGACTTTGGTGCTACACCGGTAACCGGGATACATGTGATGTCGATTGAAAAACTAAAAAAACATTATGGTCCGGAATATAAGCCTGTCAGGGTAACTGATCCTTTATTAATTAAATTCAATTTTAATGACATATAAATGTTTAACAAATAAAAATCTTGTGATTATTGGAGGTACAACTGGTCTTGGTTTATCTGCTGCAAAGGCTTTTATTGAAAACGGGGCAAATATAGTTGTCGTTGGCAGAAGTGAAGAAGGTGTTTCTAATGCAAAAAAAGTTTTAGGCAAAAAGGCTGAAGCTTTGGTTGGTGATGCCGTTCAACCATCAACTGCAGAAATTGCTATTGAACGCTGTGTAACTATTTTTGGAAGCTTCGATGGTTTATATCATGTGGCCGGTGGCAGCGGAAGAAAAATGGGAGATGGCCCCTTACACGAACTTACACTTAAAGGCTGGAACAAAACTATGGAGTTAAATCTTACCGGATTGATGTTATCCAACCAGGCAGCAGTTAAACAGTTTTTAAGACAGGGGAGCGGTGGTGCTATTTTAAATATGGGGTCTGTACTAGGTTATTCACCTTCACCTCAGCACTTTTCTACACATGCATATTCGACGGCTAAATCGGCCATTATTGGTTTTACTAAATCCATAGCCTCATATTATGCAAAAAACAATATCCGGGTAAATGTAATTGCTCCAGCATTGGTAGAAACGCCAATGGCAAAGCGTGCGTCAGAAGATGAGATTATTCAGGCGTTTATTAAAACCAAGCAACCTTTAGATAACGGAAGGATTGGCCAAGCTTCAGACTTAGATGGCCTTGCAGTTTATTTTCTGAGTGAACAGTCGAAGTTTACAACCGGACAGGTAATTGCCGTTGATGGAGGCTGGACAGTTAGCGAAGGTCAATTTTAATAAAGGCACGAATTATTTAAAAATCAAAGTATGTCAAAAATAGTTATTGGAATAGATTTAGGTGGAACAAGAATTAAGGCAATTGCCATTGACGAATCAGGGAAAATATTACATAGACATTATCAGCCGACAAATGATGTGAATGATACGGTTTGGAAAAATGCAGTTGCAGAGTCGGTTAAAAAAATTCAAAGTAAGCTTTCCGATGTAAAACCAATTGTTGGAATTTGTGCACCGGGCTTACCTAATTCCGTTAACACAGCCATAGGTTTTATGCCAGGAAGGCTCAAAGGTTTAGAGAATTTTATTTGGTCCGACTTTCTGAAGACCAAAACCGTTGTGCTAAACGATGCTATTTCTGCCATGATGGCTGAAGCAAGGTTTGGGGTTGCAAAGGGCAAAAAAAATGTGATAATGCTAACGCTGGGAACTGGAATAGGGGGTGCAATTCTGATTGATGGAAAACCGTATCAAGGTGCATTTAATAAAGCCGGGCATATTGGACACATGGTTATCGACAGTGACGGGAAACCTGATGTAATTGGAATTCCTGGTAGCCTTGAAGATGCAATTGGAAACTGTACGATCGAAGAGAGAAGTGCGGGGAAATTTAGCTCAACACATAAATTGCTTGAAGCTTATCGGAACGGGGATAGTTTTGCATCAGAAATCTGGCTGACATCACTAAAAAAATTAGCTATGGCACTGGCTTCTTTAACCAATATTCTCTCACCCGAAATGATAATTCTGGGTGGTGGAATTACCGAAGCTGGTAACGATTTATTTGAACCCCTGGAAGAATATATGCAAAATTACGAATGGCGGACCACAGGCAATAAAGCCAAAATTGTAAAAGCTGAATATGGAGATTTGGCAGGAGCAGTAGGAGCATCTTGTTTTGCCCGGGAAATCAATTCGAACTAAAATTTAATTGTGGATAAAAGATGAATATTACAGAAAAGTATTTGCAGAAAAGTATCGAAATTATTGATACTGTAGAAAAACAACAAGATAAAATTAGGGAAGCAGCACAACTATTTGCAAAAACAATTCTGGACGGAAGAATGGTGCACATTTTTGGAAGCGGGCATAGCCGAATTATGGTAGAAGAAATGTGGCCACGTTACGGTTCGTTTCCCGGATTTAATCCTATCGTTGAGCTTTCGCTTACATTCCATAACCTTGTAGTAGGGGCAAATGGACAAAGACAAGCGATGTTTTTGGAAAATGTTAGCGGATTAGCCAGCAGAATTTTAAGAAATTTTGATTTGAGTGAAAAGGATACGGCAATTATCATTTCATCAAGCGGATGTAATATAGTGCCGATTGAAATGGCTGAAATTTTTCAACAAAAGAAAATTAAAGTAGTATCAATTATCACTGAAGAGCATTCTACTAAGTCCACCAGTAAACGAGATGATGGGAAAAAATTAGGCGATTTTTCGGATCTGATACTGGATACCGGAGCTCCGGTTGGAGATGCAATGGTCAATGTTCCAGGTTTGGATACACCGGTAGCACCAGGCTCAACTGTAGGTGGTACTTTGCTTATAAATTGTATTAAAGCAGAGTTGGCAGCATTGTTAACCGAGGCAGGACAGCCACCGAAAGTTTTAAGTAGTGCCGTTGTTGTTGGACAAGAAAAAGCTGTTTCGTTATTTGAAAGTGCTTACGATGAACATGCTCACCGTTTAGCAAAATTATACAAAAATGTAGGTGCAGATTATTAGGTTTCAACGTCTTGATTAAAATAAACTACTATGTCAACTATTCTCAATTTTGAAAGTATTCCAACGCTTGCAACAACTGATGTGCTGGTAATTGGTGCTGGTACTTCGGGCTGTATTGCTGCATTAACTGCTGCCAGACAAAAGCAATATTCGGTTATGCTTGTTGAACGCTATGGATTTCCGGGAGGTTCTTCTACACAAATGCTGGATACTTTTTATGGCTTCTTTACTCCGGGAACAAGTCCGAGAAAAATTGTTGGAGGATTACCCGACAAGGTCGTTAACGCGCTTGATAAAACCAGGGATATATTTCTCCGTCCGAACACTTATGGAGCAGGAACTGGTGTAAATTACAATCCCGAACGTTTGAAATATGTCTGGGATAAACTAATTACAGAGGCAGGTGTAAATTACTTGTTGCACACCACACTAGTTGATGTTATTGAAAAAGAAAGGGAACGGATCACTTGTATATTTTGGAATAAAGAGGGTTTCTTCAAAGTAATAGCCAACAGGGTAATTGATGCCAGCGGCGATGCAGATTTTTGTTCCATGGCCGGTTATCACTTTGAAACATCAGGAGAAAAAGAGCCCGCACAAAGCATGACCACAACGTTTAGAATGTGCAATATTGATCAGGGAAAATTTGCAAAAGCAGGTGGCAATAAAATGATGAAGGAAAGAATGAGTAATGCTTTCAATAATAAAACATATTTGTTACCACGAAAAGAAGGTTCAGCTCACGAAATGTGTCAACCAGGATGTGTTTCAACTGTAGCCGTAAAGGTAACTGACCTGAGTGCCTTAAAAATTTCGGAGCTTACTAAAGCTGAGATCGAAGGAAGAAAGCAAGCTTTTGAATACGAAAATTTCTTTCGGGATTGTGTTCCGGGTTATGAGAATTCAAAAATAATTGGCCTTTCCAATCAGATAGGGGTGCGCGAAACGCGAAGAGTTTATGGTGAGCACAGGTTAACAAAGGAAGAATGTTTGTCGGGTGAAATTCCTGATACTTCTATTTTGTTGTGTGGTGCACCAATCGAAGACCATCGAAAAGGTAAAAATGAGCAAGATGAAACCTACTGGGAATATATTCCGGGAAACGGTGTTTATGGCGTACCTTACGGGACAATTGTACCTGAGAAAAGTAGTTTTACTTGGATGGTTGGCCGCTGTTTCTCGGCTACACACGATGCTCATGCATCCTGTCGTTCTATGGCGCAAACAATGAGTATGGGACAGGCGGCTGGATTGGCAGCCATCCAGTCTTTAGAAGATGATTGCGAAGCCAGCAAAATTGATATCTTAAAGTTAAGAGCAGAACTTTTAATACTTGGTCAAATCCTGGAAGTACCGGAAAAAGAAGCGGACACATCACGGATGGGATGGAGAAATAATGTAACAGGGAGATAAACTTAAAAGAGGAAAGTATGTCATTTGCAAGAACAGTTTTAGGAGATATTCAAGCACAGGAAATGGGATTAACATACTCGCACGAGCACATTGTAATAGAGGAGAGTTTCCCAACCATCTCCAATCCTGCTTTTGTATTAAATGATGTAAAAAAAATTAGTACAGAATTAAAGGAATTTTACAGTTACGACGGCCGGACTATGGTAGATACAATGCCAGCTGCCTGCGGAAGGAATGTTCTTAAATTGGCGGAAGTATCCCGGAATTCAAAGGTAAATATCATTGTTCCAACAGGAATTCACCTTGAAATTTATTACCCTCCTAATCATTGGCGTTACTATGTTTCTGTTGATGAAATGGAGGAATTGTTCATAAAAGATATTACCGAAGGAGTGGATGAATACGATTATAACAGCCCAATTATTAAACGGACAAAACATAAAGCCGGAATGATAAAACTGGCAACTGGCAATGACAAAATTACCGGGCATCAGCGAAAGATATTTGAGGCAGTAGTTAGGGCCCATAACAAGACTGGTGCCCCTATTCTTACGCATACCAACGGAGGAAAGCTGGCCATTGAGCAGGTTGAGTTATTTCAAAAATTAGGCGCTGATTTAAATCACGTGGTTATCTCGCATGTGGATAAACAAAAAGATTTGGGCTTTCACCGTGAGTTATTGCAGACCGGAGTTTATGTGGAGTACGATAGTCATTTTCGTTGGAAAACCAAAGATGAGAATTGGACCCTTGAATTACTGGAAAATATGCTTCCTGATTACTCTGATCGAATTGTTTTGGGAATGGATATGGCAAAACATACCTATTGGAAATCGTATGGTGGTAAACCCGGATTGACCTATTTACTATCAGAGTTCAGAAGCGAACTCGAAAATAAAGATTTGGGCCGGTATTTTGAAGCGATGTTTTTCTCCAATCCCTCAAAACTATATTCTTTTATTCAGGAAGCTGGAGGATGAGTTAGCTTAAATAAATTTCATCAAGACTAAAGACTGAACACAATTTTTACAGCTTCACTATAATTAAATTGGAATTCGAATACCACTTTTTTTGAGGTTCTTTACGTCTTAAGGTCCTTGGAATTTCCAACATCACATTTAAGAGATTTTGCCTTGTATCCACCAGCCTTTATTTTTTCAGTCTCTTTAGTGCATTTTTCGATATTGATATCCGACATGATCACGGTAGCTCCTTCCCTTGCAAAAGCCTGACTGATAGCTAGTCCTATTCCTTCAGCCGCTCCCGTCACTATTGCTATCTTGTTTTCTAACTGTCTCATGATTTTTTCTTTGAAATCCAATAATTTTCAATTTCTTCCAAGGTTTTCCCCTTTGTTTCAGGCAATATTCTAACTGCCAGATATAAGGCAGGAATCATACAAACGGCAAAAAACCAAAATGTTCCATGAGGTTTAAGGTTCTCTAAGAACCATGGCGTCATTTGACCAACAAAAGTGGTTCCTACCCACACAGCCATTGTGGCAAAGGACATAGCAGCTCCTCTTATTTTTAAGGGATAAATTTCAGAAAGCAATACCCAAACTACAGGGCCAAAAGAAAATGCAAAACAGGCAATAAAGGTGAGAATGAAAGTCATTAATAAATAAGTATTGTTAACATCAAAATAGAACAATAACCCAATAGCTATTAACGAAATCATTATTCCAATAATTCCGTAAATCAGCAAGGGTTTTCTGCCTAAATCATCAATTTTCCATAGTGCGATAAATGTGAACAACACATTTACAACTCCAATAATTACCTGCCCTCCTAATGCTTCACCTAATTGAAGTCCGCCTTCTTCCAAAATTTTTGGACCATAATAGATAATGGCATTTATTCCAGTTACCTGACTCAATAAGGCTAACGAAATCCCAATGATCATAGCCATTTTGAATCCACCTGAAAATAACATTTTTAAACCTCCACCTTCTTTTAGAAGATTGGCTTCAACATTAGAAATTTCCTCATTCGCTTCTTCTTCATTTCCAAAACGAAGCAATATATTTTTTGCCTGATCCTTTTTACCTTTCATTGTTAGCCATCGAGGACTCTTCGGAATTGTCAAAAGCAAAAGCAGAAAAATTAATGCGGGAACTACTTCACTACCCAACATAGCTCTCCATACTTCAGATACTATTACTTTATTCGCTAATCCTGTACTATTGATAAGGCCATCAGATTCAGAAAGATGCAATAAATATGCATTTACAAAATAAGCTAACAAAATACCTATTGTAATAGCCAATTGATATAAGGCCACTAATCTACCCCGTTTTTGTGCAGGAGCTATTTCAGAAATATATAAGGGTGATAACATAGAAGCAATACCAACTCCTATTCCACCCAGAATTCGATAAATTACTAGCCACGTAAAAGAACCTGATAGCATACAGCCCATTGCGGAAAGCGCAAAGAATAGTCCAGACAAAATCAATATATTTTTTCGTCCATATTTATCACTTAAGACACCAGCAATTGCCACCCCTAAAATAGTACCAATAAGAGCAGAGCTCACATACCAACCTTCCATTATGGTGTCTAAAGCGAACTGGGATTTGTTAAAACCCAGTTCGC
>PVMS01166155.1_pt1 | contig 11432 bp, 5 predicted proteins | sample 1853461 | NCBI WGS metagenome assembly PVMS01 (sample SAMN08582032, study PRJNA380276) | Marine sediment metagenome, whole genome shotgun sequencing project. | isolation source: ocean sediment barecode stripped | collected 2017
CACGCGATCGTCGCCCAGCGAAAGCCAGAATACCGGACACGACTTCTGGTTCTATACGGCCGATGTCATTCTCTTTAATGACGATGATTTCGATGGATATTTCTGGGGTATCGATCTGCTGTTCGATGCCGATACCTATTATGACGTCGTAGATGTTTATGCGGTCGTGTACCTGAGCCTCAATGGCGGTCCCTGGAATGAAGTTGCAGTAACAGAATCTTTTCCGATATTCGGTGCAACCGGTGACGATGAATATGTCCTCGTGACCGAACTAATGTCGGGTTACCCGACGGGGCGCTACGACATTCTCATCGAACTATTCGATTCCTACGATGGCGAGTTCCTGGCCGAATTCGGGCCGGAGGATACTTCCGAGCTCAGCTTCCTGCCGTTGGAGGACTTTAACCGGGACGACCCGAACTTTGATGATCACATTGTCGTTGTTCACAGCGGCGGTGGTGGTGGCGCGGCCAGTTGGTGGATGATTTCCATGATGCTACTGTTGTTGCTTGGAACTTCACTACGAAACAATCGCAAGCGTCGGCAAAAAGCTCCGATCCGGAGAAGTGAGCTCGACTGAACTGACTCGGCTGATGCTCGATCGGATCGAGCAACACAATGAATCGTTGAACGCGTTCATCACGATCACTGATGAACGCGCTCTCGATCAGGCAAGGAAAGCAGACGAAGAGATTCGGCAGGGAAAAGATCGCGGCCCGCTTCACGGTATTCCGGTCGCCGTCAAGGATCTTTTTGCCACCAAAGGCATTCGAACGACCTGTGGGTCACGATTGTTCGAAGACTGGATCCCTGATTACGACGCTGCATCGGTCAAGTGTTTATACGAAGCCGGCTGCGTAATGCTGGGCAAGACGGGTTTACACGAACTTGCCTTTGGGACTACCAGCATTAATCCGTTTTTCGGTGCCATCGGCAATCCATGGGCTCCCGATCACGACCCGGGTGGGTCGAGTGGAGGCTCAGCTTCGGCAGTCTCAGCGGGACTTGCCTATGCTGCCCTTGGCAGCGAAACGGGCTGTTCTGTGAGACAGCCGGCCCACTGTTGCGGGATAGTCGGGCACAAACCGACTTTCGGTTTGATAAGCACATCGGGTGTGCAGCCCCTGGTTAGAACGATGGATCACGTCGGGCCGCTCACGCGCAGCGTTGAAGATGCGTCCTTGATGCTCGCGGTCCTCGCGGTCCACAACCCGGACGATGTTTACTCGGTGAAGCAAAATGAGCCGACAGACTTCGACTGCAAGGGTGCAGTCGTTGATGGACTGAAGATCGGTATCGTCAGGGAGTATTTCTTTGATGGTTATCCGAACGTAATCGAGGTAGTCGATGCTGCCATCGAGGTATTACGCACACTTGGGGCAGAACTGATTGAATTGGAACTCCCCGGAATTGGTGCTGCGGCAAAGGCCTCCTGGATAACGTTTGCAGAAACGGTGGCAGTACACGCCGAAAATCTTGAAGAGCATCCCGACAAATACAGCGAAGAATTAAGAGCGAGACTGGGCGAATGCGCTGAATTCTCCGCTGCGGAGTATGCCAATGCACAGCACATCCGGCGGCTGTTTATCAAAGAGTGCGAAGAACTGATGTCGGACTGTGACGTCCTGCTTGCACCCACGGCAACAATTTCTGCAGCACCTATTGCCGACAGGCCGGAGGATTATCGCCGGCACGCAGGAAAGAATACGCGCATCAGTGATTTCACGGGACAACCCTCCATCGCGATTCCCTGCGGTTTCACGGTCGACGGTTTACCGGTTGGCATGATGTTTACGGGTCGTCTGTTTGACGATCGGAAGGTGTTGCAAATCGGGCACGCGATTCAACAGGCAACGGACTGGTACCGCGCGCCACCTGAGTTTCCGTAAGGGCCTGCTTCAGACTGCGGATTCGACGCTCGCCGATGGCACCCATTCGTTGCGGGCTGTGCGCATGACCTTTCTTCCCCAGGCAGACAGCGTATCGAAATAAGCGTAGAGGGCCGGCACCACCAACAGGGAAACGATTGTAGAGAAGGCGAGGCCACCGATTATGGCGCGGGCCATGGGGAAATAAGGTGGTCCGTCGCCACCGACCTGGGTGGTGCCGACAGCAAGCGGCGCCAGTCCGACGATAGTGGTCGCGACCGTCATGAGAATGGGTCGCAGACGGTCCCGGCCGCCCTCGACGATTGCTTCGTTTCTGGGGACGCCTTCCTGTCGCAAATTGTTGATGTGGTCGACGAGTACGATGCCATTGTTCACGACGACACCGATAAGAATCATGATGCCGATCGATGCCATGAAGGAAAACGTTGTTCCCGTCGCCGCAAAGAACAGGAACACGCCGAAAATGGAGAACACGATCGAGCCCAGAATAATTGAGAACGGAAATAGCATTGACTCGAACAAGGCCGCCATCACCAAGAATATACAGGCGATGCCGAGCATGATATTGGTCGCCATCATTTGTTGAGTTTCATCTTCGCGATCGAATCCGCGCCCGAATTTCCAGTTATATCCCGGTGGCAGTTCGTACTGTTCCATGAGGCTTTCGATCTTGGGCTTAAGGTCGTCGAGGCTGGTTTCTTCCCCCAGGTTCGCCGATATGACAACCGCTGTCTGTCGATCAACGCGACGAATCGTGTCGGGCGAATAGCCGAAATGGAAGTTGGCCACGCTACCGAGAGTGATGCGGCGGCCGTCCGCAGCATACAGTGGCAGGTCTGCGAGTTGCTCCACGGTTTGCTTGTCGCTACTCCTGAATGCCAGCCGGACCGCAACTTCGCCGAGCTCGCCACGGAACTCACGCAGGTTCTGGCCGCGCATCGCGATCGCTATTGATCCGGCGATTTCTTCGGCCGTCAGGCCTACGGCTGCGGCACGATCCCGATCGACGCTGACACGAACTTCACGCTCGCCCGATTCGGCGTCGGTCGACAAATCCTTAAGGCCTTCGATCGATCCCAGGGCTCGTGTGAGATCCACACTAAGTTCCTTCAGTCGCGCGGTCGAATCCCCGGATATCTGCATGCTGAAGCCTTCACCTCCGCCTTGCTGATCAAATTGGAAGCTGGGTTTGCCGATTGCGATCGTCGGCAAGCCTTCTTCGATGCGTTTGATGATTTCCTTGGTTGACAGCGTCGCGTCATCTTCGTCGGTCAGCAAAATAGTCGATTCAGCACGACCCTTGTCGTAGTAACTGTAGATCGAGCGGATATCGAGTTCTTCCTGTCGCGAGAACAGGAATTCCTCGATCGTATCGACAGTCGCCTCTACGCGCTCCAGCGGATGCTGGCCTTCGACGTGATAGGGCATAAACAGTCGCCGTCCCGAATCCTGCGGAAAAGCATCAAACTTTACCAGGTCGAGCATCAGGGGCATCACGCCAATGACGCAGATGAGAATGATGCACCCGAAGGTCTTCCAGGGACTCACCAGAATCCACTGCAGGCTCCGGACATAACGCCTGGTCAGACGGCTCATCAGCGCTTTGGCTTTCGGCTCGGGCGGTGGCCGTATGCGCGCAGCGAGCATCGGCACGAGTGTTTGCGCGATCAGCAGCGACGCGACCAATGCAACGATGATGGTTATAGCTACGTGAGTCATGAAAACCGAAATGTCGGTCTTGGTGCCAAACATGAGTGGAACGAAGACGATGATGGTCGTCGCGGTACCTGCAATAACGGCAAGGCCTACCTCATTGACGCCGTGCAACGTAGAAGTGAGGGGCTTGTCAGGATTCATGTTGCGGTGGCGAAAGACGCTTTCCGTTACGACGACGGCGTTGTCGACTAACATGCCGACGGCGAGCATCAGCCCCATCATCGTCAGCATGTTCAAAGTGAGACCGGCGAAGTACAGAACACCGAGCGTAATGGTCAGCGAGAATGGAACAGAAGCAGTAACGATAAGAGTGGTCGTGACCTGCCGAAGAAACAGGTAAAGGACAAGCAGCGCCAGCAGGGCGCCAATCATGCCGGCGTTGAGCAGATCGGACAATGATTCGCGTACTGCCGAACCCTGATTATCCAAGTCAAAAATATTGATGCCCTGCATCTGCGGCAGGCGGCTAACTTTCTCGACCTCGGCCATCACGCGGTCAGTCACGTCCACCATATTGGAGCCCGTGGACTTGCTGATCGCTACGCCGATCGCATAGTTGCGGTCGAGGTGGCGACCATAGGACCTGTCGGGACTTCGTAATGCGACTTCGGCAACGTCTCGAAGCCGCAGATTATTATCATTAATGACGATATCGCCGATTTCTTCGACAGAGGTGAACTCACCGCGAGGTCGTACGTTGAATCGCTGGCCGCCGTCGGTAATTCGCCCGGCGCTCACGGCAAAGTTGCTGCGTTGCAGAAGCTCGCGCAAATCATTGATGACGACACCGTGAGCGGCGAGCCTGTCAGAATCCAGCAGGATGCGGATCTCCCGGGGATCGACGCCGTGAAGATCGACCCGAGATACACCCTCGAGTCGTTCAATGGGTCTCTTCAGCAAACGGTCGAGCATGTCGTAACTGTTCGACAGATCGCGTTCGCTGGATATTCTGAGTTGCAGCACCGGCTGATCGCCCAGCGAGCCCGTGAAAATGAAAACGCGTCTTACGTCGTCAGGAAGATCACCCCGAATGGCATCTACTTTTGCCCGTGCCTCGATCCCTTTGGCGCCCATGCTCTGGTCCCAGCCGAATTGCAGGAACACTTCCGCCTGGTTTTCCCTGGACGCCGAGTACATGCGCTCGACGCCGGACAAGGTCGCGAGCGCCTCCTCGATCGGCCGCGTAATCAATCGCTCGATTTCTTCGGGTGTAGAGCCCTCGTAGGGAACCTGGATGAAGATTCCCGGGAATTCGATATCCGGAAACTTTTCGAGTGGCAGCAATCTGGCGGCAATCATCCCGACCAGCGCGAGCGCCACGAAGATCACGGTGGTCGTTATCGGGCGGCGCAGTGCGATCTCGGTGTGTTTCATGTCGGCAGTCGGTCAGCCGCTGACCAGTTCGCCGCCGGCGGCGACGCTCGACTGCCATTTCTTGCGATCGAGCAGGGAATACACGACAGGAATAACGATTAGCGTAAGCAGAGTCGAAACGAGCAATCCACCGATTACGGTAATCGCCATCGGGGCCCGGACCTCCGAACCCTCGCCGAAACCAATTGCCATCGGCAGCAGCCCCAGGGCGGTCGTTAGCGTCGTCATGAGGATCGGTCGCAGTCGTGCGCGACCGGCTTCCATGATTGCCTCGATCTTTTCGGTGCCGTTCGCCTGAAGTTGATTGATCAAATCCACCAGGACGATTGCGTTATTGACCACGATTCCGGCCAACATGATCACACCGATCATCGCGACGACATTGACCGTGGTTCCCGTAATGAAAAGCGCGAGCACTGCACCAACCAATGCAAGCGGGATCGTGAACAAAATGACAAATGGATGAACGAGAGATTCGAACTGCGACGCCATCACCAGGTAAACCAGGAAAACGGCGAGTGCCATTGCAAACTGCATCGACTGAAATGACGCCTGCATTTCTTCATTCTGACCGGACACCATTGCCGTTACACCGGACGGCATCGGCGTGCGGTTGATAATGGATCGCGCTTCGGCGGCCGCTGCGCCGAGGTCGCCGAAACCGAGATTGGCGGTGATCAGCGCGACGCGCTCCTGTGCCACCCGACGCACTTCCGACGGCCCGCGGGAGATCCTGATGTTGGCAACTGCCTCCAGAGTGACCGGCCGCGCCGCACTCGGGTTTACGATTAGCTTGCGCAAGTCCTCGATGCTGGCCTTGCGCGTATCGACACTGCGGACCACCACATCGATCTTCTTGTCCCGCCAGGTGAAACGTGTCGCCAGTTCGCCGCGCACATTCGCGACTACGCGATCTGCTATGTCGCGAACGGCGAGCCCGAGCTTGGCAGCTCGTTCCTGATCGAAAACGATCTGGATTTCCGGGTTGCCCTGCTCGATCGTCGTCTTGACGTCGGTAAAGCGGTCAGACGCGGTCATTGCCGTCATGATTGCCTGATTTACCACTGCAAGTGCGTCGAGGTCATATCCCGCTATCTCAATTTGCAGCGGGCTGGCGAAACTCATCAATGCTGGCCGGCTGAACTCATACTGCACGCCAGGCAGGCGTGCGAGTTCGCTGCGCATGATGTCCATTGCGCTGTTTTCCTGGGCTCGACCGGCACCCGATGCCATCGTGATGCTGAGCGTGCCGGTATTTTCTCCGGAGTCGACCGGGTTGGCATCCAGTCGATTGCCGGTCCCGGCGACGGAGAAAGTCAGTTCGACACCCTCGATGCCGCGCGTAGCGCGTTGTGCTGCCTGAATTGCACGATCCGTCTCGGCAAGCGGCAGACCCGGTGACAGGCGTAGATCGACGTTGAACTCGCCCTGCGACAGTTGCGGAATCAACTCGGTGCCGAGCCGTGGCACAAGCAACATGGTCCCCGCAAAAATCAGCACAGCGCCAGTAATGACTACGGTACGTTGCCTGAGCGCCCAGGCCAGCGTAGCCGGATACACTGCGGCGGCGGCTTTGTTTATTCGTTGCAGCAGCCAACTTGGTGGCCAGAGAACCAGCCAGAACAGCCACTTGATCTTGTCGAAAACCCAGGCAAATAAGCGGACGATGAATGCGACGCCTTTTGTGAACCGGCCCGGGGCGGTGTCTTCTTTCACGTCATCGTAGCGATAACCCGACCCCAAGGCAGCCAGCATGGGGATTAGTGTCAGTGCGACGACAAGCGAAAAGACCAGCGCAAACGTGACGGTCAACGCCTGATCACGAAACAGTTGCCCGGCAATGCCGCTGATGAAGACCATCGGGAAAAAGACCGCGATCGTGGTCAGCGTGGCGGCAACAACGGCTCCGGACACTTCAGCTGTTCCATTTCTTGCAGCCTCGAGCGTGTCTTCACCCTGTTCCCTCTTTCTGAAAATGTTCTCGAGTACGACGATTGCATTGTCGACAAGCATGCCCACTGCCAGAGCAATGCCGCCCAGTGACATGATGTTAAGAGATATATCGTTCGTGTACATCAACAAGAACGTACCGACGACTGAAACCGGAATCGCGATGGCAATGATCGACGTTGCACGGGAATCGCTGAGGAACCCGTAAAGCACCATGATCGCCAGCATGCCGCCAAATATTGCTGCTGTGGTCACATCATTGATTGCAGAAGCGATAAATTTTGATTGATCGTAGACTTTGACCAGTTCGAGGTTATCCGGCAGAGACTTTCGAATCTGCTCGATGCGCCTTTCAATACGATTCGCTACCTGTACGGTGTTCGCGTCGCCTTCTTTATAAACAGCGAGCTCAACCGACTCCGTTCCATTAACCCGCGTAATCGCCTCGCGCTCTTTATGGCCGCGAGTAATGGTCGCCACGTCGCCCAGATAGATGGGCCGATCAGCGACGTTCGCGATGATCGCTGTCGCAAATTCGTCGACGCTTTGAAATTCATTAATGGTGCGAACGAGGAATCGCTGGTTGCCTTCCTCGAGGCGTCCGCCCGAAAGATTCACGTTTTCGGCGCGGATGCGCTGCGCGATTTGCTGAACGCTGATGCCGAGCTGTGAGATTTTTTGCTGATCGACTTGAATCTGGATTTCATCTTCCAGCCCGCCGCTGACCTTGACTGCGGCGGTGCCCTCTTCGGCCTCGAGGTCATTCTTTATTCTGTCTTCAGCAAGTCGCCGCAATTCCTTGAGGCTGCCTTCGCTGGCCGTAATTTCTGCCTCGTCTGCCCCCTTCCTCAAGAGTCCCAATCGCATGATCAGCTCGGAAGATGGATCGAAGCGAAGCAGCAAAGGCCGCTGGGCTTCTATCGGCAGATCCAGGATGTCGATTTTCTCCCGAACATCAACGCCCGCGATATCCATGTCCGTGCCCCAGCTAAACTCGAGCGTAACGTCGGACTGGCCGGTGCGCGATACGGATCTTACAAGCCTGACATTACGGATAACGCCAACCGCTTCTTCGATTGGTTTCGTCAGGAGGTTTTCAATCTCGATCGGTGCCGCGCCCGTCAGCTCGGTGCGGACGGTGACCGTCGGGTAAGAGATGTCGGGGAGGAGGTTAACTTTCAGGCGGGACAATGAGACCAGCCCGAACAACACGATTGCGACCGTGAACATTACGACCGTGACACGACGCTCGGTTGCAATCTCGATCAAACGGCGCATTGCGATATCACTCGTTATTGGTGCTTATTCGGACGAGCTGTTGTTGGCCGAACCCTTTTCGGCATCTACCGCATTGATAATCGTGACTTTCGATCCTTCCCTGAGGCCTGCCTGTCCGACCACCACGATTTTTTCGCTGCCCGTCAGGCCATCGAGGACTTCGATATGGCCGTTGTTGGAGTAGCCGGTCTTGATTGTTCTGCGTACCGCTTTTGCATCCTCGACGACGAACACCGACGTTTCACCGGCTTCGTCGATAATCGCGCTTCTCGGCACCTGCAAAGCCTGCGCATGCATGTCATAAACGATATTGACGCGCCCGAACATGCCTGGCTTGAGCCGCCGCGTTGGGTCTGACACCTCGACAGTAATCTTGAACGTGCCGGTCGCGGGATCTACCACCGGGCTGATGCGGGCGACAGTCGCTTCAAACTCGCTTCCCTGCAAGGCATCGACTTCAATCACCGCCGTCTGGCCCCGCTCGATGCGTCGGTATTCACGCTCGGGAATATGCAAATAAACAATCAGGGGTTCGAAACTCGTTACCCGGAACGTAACGTCGTTAACGTTGATCGTATTGCCGATTTTCACAAAGCGCTGTGAAATCACGCCAGTAATCGGTGCTCTGATGTCGGTGTAGCTGAGTTCCAGTTTGGCAAGATTGTAGGCAGCCTCGAGAGCCTGCATTTCGTATTTCAGTTTCTCGAAGTCACCCGTGCTGATCAGGCTCCTGTCCTTGAGATCGACGTTGCGTTGATAGTCACGCTGCGCCTTTCTCAGGTTGGCCTCAGACTGCATCAGTTCGAGGCGCAGCCGGTCGCCATCCAGGCGGGCAAGGACTTGTTTGCTTCTTACTTCATCGCCTTCCTCGACCAGGATCTCACGGATTTCGCCGGCAACTTTGGCGATGACGCCAGCCTCAGCATCCGCCTCGATGGGTGCCGTTCCGGAATACATCGCATAGATATCAGCGCGGGTCGCGGCGGAGGTCTCTACGGGAATGGCTGGGGAGTCGTCTTCGGAATCCTTGGCGTCTGATGAATCTGCGTCCGGCTGGCAGCCGGCCAGCAATATCAGGCCAAGAATCAGACCAGGCCAATATCGCCTTGCCGTCATTTCCGTCTCCCTTAACTCCCCCATGTCGTATTGTGGTGGGGGGCCCGTTGTTATTCTTTAACCGATAATGCCTGCGAGTAATTCGTTGCTCGCCAAAACTTTGGCGCCATCTCGCAGCCCATTCTGACCGGTAACGACAATCTGGTCGGCCTCTTCAAGGCCACTGAGCACTTCGACAAAGCCGTCTGACTGGATGCCGATCTCGATCTCGCGGCGGCTTGCCGATCCATCAGTCACGACATAGACCACGATGTCATTATCTTCCTCCAACAAAGCAGCTGCTGGTATCAAAAGTGCATCGGCATGCTTCTCATAGGCGATATTGAAACGCCCAAACATGCCGGGCGCCAGCTCACCGTCCTGATTCTCGATGTATACCGTTGCCTTGAAGGTACCATTGCGGGGATCGATTGTGGGGCTAATTCTGGCAATCGTTGCGCTGAACTTGATTTCCGGCATCGCATCGACCCGAACCTCGGCCGTATCTCCAGCCGAAATTTTGGCCAGCTCCGTCTGCGGAATGCTCAGATATGCGACGAGCTGCTCCGTATCGGTTATTTTGAATGCCGCCTCTCCAGCCATTACATGCTGCCCAAGCTTAATGTTCCTGGAGGAAACCACGCCATCGATCGGCGCGCGAATTTTGGTGTAATTGTAGTTAAGGCGCCTCAGCTCATAAGTTGCTTCAAGTGCGTCAACGTCGAACTTCAGGCCTTCAAAGGCGGAGGCGCTAACAAGGCCGCGCTCATTAAGCTCGGTGTAGCGTTCGTACGCTTTCTTGGTCTTCTCGAGATTCACCTTGGCTTCGATCATCTGCAATTCCAGGCGCTCGCCGTCCAGACGGGCCAGAACCTGGCCTTGGACGACCTTGTCGCCTTCTTCGACCAGTATTTCGACCACTTCACCGGATACGCGCGCAACCACAGGCGCTTCTGATTCAGAAGTGATGGTGGTGGTGCTGTGATAGGTGGCGAAGATGTCCGCAGTCAACGGCGCGGTAACTTCTACAGGCAGCGGGGTCGCCGCCGCTATTTCGGCTGGATCGGCTACTGAAGCCTGGCCAACGCCGCAAGCAGAAATTGAGGCCGTAATGGCTACGGCTGCAGTCAGCAGCCCAAGTGTTTTCAAATTCATTTCGTCACCTGATTGGGACAGTGCGCGTCCCGGGTCTGATAGTGTTGTAGTGCAGTATAACACTAGATAACTATAACGCAATACCTCTAAAATCGACCCGGCAAACTCACTTTTCCTGATATTTCAATCAATTACACAGTTTCCGGTGAACGAGGCCCCAAATTTATTTCCTTGGATTGAGACCTGGCACCCATCTGACTGCCCTATTGGGCGGAAGTTCGAGGCGTCGGACCTCGCGGAGATCCGGGTCCGAATTTCGGCCCTTCACTGCTTAGATGCATGAAAACCGGATTTGGATTAAAGGAAATACTGTGAAAGGAACGGATTCATCATGAGATTGGCGGGATCGAGCTGGCGGCGGATTTTCTTGAAGAAGTCGAGCCTGCTGCCGAAGGCCTGTCTGGCGTAGTCGGGCTCCATGCTTCGAGTCTGGTTGAAAAATGGCGAGCCGCCCCAGTGCTGGGCGAATTCGGCAAAGTCGATGACGAAGTCCTCCCAGCCTTTGGACGGTGTCGATACGGCACGAAGCGCGAACATCGACTCATCGAAGGTCGGCGACAACAGGGCGCTTCGATCGCGAGCGAGCAGGAAGCCGACCGTTGGCATGTCACAGCGATAACCCGTCATTTCGTAATTGTCCAGGCAAAAGTCATGATACGCCTTCGCCACAATGGCGAAATCGCTCGCCGGAAAACACCAGGTCGAATATCGCAAGCGGTTTTTGTCGTTGGAGCCGTTGGTCCCTAACGATTGGGTTGCAGCGTTGTCGCCGGAAGAAACCAGGCGATTATTGACCAAGCCCTGAGTCGCCTCACTGATCGTGTCAATCAGCCGGTAGCGCACTCCACTCATAGGCACAATGCGGTTGAGTGACTTGAAGACGTTCGGCAGGACCGTGCTCTCACCCCAGTCCTTTATTTTCCAGGGTATGGAATGTGTCGAGTGGTTCTCGGGGCTGATGGTCCGGGCGTCCAG
>PVMS01056322.1_pt1 | contig 11431 bp, 12 predicted proteins | sample 1853461 | NCBI WGS metagenome assembly PVMS01 (sample SAMN08582032, study PRJNA380276) | Marine sediment metagenome, whole genome shotgun sequencing project. | isolation source: ocean sediment barecode stripped | collected 2017
CCCCCACCCCCCCCACCCCCACCAGCCGCGCCCCCCGACCCGCCCAAACCCCGAAAAATGCACGTGGGATCCCGCTCAGCGGGAAGCTACGTGCACAGAATGGGTTCGGCGCGGGGTGGGGGCAGGTCGGGACGGGGCTCGGAGCCGTGTCACAGGGTGAAGCGGAACAGCGCGGTGACCGGTTCGTCGTTCTGCACGAACTCGAGCGCGGCGAGGTAGTCACCGCGGCCGGGGACGTCGAGACCGAAACGGAAGCGGTCGTCGTCGACGAGTTCGGCGTGACCGTGGACGAACGCCATCTCGTCGGCGTGGAAGACCGAGAGGAATGCCGGTCCGCCGTGATGGAACTGGCCGTTCCACGGCTCGGACAACACGAAGTCGAGCCCCTGTCGTTCGATCGTCAGTGAACCGTCGGTCCAGACGTCGCCATCGGCGATCCGGAGCGGATCCGCGGCGCTCGACGATCCGGGCAGGTCGACGGTCGCGCCGAGTTCGAGGAGGTCGGAACCACTGCTCGGGGCAGCCTGGAACACGACGCGGTACTCGCCCGGGACCGCCACGTCGAACTCGACGACACCGTCGGAAGTGTCGGCCATGTCGACGTGGTAGTACGAATCGAGGTCGGTGCCCACGACGAACACGTGGGCCGGCGCATCGTGCAGCTCGTCGAAGCTCGTGATCCGCTGCCCGGCCCGTTCGACCGAAACGCCGACGACCGAGCCCTCCTGTTCGACGACGAGAATGTCGGCGCCGACCGCGGCGTCGAGGGCGAACGTGGGAGCGCGTCCATCGTGATGCCCGTCGTCGTCTTCCCAGAACATCCTCGCACCGAGACCGAACAGGGTGGCGGCGACGCCGACTACGAGGAGGACGATTCCGACGACCCGGGTGGTCACCCCAGAAGCTTGTCCTTCAGGAAGTCGAGTACCTTCTCGACGCTCGCGTCGTCGCGCTGCTCGGTGAGAACCGAGTGATCGGACTTCTTCGCACTCGGGAGTTCGATCGCGATGAACGAGTCGCCGAGCAACTCGTGCAGGCCGGCGAAGCGATCGCCGACGAGGCGGTCGTCGGCGAAGCGGAGGCCGAGCACCTGACATCCCTCCGCGGCCCGCTCCGCGACCGCTGCGGCATCGTCGGGCGAGAGGTTGAGGTCTGCGCCGCGCGTCTTGCCGATCGAGAACGGGAGCGAGGGCTGCGACAGAACGGGCGCGAGCATCAGGTCATCGACCATCATCCCGAGCGCGAACCCACCGGAGAAGCACATGCCGACCGCGCCGACACCGGGGCCACCGACCTCGTCGTGCAGCGAGCGTGCAAGGGCGCGAAGCCACGCGATGATCGGCGAGGTCTGGTTGAGGGCGAACGTCGTGAACTCCTTGGCGATGCACACCTTCGTCATCGACTGGGCGATGTATCCACCTGTCGGAGGCTTGCCGGGCGTCCCGACGATGGACGGCATGACGACGGTGAATCCGGCGTCGACAACCTCGTTGGCGAACCTCGCCACGAGCGGTGTGATCCCGGGGATCTCGTGGATCACGATGACTCCCGGACCGGTCCCCCGTCGGTAGGTCGGATACGTCATGTCGGCGGCGGTGAACTCGCCGAGGTCCCATCGCGCGAGCACATCCGTGTTCGTGTCGGTCATGTCATTCTCCTCATCGCTGCGAGCGCGGATTCGGCCAGTTGCTCGGTACCGGCCTTGAAGCCGATGAGCAGGGCGGGATCGATGTCCTGGTCGCCCATCGCCCCGTGGATGTAGCGGGCGTACACACCTTCGGAGATCACCGCCAGCCGGAAGGATCCGAACGCAACGTAGTAGTCGATGTCCGACACGTCGCGACCGGTGCGCCGGGCGTACCGATCGACCATCTCGGCATACGTCGGGAAGCCCTCGAGGCCGGTCGGATCGTTGATGCGATCGCGTTCCTGGTCGGGATCGGTCCAGTACACGCCGAGGTAGCCGAGATCGGCGAGCGGATCGCCGAGCGTGCACAGCTCCCAGTCGAGCACCGCCTGGATCTGCCCGTCGACCGGGTCGATCAGGCAGTTGCCGAATCGGTAGTCGCCGTGGGCGATCGAGACGCCGTGCTGCTCGGGAATCCGTCGGGCGAGCAGCTCGGCGACCTCGTCGATCGCTGGGAGCTCGCGCGTCTTGGACTTCTCCCACTGGGTGCTCCATCGCCGCACCTGGCGTTCGACGTAGCCGCTGCGCTTGGCGAGATCGCCGAGACCGATGGCGTCTACATCGACGGCGTGGAGGTCGGCGAGCACATCGATCAGATGCTCGGACGCCATCCGGCGAACCTCGGGTCTCAACTCCTCGGCCTTCTCCGGGCCGTCGAGCACGACGCCGTCGACGAATCCCATCACGTAGAAGGGTGCGCCGTTGACCTGTTCGTCGGTGCACAGTCCGAGCGCGGGCGGCACGGGCACATCGGTGAGCCCGACCGCGGAGATGATCTTGTGCTCGCGGGCCATGTCGTGGGCGGTGGCGAGCACCGGGCCTGTCGGTGGGCGGCGGAGGACGTACCTGCGTCGGCCACGGTCGGTGACCATGTAGGTCAGGTTCGATCGGCCGCCGACGATCAGCTCGAAGTCGAACGGGGGCTCAGCTCGGTCGATGTGATCCGCGAGCCACACACTGACGCGGGCCTGATCGATGCCGATGATCGCCTTCTCCACGGGTGGCGAGGGTAGCGCTCGCGGTGATCGTCAGCCGGGACGGCCGACGCCGACGACCTTGCCCCAGTTGACCGTGCCGATCTTGACGTGACTGCCCGTGTTCGGGGCGTGGACCTGTTGGCCACCCCCGAGGTAGACGCTGACGTGGCTGATCGGGCTGTAGAAGAAGATCAGGTCTCCCGGCTGGGCCGAACCCTTCGCGACGTGTGGCAGCGCTGCGTACTGCGCCCGCGACTGATGGGGCAGATACACGCCGGCCTGTCCCCACGCGTACTTGGTGAGGCCCGAGCAGTCGAAGGAGACGCCCGGGTTCGATGTTGCATAGCGATAGGGCACGCCCTTCTGGGACATCGCCGCGTTGACCGCGACGCCCGACAGCGACGACACCGCCGGCGCTGATCCACCCGACGATCCGCCGGAGGACCCACCCGATGATGCGCCCGACCCGGCGGAGGAGGAACCTCCACCGTTCGAGCTGCCACCGGAGTTCGACCCCGAATTCGACCCGGAGTTGATCCAGCCGCCACCCGAGTCGCCGGATCCACCGCCACCGCCACCACTGCCACCGCCACCGCCATTGTTGGCGGCTGCCGAGGCGAGTTCGGCCTGTACGCGGGCTGCGGACTCGGCCGCTCGTCGGGCTTCCTCCTCGGCGATCAAGGCACCGAGCTTGGTCTCGGCCTCGGCGCGGGCTGCGGTGTACTCGCCGGTCAGGCGCTCGGTCTCGGACTGCGACACGAGCAATTGCTCGGCAAGCTGCTCGGCCTGCTGGCGCTTGTCGGCCAGAGCGTTGCGTTCTTCCTCGAGGTCGGCGACGACGGCATCGAGCTCGTCGGTCGTGGCATCGCCGGCACTGAGTGCGACGCGGGCGAGTTGGTCGCGTTGGAGGGCGTCGTTGAGGTTGCTCGAATCCTCGAACAGTGGTCCGAGGCCGTTCCCGCCGCCTCCGACGAACGAGCGCAGCGCCATCTCGCTGAGGTCCGCCCGAAGCGTGGTGAGTTCGGCTTCCTTCTCGGCGACGCGAGCCTCGGCGACGACGATCTCCTCGTCGAGCTCGGCCTTGCTGTCGACCGCTTCGACGTAGTTCGCACCGAGTTCGGTGGCCTGCTCCTCGAGGCGTTCGAGTTCGTCGACGATGTCCTCGACGCGGCGGCGTTGCTCGTCGACCGGGCTCGCCGAGGCGATGGTCGGCGCCATCGCCGGAACAACCAGCGCGACGATCATGGCGATTGGGATCATCCGAATCAGGCGTCTCATACTCAGCGGCCGAGCCTACCGAATATGACGATCAGGTTGCGAAACTCTGACGAAAGCGGCTGTGACGGATGTCACGCGCGCCCGTTCGACCCCAGCCGTTCTCGTGAGGATGTTGCGCACCTACAGCGCAATATCCTCACCGGGTTCACCGGCGAGGGCGCTCCGATCGCGCCGGCGGCCGTTCCCAGCGCCTGCTCCCATCGCCCTACTCCCATTCGATCGTGCCGGGCGGTTTCGAGGTGATGTCGTAGACGACACGGTTGACGCCCTCGACCTCATTGATGATGCGCTGCGACATCGTCTCGAGGGTCTCGTGCGGGATCCTGGCCCAATCGGCGGTCATCGCGTCATCGCTGGTCACGGCACGGATCACGATCGGATGGCCGTAGGTGCGCTCGTCGCCCATCACCCCGACCGAGCGCACGTCGGCGAGGAGCGCCGCGTACGACTGCCAGATCTGCCGCTCCAGGCCCGCCGCGGCCAGTTCTTCACGGACGATGGCGTCGGCGCGCTGTAGGAGGGCAACGCGTTCGGGCGTCACCTCGCCGATGATCCGCACCCCGAGGCCGGGCCCGGGGAACGGCTGGCGCCACACCATCTCGTCGGGCAGGCCGAGTTCGAGACCGAGCGCCCTGACCTCGTCCTTGAACAGGTCGCGCAGCGGCTCGATCAGCTCGAGGTCCATGTCGTCGGGCAGGCCACCGACGTTGTGGTGGCTCTTGATCAGCGACGCCGATCCGTCGCTCCCACCGCTCTCGATCAGGTCGGGGTACAACGTGCCCTGGACGAGGAACTTCGCGTCGGTCAGCCCGCCCGTGTTCTCCTCGAACACGCGGATGAACTGCTCGCCGATCGCCCTCCGTTTGGCCTCGGGCTCGGTGACGCCCTCGAGTGCGCCGAAGAACCGCTCGGAGGCGTCGGCGTGGATCAGCTCGATCCCGAGATTGCGCCGGAACGTCTCGACGACCTGTTCGCTCTCGCCCTTGCGCATCAGACCCGTGTCGACGTAGACGCACGTGAGTTGTGCGCCGATCGCCCGGTGCACGAGCGCCGCCGCGACCGACGAGTCGACACCACCGGACAGGCCGCAGATCACACGCGCCGAACCGACCCTGGCACGGATCTCCGCGACCTGCTCGTCGATCACCGACGCCATCTCCCAGTCGGGGCTGATCGCGGCCCGCTCGTGCAGGAATCGAGCGAGGACGGCCATCCCGTGAGGCGAATGGACGACCTCGGGATGGAACTGGACACCGTAGATGCGCCGAACGTCGTTCTCGAGAACCGCGACCGGTGCACCCGGCGATCGAGCGGTGACCTCGAATCCCTCCGGGGCGTCGGTGATGCCGTCGAAGTGACTCATCCACACGTCGTGCAGGGGCGCCGCGTCGTCGGGCAGCAGGAGCGATTCGCCGATCCGGCTGAGTTCCGCCCTGCCGTACTCGCCCTTCATCCCTCGTCCGACGACGCCACCGAGCTGCTGGGCGATCAGTTGTGCGCCGTAGCAGATCCCGAGCACCGGAACGCCGAGGTCGTAGATTGCCGGATCGAGCGAGGGTGCACCCTCGACGTGCACGCTCTTCGGTCCGCCCGAGAGCACGATCGCCGCCGGGTTCATTGCCTCGACCTCGGCTGCGGAAATCGTGTTCGGGACGATTTCGGAGAAGACGTGCAGCTCGCGGACCCGTCGGGCGATGAGCTGTGCGTACTGGGCGCCGAAATCGACGACGAGCACGCGCGCATGGTCGGTCGGGTTGGTCGAGCCGGTGGGAGACTGTGACGGCTGCGCTTGACTCAAGACGGTGAATCGTACGACAGCGCGTCGGATCCTCCCGATTCTCGCGGCGCTGCTCATCGCCATGCTCGCGATCGTCGACCCGTCCGGGGTCGAGGCCACCGGAGCCGGTCCGACCGGCGTCGAGGTGACCGACCCGACCGAACCACCGGCGACCACCGACGACTTCTTCCCCGAGGATCGCGACGTCACCGAATGCATCGGCGTGCTCGAGCGGCCGGGCTGCGGGAACAAGAACCGGGGCGGGTGGCGGCAGCTGCTCGTGTTCGGCCTCATCGCCGCCGGCCTGACCGTCGTGTTCACGAAGATCACCATCGAGGTGCGCCGCGGTCGCGCCGGCACCGCCCCGGACTCGGACGACGACCCGGGTCCTCGCGATCCGGCGTCCTGACGAACGGGGTCCTGACGACCCGAGTCCGCCCGATTGCCCGTACCGTCGGCCCGGTGACACCCGACGAGTTCCGCACCAACGGCCACCTCCTCATCGACTGGATCGCCGACTACATCGAGGGCGTCGACGGCCGACCCGTCGTCTCCGACGTCTCGCCGGGCGATATTCGGGCACAACTTCCCGAGCACCCGCCGACCGCCACCGAGCCGTTCGCCGCGCTGATGGCCGACATCGACGAGGTGATCGCGCCTGGCCTCACCCACTGGCAGCACCCCGAGTTCTTCGCCTACTTCCCGGCGAACAACTCCTACCCGTCGATCCTCGGCGAGCTGCTGTCGGCAGGGCTCGGCGTGCAGGGGATGAGCTGGATCACCTCACCTGCGTGCACCGAACTCGAGACCTTGATGCTCGACTGGATGCTGGAGCTGCTCGACCTCCCGGCGCGCTTCCACTCGACGAGCGAACACGGTGGCGGGGTGATTCAGGGGTCGGCGAGCGAGGCGGTGCTCGTCGCGATCGCATCGGCTCGCTGGCGGGCGACGGGTGGCGCTGTCAACCACGATGGCGACACGACCCGTCTCGTCGCCTACCAGACCGCGCACGCGCATTCCGGCGTCGAGAAGGGCCTGCGGATCGCGGGCATCGGCACCGACCGCATTCGCATCGTGCCCCACGACGCGTCGTTCGCGATGGAGCCGCAGGGTCTCGAATCGATGATCGCGGCCGACCGCGATTCCGGTCTGGTGCCGTTCTTCGTGTGTTCCACGCACGGCACGACGTCGTCGCTGGCATTCGACCCGACGCCCGAGATCGGCGAGATCTGCGAACGCGAGTCGATCTGGCTCCACGTCGACGCGGCGATGTCGGGGATCGCCGCCCTGGTTCCGGAGCACCGCTGGGTCAACGACGGTATCGAGCAGGCCGACTCGATGTCGACCAACGCGCACAAGTGGATGGGGGTGAACTTCGACTGCACCCTGTCCTGGACCGCGGACCGCACAGCGCTGCTCGGCGCGCTGAGCATCCTGCCCGAATTCCTCCGGTCGCAACAGTCGGAGTCGGGCAGCGTGATCGACTATCGTGACTGGCAGCTCCCGCTCGGACGTCGCTTCCGGGCGCTCAAGCTGTGGTTCGCCATCCGGTCCGACGGCGTCGAGTCGTTCCGGGCGATGATCCGCCGCCACGTAGGGCTGACGCAGGAGTTGTCGGCTCTGGTGCGCGCCGACCCGCGCTTCGAGATCGTCGCGCCGCACCCGCTGAACCTGCTGTGTATCGCCGTGGCGAACCCCGATCCGGCCGTCGCCGACAGGTTGACCGACGAGCTGACGAACGCGGCGAACGAGTCCGGCCGGGCCTGGTTCACACGGACAACGCTCGACGGCCGGTCGGTACTGCGCTTCTCGATCGGGGGTCGCGCGACCGAGCGTCGCCACGTACTCGAGGGCTGGCGGTTGCTCGGAGATCTCGTCGCCGACCCGTCCTGATCGCGTCCACAGGGCGGTCGGGGCGACCCGCCGACCCGCCGACCCGTCAGGTGAGGGGGCGGGTGATCAGGTCGACGAGCATGTGCGCGGTGGCGCCCCAAACCGTTTCGTCGTCGAGTTCGAAGAAGTGGAGAGGCCGGTCGAGCGGGGGATCACCCCAGTTCTCGACGTGCCAGTTCTCGACGTGCCAGTTCTCGGCGTGATAGGTACCGGGCCTCATGAGTTCGGAGATCGGCGTCCACAACACCCGGTCGACCTCCATCGTCTGCGGCTCGAGTTCGGGACGGTGATCGAGCCTGGCCACGATCGGGACGATGTAGCTCCTGCTGACGACCGTGTTGAGATGGGTGAGCTCGCCGACGATCGTCGACGCGGCCGGGTCGAGGCCGACCTCCTCGTGCGCTTCGCGGAGCGCTGTGTCGAGCGGTGTCTCCCCCGGGTCGAGGCGACCGCCCGGAAAGCTGACCTCGCCGCGATGATGGCGCATCTCCATCGACCTGCGCGTGAGCAGAACCTCGGCGCCGGTCGGCCCGTCGATCAGCGCGACCAGCACCGCCGATATCCGCGCGCCCGAGAACGCCGGGGTGATCGGCGCCTGAGCCGAAGGAAGGGGTGCCAGCAGGTCGGACGCGGTCGGCGCGCCGCCGAGCGGCCATGGCGCATTGTGATCCGCAGTCCAGGCCACCGGGCGGGGGATCTTCTGTGCACCGCCCGGCCGGCGGTCGGGTTCGGACACGGTCGGACTCAGCCGGCGGGTGTGAAGCCCTCGGCGACGAGCTGTTCGAGCACGGCCGGGAAGCCGGCGGTCTTCATGTCGGCGAGAACGCGCCCGGGTGCCGCGTCACCGTCCTCCCACGATTCCCATGCCGCCACGATCTTGGCGAGGTCGGGTGAGGGCTGCTCGAACGTCATGGTGCAAGCCTATGGAGACTCACCAGTCGTCGCGCCAGCGCTTGACCGCGTTGACCGAGTCGCCGATCATCCGCCCGGCCTGGCGTCCCCGCTGCTCGCTGCTCGGCTTCGCCTGCGCCGCGCGGCGGGCCTTACGGCCCTCGCGATCCTCGAAGTCGGTGTGGAACCAGACGAAGAACAGCACGAAGGCGATGGCACCGATCATCACGCGGCTCGTCGTGTCGATGTCGAACCACGGCTGTATCGCGACACCGACGAGGAGCGCCATCAGGACCACATCGAACCAACGGTGCAGCCCGCGGGGGACGATGCGGAAGGCGCCGGCAGGGCCCACCGCGATCGCCGCATTGATCATGATCAGCACCCCCATCGTCGACGCCACCGCCGGAGTGGGGCTCTGGAACGCGGCACTGATCAGCACGAAACCGATCACGTACTCGACCACCTGGTGCAACCAGAACGGACGGAGCGCTCGCTCGATCTCGACCATCGCAGCGAAGCGTACCGACCGCTGCCCGGACGCGAGAGAGCCCCGGGACGTGCCCGGGGCTCTCTCGATTGTGATCGGGTTGGATCACGAAGGCACGGAGGCCTCCGTCATCACATCATGCCGCCCATGCCGCCCATGCCGCCACCGGGCATCGCCGGCTCGGACTCGGGCTCATCGGCGACGAGGCACTCGGTGGTCAGCACCATCGCGGCGATCGACGCAGCGTTCTGGAGACCCGCACGGGTCACCTTCGCGGGGTCGATGATGCCGGCCTCGACGAGGTCTTGCATCTCTCCGGTCTCGGCGTTCATGCCTGTGGAGCCGCTGGTGGCCTCGACCTCGCGAACGACGAGCGAGCCCTCGAGCCCGGCGTTGTCGGCGATGTTGCGGGTGGGCGCGACGAGCGCCTCCCACACGGTCTTGGCTCCGGTCTTCTCGTCGCCCTCGAGCGACTCCATGACCTTCGCAACGGCCTCGCGGGCACGAATGAGTGCGGTGCCGCCGCCGGCGACAACACCCTCTTCGATGGCCGCCCGAACCGAGGACACGGCGTCCTCGATACGGTGCTTCTTCTCCTTGAGCTCCACCTCGGTGGCGGCGCCGACCTTGATCAGCGCAACGCCGCCGGCCAGCTTCGCGAGACGCTCCTGGAGCTTCTCACGATCCCAGTCGGAGTCGGTGTTGTCGATCTCGGCCTTGATCTGGTTGATGCGGCCATCGATCTCGTCGGACGTGCCGCCACCATCGACGATGGTGGTGTTGTCCTTGGTGATGACGACGCGCTTGGCGGTGCCCAGCAGGTCGAGGGTGACGTTCTCGAGCTTGAGAGCGACCTCCTCGCTGATGACCTGGCCACTGGTGAGGACGGCCACGTCCTGGAGCATCGCCTTGCGGCGGTCACCGAATCCGGGAGCCTTGACGGCGGCAGCGGTGAACGTGCCGCGGATCTTGTTCACGACGAGCGTGGCGAGCGCCTCACCGTCGATGTCCTCGGCGATGATCACCAGCGGCTTGCCGGTCTGCATGACGCCCTCGAGCGTCGGCAGCATCGCCTGCACGGTCGAGATCTTGCCGCTGTTGAGCAAGATGTAGGCGTCCTCGAGGACGACCTCCTGGCGCTCGGTGTCGGTCACGAAGTACGGCGACAGGTAGCCCTTGTCGAACTGCATGCCCTCGGTGAAGTCGAGTTCGGTGCCGAACGTGTTCGACTCCTCGACCGTGACCACGCCGTCCTTGCCGACCTTGTCGATCGCGTCGGCGATGACCTCACCGATCGACGAGTCTGCCGCGGAGATCGTGGCGACGCTGGCGATGTCGGACTTGTCGTCGACGTCCTTCGCCTGTGCGAGGATCGACTCCACCGCAACGACTGTGGCCTGCTCGATGCCGCGCTTGATCGACATCGGGTTGGCGCCCGCAGCGACATTCTTCATGCCGTTGCTGACCATCGCCTGCGCGAGCACGGTGGCGGTCGTGGTGCCGTCACCGGCGATGTCGTCGGTCTTGGTGGCCACTTCCTTCACGAGCTGGGCGCCCATGTTCTCGAAGGGGTCCTCGAGCTCGACTTCCTTGGCGATCGATACGCCGTCGTTGGTGATCGTCGGAGCGCCGAACTTCTTGTCGAGTACGACGTTACGACCCTTGGGGCCGAGCGTCACCTTGACCGCGTCGGCGAGTTGGTTCACGCCCGACTCGAGAGCGCGGCGCGCCTCGTCGTCGAACTTCAGAATCTTTGCCATTGTTGGGGGTTCCTTTTCTGCGTTCTGTCTGTTCTGCGGTCTGTGGGGTCAGACCGCGACGATCGCGAGTACGTCGCGACTGTTGAGGACGAGGAGGTCTTCTCCGTCGACGGTCACCTCGGTGCCGCCATACTTGGAGTAGAGAACGGTGTCGCCGGCGTTGATGTCGACGGCGACGAGTTCACCGGAGGTCTCGGATCGCTTGCCGGGGCCGACGGCGAGGACCTCGCCCTGCTGGGGCTTCTCCTTGGCGGTATCGGGGATGACGAGACCGGATGCGGTCTGCGTCTCAGCCTCGTTGGGACGGACCACGATGCGGTCCTCCAGCGGCTTCAGGTTCATGGTGCGAGCCTCCATTGGCTGTGTCATGAGGGTGGGATGATGTGACCGGAACAAGTTGGCACTCGCACCAGGCGACTGCCAATCCTATGCCCGGAAGCACCGATTGGCAACCGCCCCCCGAGAGTGCCAACCCGGTACCTCCCAAGCCAGTTCTCGTGAGGATGTTGCGCCACCTACAGCGCAACATCCTCACCGAGTCCTCTCGGGGACGGGAGGTCGGGGATGACGGGGGTAGCGTCATACCCGATCGAGCGAGGATCCGGCGATTCGCAGCTCCCACGTCACCTCGACGCCAGGAGCCAGCATGCCGACTCTGTCACCCACCTTGATGGCGAC